>Ga0315296_10001806_pt1 | contig 18559 bp, 19 predicted proteins | sample YL17G14_18_MG_FD_203921 | JGI IMG/M metagenome (GOLD analysis project Ga0315296, IMG submission 203921) | Sediment microbial communities from Yellowstone Lake, YNP, Wyoming, USA - YL17G14_18 | ecosystem: Environmental > Aquatic > Freshwater > Lake > Sediment | place: USA: Wyoming | collected... | reverse complement strand
TTATGATGTTCCTGATGCCAATAACGTCAGCAGCAGCCAAATGCTCCCTTGTTTGCGCTTGTGGGCATGGTTCGTCCGCTGCGATTACAAGTATGGCGCCGTCCATTATGGCTGCTCCTGAAAGCATTGTGGCCATTAATGCTTCATGACCAGGCGCGTCCACAAAACTGATGGCTCTCACGAAAACCGCTTTCGAACCGCAAGTCGGGCACACAGGCTTTGTCGTATAATTGCTGGGAGGTTCGCATTTGGGGCACTTGTAGATGGGCATGTCTGCATAGCCCAGTTTGATCGTGATTCCTCTTTTCAGCTCTTCACTGTGTCTTGACGCCCAGACACCTGTTAAGGCTTGTACGAGTGTTGTCTTGCCATGATCAACGTGGCCTATGGTTCCAATGTTAACTTCTGGTTGACGGGGCAAGTTCACGTTTTTTTCCAAACTTTCTTTAGTCTCTTTACTCATTCAGTGTTTTCCTCAACTCTGCTCAGGCAATTCCGCAAGATAGCACTTTTCACTGAGATATGCAATAAGAAGGTTTCGGATTGCAGTATACTCTGGTTTTTGCGAAGTGTTGGCGATCATTGATCCTGTCGGCAGGACGCGAGCTGCTGATGCATGATTTGACGTTTCAATGAAGAATTACAGAAAACTTTACGAGCTGCTTGGCTTCTGTTCTTCTGTTTTGGGTTCTTCTGCAGGTTTTGCTTCCTTTTCGGCGGCGGGAAGCTTCTTTTTCTTCTTTGCCTGCGCTTTCTTTGTTTCCTTGGGTTTTTCTGGTTTCCCAACGATCTTCATGTTAATTTGAACTATCTCGTCTGTTATGACGTTGCCACGAACAGTCTTGCGTCTTCTCATTCCCTCGTTCGTGGGGTTGAAACCAACACCACCGCTTAAAACAATTCGTCTACGTACTCCCCCGTGGACGCTTGGCCTCATAGGAAACCCATCCTTGTCCGAGCCCCCCGTTACTTGGACTTTTTGTCCAGATAGGTCTACTACTGCTCCTTCTATTACTTCGCCTATTCTCTTGCCGATCAACGGAGCAGCTCTTGCCTCTTCGAGTTCAACTATTTTTGAAGTTCCTTCTGTTGGGTCTGAGACGATTACTTTGAATTTTGCCATTGCTTACAGCCTCTGCGGCAGTGTTATGAAAGTTGAACATCTCTCTATTAAGGATTTATGATGTTTTGGAGCGAGTCCTCAGAAGAAATAGCTAAAGGTTTTAATCCTACTTTGGAAAGGGTTTTTGGCTGTGTGGCGGCTGGGGTTCTTCTTCCACGAAATGGGGTATGGACTGCTGTCCATTTTTCTTCCTCTGTACATAGTGGCTATCGAACCCAGCAATGGCCTGTTCTACTTTGGAATATTGTCGGCCGTCGCTTTGTTCTTTGCGATTCCTGCGTCGTTTTTCTGGGGTTATGTTTGCGACAAGACAAGACGCTACAAGCGCTACATACTCTTGTCTTTCTTTGGCTCAACCGTTTTCCTTTACCTCTTCACGCTTACGACTGCTGTGTATATGCTGATTGTTTTGTATGCTGTGCTTTCGATTATGCATGTTGCACATGAGGCGCCGAAGAATGTTTTGATTGCAGAGTTGTACTCTCACGAGGACTGGGAGAAGTCTTTCGCCTTCTATGAGGGCTTTACCGAAGTCGGGTGGCTCATTGGTTTGCTTTTGGGCTTTGTCCTGTCGACCATCGGCGCCGGTTCTGGCAACACACTTTTCGTTTGCAGTGCGCTGAACTTGGTGGCATTTATCTTGTCCTTTCTGCTGGTTAAAGACCCTGCCCTGATTTTTGAGAGAGGCTTAGTGAGCATAGAGAAGACTTTGGATTTTGCAGGGCGAGGCATGCTCTTGGCCTCAAAGATTATGGACGGTATATCCTTCGATGAAAAACTGAAGAAGGAAAACGTGAAAATATTCGGGGTTGGCTTGGTCTTTTTCTCTCTTGCCACAAGCATATTGTTCACGCCTATGCCCATCTTTGTTTCAAACGTAGTGAAGGCAGCGAGCCTTCCTGAAGGCCTCGTTTTCGCCATTTTTGTCCTGAGCACAGGCGGCGCTGTGGCAGGTTATGCATTTGCCAGAAGTCGTTCAAGCGAATCAGCAGGCAAGTTGCACTTGGGAAAGATCGCGCTGCTCAGGAGCTTTCTCACGTTCCTGTTAATAGTGGCTCTGCAGATAACTGCGTATTCCGTGGGTCTGGTCACTGGAATCCTTGTTCTGATGGGCTTTGCCTATGCACTGTTTCTAGTCTACACTCTTTCGTTGTCGATGGAGCTTATACCTGCTCGAAAAGCAGGTTTGTTCAACGTGTTGATCGGTTTGGGCGCTGCGATAGGATCGTTTGTCGGACCTTTCATAGCGCAGGCACTGGGCTTCTTAGCCGTATTCGTAATCGCCGTCGTAATCTTTCTCTTAGCCTATATAGCCTTCAAACTCTTCAGATGAAAAGGAAAAAGGGAATGAAGAGGCTATTCTACATGGACTCTGAAGAGGTCGATGTCTTCCCGCATTTCGGGTGTTGCTTCTAGGAAGTCTCTCACGGACCTTTCAATGTCCCTTGATTGCGTCACGTAGCGTCCTACGATGATGATGTCTGCGCCTTTCTGGAGTGCTTCTTTTGCTGTTTCAGGCACGATTCCGCCTGCGACTGCCACGAGGAATTTTTTGTCTTTGTAGGTCTGCTTGATCTCTTGGATGAGTCCCAGTCCAAGCGACTTTCCTGATTCTTGGTCTATTCCGCGGTGAAGTATGACTATGTCTGGGAATTCCTTGAGTGACTTCAGTTTCTTGAGCGGGTCTTCAACGTTCAGCATGTCTACGGCAGCATAGATGGCCAATCTCTTTGCTTCGTGGATGAATGAGTCGATTGTTTCTGCAGGGGCGAGTCCTGAGGCGACGACGGCGTCCGCTGTTTCATCGTATGCTATGTCGACTTCAACTTTTCCAACGTCTAAGGTTTTGAGGTCCGCGACGAAGAAAACGTCTTTTGCAACTTCTCTCAGGTCGTTGATGACTTTGGCGCCGTACCTTTTTATCAGTGGTGTGCCGACTTCCAGTATTATTCTGTCGCTGCCCGGTAGCTGAGCTATGATTTTCTTTGTTCTCTCCAGGTCAGGAACATCAAGCGAAATCTGTAGGTATGGTGATCGCCACAGTCTTGGCACTTTGAATCCCATGATTGGATGCTTGGCTCTGTCTTTGTCGTAGAACAGCTTCTCCAGTGTCGGATATTTTGCGAGTGCTCTTTTCAAGGCCAGCTTGGTCGCGCTGTAATTGTAGTGGTAGATTTTGCGTAAGTCTGCTGCTTGAGGGTGCAGGAAAACACTGCATATTATTACCCAGTCATCCACTTTCTCTCTAGGTATAATGCCTTCTTCAACCGCGTCTGCCACGGCCTTGGCAACTGCAGCTTGTGCAGGTCCAAAGATTTTGCTCACGTCTGCCATGTTCTTTACAGTCACTTTCGGCACGAGCAAAGTGTGTGGTTTAGGGGGCAAATTAGGCCTTATGACTGCGAGAAGCGGAGTGTGACCTGCCGAGAGATTGGATAAACCTGTGGCAAAAGCCTCACCAACCGGCCCATTCTTGTCGCCTATCAGCAGGTCTATATGAGCGACCTCGTTTCCTTCTCCGATGAGTGCTTCACCTATCAAGTATGTTTTGCTTGGCATTTCCCTATCCTCCGACAGTGCAGTTGTCGGTATGCTGTCTGCAAACTCTTTGAAGTCGACGTTGAACTCTTTAAGCCACGTGTGAAGTGTGTCTCTGTGTATGTTTAAGGCTTCGGCAGTTCCTGAAACGGTGAGTTTTGCGTGTTTGCCTCGCGAAATACTCCTGTCTTCTGCCGCTTTCTTAGTTGCATCCGTCAGCATCTCGACAAGTTCTTCTTTAGTTTCTGGTTTCTTCACTTCATGTGCCGACATTTTGGCTTCACGCTGACGTGTGAGGTCGCACCTTGTATATAAAACTGTCGGAGACATTTGCCGAATTCATCACCTAGACGTAGAGATTCAGCGTTGAACTGTCGATATTAGCACAAATGTCAAGCCTTTCATTCCGACGTTTTGTCAATGACTGCCGAAGACACATGACACTCTTCGCCAACTACGTTGTTTTCGAGGGAGGCAGCGGTTTATCTGCTGTGAATGCGTGTCGTTTTGTCATCGGTAAGCCTATATACCTTGAGTTAGTGTATGAGGCTTAAAACTGGGTTTGTGGAGCTGTCCAGATGCCGTGGAAAGGTCTTACGTGCCTGCTGATTGTGGTGCTAGGACTCATTCTGTTCTTGTACGGTGCCAACTATTATGATACTACGATTGGTTATACAGGCTTAGGATTTTTTGTCGGTGGGATTGTGCTTTACATATTCTTGAAGGTGTACGAGTCTGTCACAAAAAAGTAGAGTTCGGCTAGAAGCCGTAGAGTTTTGAATATTTGTCTGTCAGGTATTTCAGGTATGGTTTGACGTTGAGTTCTTCGCCCGTGATTCTCTTTATCAGGTCTGCTGGGTCGTAGAGGTTTGAGGGGTTGTGGACGTTTTTGGCCAGCCACTGTTTTGCCTCGTTGAGGTTGCCTTTTGCCAGCTGATTTCGCCAGTCTGGAACAGATTTTTCCATCACTGCGAGTATCTGGCCGCTGTAGATATTGCCTAGCGCATAGCTTGGGAAGTAGCCGAAGGCTCCGCCTGCCCAGTGCGTGTCTTGCATGACGCCTTCGGAATCATTTTCAATCTTTATGCCGAGATAGTCCTTGTAGCTCTGGTTCCATGTCTCTGGAAGTTCCTTGACTGTGATTTTCTCGGCGAAGAGGTCGCGTTCAATGTCAAACCTTACTATTATGTGCAGTCCGTAAGTGACTTCGTCGGCTTCAACGCGTATCTTCGAAGGCGTAACTTGGTTTATGGCATGCACGAACTTTTCGAGTTCCAATCCTGCTAGGGCGTTGCCAGTGATTTCTTTCAGTTTCGGCATGAAGTATGTCCAGAACTCATGTGAGCGGCCGATTATGTTTTCGAACATCCTTGACTGTGATTCGTGAAGGCCGGATGAACAGGCCGAACCTACGGGTTGATACATGAAGTCTTGGTTTAGGTTTTGTTCATAAATAGCATGTCCCGCCTCATGCAGTACCGAGAAGACCGAGGAGGCAAATTGGTCTTCATGGTAGTGCGTGGTTATTCTGACATCATCGTAATAGCCAGTTGTGAACGGGTGCTCAGTCGTGTCGATCCTGCCTCCTGCCTGTTTCGAAGTTACATCGTATCCAACTGTTTCAGCAAGAGCCACTGCGATCTTCCGCTGTACATCTGTGGGGACTTTTCGTTTCTGAACGCTGATGTCGGGCTGTTTCGGCCCCCTTTGACATTTCCTCAGTATCTCAACTAAGCCCTCTCTGAGTTCGTCGAAAATCTTGGTGATTTGTTTAGCCGTCATTCTGGGTTCAAAAATGTCTATCATGGCATCGTAAGGCGTGGCAGTTTTCTTCACTTCCATCAGAATTGCAGCTGCCTTCTTCTGCAATGCCACAAGCTTCTCAAGCTCGGGTCTGAACATCGCATAGTCCTTAGCGGCTTTCGCCTTTTTCCAGATATCAATAGTCAATGCTGACTGCTTAGCGATTTCCGAAACAAGTTCTTCTGGGAGCTTCGTCTGCTCATCGTACCTCTTCTTTACGAGGTACACGTTCCTCTTCTGGACATTGTCTAGCTTGTCGTATTCCTTCTGTCTCATAATCCTGTCAAGCAAGCTTCCTATTTCAGGATCCGTGCTAATCTTGTGCTCAAGGACACTCAGCATCGCAAGCTGTTGACTGCGCAGCCTGATAGCTTTCGGAGGCATCATAGTTTCCATGTCCCAACCGATTATCGCCCCTGTCGACTGAAGAATCGCGAGGTCCTTGGCTTTGTTCATCAACTTCTTGTAATCTGAAGATATTTCTGTCATGCCAGCCACCATATTGTGAGGAATAAACGATACATAGAGCTTGTATTTGAGTTTTGAGCTTCGCAACTGGCCTTTGGGTTCGCCATTGTCTGCAGCATCGTCTCTGCGACAAACTGCAGATACACAATCAAGGCCCTCAGAAAACATCGACAGTCACCAAAGAAACACAACTCGTGTTGATTTGGTGCTCCGGCCGGGATTTGGACCCGGGTCTCCGGCTCGAAAGGCCGGAATACTTAACCGGACTATACTACCGGAGCCCTACAGCCCGAAGGCACCATGCAGTTTATGCCTTCATTCGAATAAACCTTATCCCTTGAAAGCTCTGTCCAGGCATTCTTTCAGTGGCGCCAGAATTGTTTTTGCCTTGTTGAGCATCGGAGCATAGTAAGCTGTCTTGGCAGAGTTCGTCATTATCGTATTTATCCCAAGTGACTCGGTCCATGACACGACTGTGCAGACGCCTGCAAGCACGTGTCCTCCGCTGTGCTCAATCGCTTTCACAGAGCTGGAACATTTTTCTTTCACGTAAAGTGAAGTGCACACCCAGAACTCAGTTCCAGCCTTCACTTTTTTTCCCCTTATAAGGTGGGCAACTCTTTTGACTTCGTTCTCAGAGCAATGTGGGCATCCTATGAATACAAGGTCAGGTTCTTCGCTTGCCGAGGTTGACAATTCGCAAATTGTCTCTTTCACATCTTTGTCGTCGACGTTTATCCTCTCAACTTTTCCCGTCGGCAGCTTCTTGAGGTGGAACATGTTAGTCATGCCTGTTGTGGCCAAGGCAGCGCTGAACTGTTTCAAGCTGTCTCTTGACGGGTTGTGAAACCCGACAACGGTTGGAATCTTGTTTTCTAATGCCTTGCCCAGGCAGATTCCTAACGCGCCGTATTCAGTCTTGTTTCGCAGTTTAGCTTTCACGTTAACCAGCACGTTTGGCTGTCTGTCCTCTGCTTTGTGTATGCCGTACTCCGGGGTCTTCCCGATGATCGCTGCTGCGAGGGCGCTTGGGCCGCCTTCACGGTTCGTCCACGAACCCAAAACAGAATTTGCGTACACAACGGCTGACGATTCAGCCCATGCAAGATGCGCTTCGCGTTTTGGCGTTTGCAGGTGGTAAGGCGTGCATGAGAGAGACGGTGTTAGGCCCATTCTTTCGAACTGTTCCAGTATCTCCAACTGTTTCTCGTAGAATCTACGTGGAATTCTGCTGCTCAAATATTCTGCATCAAGGCTCTGAGGATTCAGTGTTGTCCTTACTTGTACTCTGGCGTCCGCGTCTGCTAAAGCTTTCAGGAATTCTATGGGCGCGTCGCCCAAAGTTTTGTATGACACTCCCGAAACGTGCGCTGATTCTATGGGTATGAGCTTTTCAGCATCGAACAGGTCGCCCAGACGAACCAGGATTTTCATGCAGGTCTGGCAGGCCCAGCCGCATTCGCCGTTGAGTGCTCGTTCTTCCTCCTTCGTCAAGTACATTCTCGTCTAGGCCTCCTTGCGTTTCAGAACCTTAACCGTGCCTTTGCACGCATCAACCTCAACAGTGTCCCCTGTTTTGATTTTCTTGATGTCTACCTGGTCGACCATCGGAACGTTCGCTATTATTGCTCCGACAACCACCACAGGGTCTGCCGTCTGATTGACTATAGCCTTAGGCGCCAAGCCCTTCTTTGCCAAAGAGTAGAGCACGTAACTGCCAACTGTGGAACCGTGCCCGTGAGGAAAACACAATATTTTGTCTTTGACGCATTCGCCGCATAGGTCATGGTTCTTCTCAACTATTCTTCCGTCTGCAGGGTCGATTCCGCCTAGAAAACTGATAGGCATTGAGCTTACGAGCGCTTCTGCTCTGCACTTTCCCTCAACGATCACTCGACCCTTCAACGTTACGGTCTGCATCTTACACACTCTAGTAGGATATTTTTGCTGACGACGGAATCTTGTCCAAAATCTTTGAGGCTGCCACGCTTACTCTCTCACGGTTTGGCTCATCCGTGTAAACGCGGAGTATGTTCATGAAGCCTCTGAGAGTCTCGAAAATCCTTGAAATCTCGCTTAAGCGTTGCGGTACCTTCTCTCCTTCCTGTGTTCTGTGGAAAACGGGGATCTCCATGCTCTCAGTAAGGACTGAATGGTGATAGGGAACAGACGAGACTGTTGGCACGTCGATGATCACGGCGTCTGCGTCAAGCCTCGCTGCTTTCGCGATGTCTGCCTGCAACTGCTTCCTGTTTGCTTCGCGCGTGAAAATGCTTGAGACGACGGTGTCTTTCTCGTAGAAGGTCCGTTCGTAAGCACATTTGAGCATTTTCCTTCTCTCCAGGTTTCTCATTATGCCGCTTGACTTTTTGCAGTTCTTCAGCATAGTCCAGACTGAATAATCGTCCATTGCCAAGTATTCTTCAGGCGTCCTGAAACTCGTCAATCCGAGTTCAGAGTTTGCTTTCTCCATGGCCATTGCAAGCATGATCTGCGCTGCGCGGCCTACTCTGTGGAAGTATATGCTCTTGAAAGATTCGATTCGAGCTATTATCAGCGATTCCAAGGCTGACAAGGCGCCGACATCGACGGCCAAGTTGCCGTCCATCACATCCAACGTGTGAATCAGCCTGAAAACGTCGATGAAACCGTACTCCGCGCCCGTGTGGTGAGTGTCTCGCACGACAAAATCCTGTTTGTCCACATCCACGGAACTGCTTATGATCTGGTCAAGAAAAGCCTTGCCTGGCCTGTGAAGCTTGCCAACAGCAAGCTTGCTAACATCGTCTGGCCTCCACCCGTTCTTCTTAAGAACATCCTTGAGCTCACTGTTCTTCACTATCCACGTCGTAATGTCTTCATGCGTCTTGTCAAGCTCCTTCTCAAGCAGTTGCTCAAAAACATGAGAAAACGGCCCATGTCCAACATCATGCAGCAAGCCAGCAATCCTCACCATTCCAAGCTCGTCTTCATCTATGAGTTGCGAAATATGCGGGTTTTCGGCAACGCGGCCTGCCAAATACATCACGCCCACAGAATGCTCAAACCGCGTGTGGTTAGCTCCAGGATAAACGTATTCTGCGCCAGCAAGCTGACGCAGCCTGTGCAGTCTCTGAACAGGATAAGAATCTATGATAGCCTTTTCCTCTTCAGTTATGTACACGTACCCGTGCACGGGGTCCTTGATCTCGCTCCAGTAGCTCCGGGGCATCAGTGACTTCTCCGGACGTTTTGAATAGTTATTAATGCTCCTTCAGTCTTATAATGCCTAATGTTTAGGGTTGCAGGATGGAAAATATGGGCCGAAGAGGAGTTTTCATCTGCATTGAAGGATTGGACGGCTGCGGAAAAACCACTCAAGCCCGACTTCTCGTGAAGAAACTGAAAGAAAACTACGACGCCGTGTTCACTGCCGAACCGAGTAAGGGGAGAATCGGAAAATTCATCAAACAACACTGTCTACACGCTGACGCGCGTGGCTCCGTGATTGTTGAAGCGCTGCTTTTTGCGGCAGACCGCGTTGACCATGTGCAAAATGAGGTCTTGCCCGCTTTGAGCAAGGGTAAAATTATTGTTTCAGACCGTTACGTTTACTCCTCCTATGCCTATCAGGGAGCTGCTGGATTGGAACTTGAATGGATCCAAAGGCTCAATGACCATGCAACACGTCCGGACCTGGCTGTTTTCGTGGATGTTGAGCCCGAGGCTGTGATGAAGAGACTGAAGCGGAAGAAATCAGTGATGGAGAACTTGGAAACGCAGAAGAAAGTGCGCGACGTGTACCTCAAATTCGTCGAGGACAGCCAGCTCGTAAGACTCGATGGAAACAGGCCTAAAAGGGCCGTTGCCAGAGACCTTTTGAAGATGGTTCGAACTTTTCTTGAAGAATCTGCTAAGCCGTCTTGAGAGGTTTTAAGACTTTTTTGCCGAATGCTTCGTTAGTCTTCCTGATGATAAACTCGGCAAGCTCTTGGGGCAGGATGTGCATCGAGCCCCTTTCATGAAATAACTGGACTTCCAAAAATTTCTGGTTGAAAGTGAACCTGAGCATGTAATAGTCAAACTTCAATGGTCTTCTTGCTTCGTTCTCAATTCTGTAAAAGCGCATTGCGCAGAGAACATCCAGAATCTGGAATGGAGTCTTGTTCATTGTTTTCAGAATCTTGTCTTTTTCTTCATCATCTAAATACGTGAAACCGTTGCCTTCCGCCACTCCAAGCTCGAATACGGCCACACAGCTCTTCATTGAAGGTGTGCCGAAATCTTCGAGTCTGACTGTCTCCTTGTTCAATCTGAACAGCAATTGTAGTAGGGTCTCTTGCAGTTTCTTGCTGGAGACTGATGTCGCAAAATGTGTTATTTTGTGCACGTGTTGAGGGAATGCTTCATAGTATCCGAGCATCTGGGATTCCGTCTAGGCTTTTTTGGCTTTTTTCGTTTTTTCCAGGTTTTCCAGCAGTCCCGATAGCACGTTGGTCAGTTTCTGCAGTTCTTCCACGTTGTTTTCGTGTTGCATTCTGTCTTGGATTTCCTTCACTTTTGCGAGCAGTGTGGCTTCAAGGCTGTCAAGCGCCGTTGAATTGGCGACTTTGGGTGGTTCTTCACCCTCTTTGACGATTACTACTTTCTTTTCGCATTTGCCACACCAAAGATCGCTGTTCTTCAGCCTGAACAGAGGCGCTGAGCATGCGGGGCAAGCCAAGTCTGTTAATGTTGCGCCGTGTAGTAGAAGGTCTGCCATGCGTTTCATGTATTGGTCGTCCTCTGGCTTTCGCGACAAGTTTTAAAACCTCAAAGTAAATAGGTAACAGAGCCTATATAACAAAGTTATCGCCAAATTGTGCGTGGTGGCAGAATGGTCAGGAAAAAGAAAGCTGAAGAGTACGAAGGACGAATCAAACAATCAATGGAAGTGCTTGGACTCGTCTCTGAAGATAACACAACACCCAGGAACATTAGACGAGCAGCAAAAGACTCGATGAGTGCGCTGCAAAACTCCGAGTTCACTCCTGCCGTAAGAGCGTCGAACGCAATATCGCTTCTTGACGATATTCTGCAAGACCCAAACATGCCACCGTACACTCGCGTAAAATTGTGGAACGTAATGAGCCTGCTTGAGGCCATAAAAGACTAGGCAAACAACAGCTCCGATTGGAAGTGACGCACATGAAGGTTTTTCACTACACCGATGTAGAAGCCAAAGAGGCGGATGAAGGAGCCCAGAAACTAAAGGTAAGGTGGGTCATAACCAAAGACATGGGTGCCCCAAATTTTGCCATGCGCGTCTTCGAGATGGAGCCCGGCGGCAACAGCCCTTTTCACGCCCATAACTGGGAGCATGAAGTCTTCATCCTTGAAGGCGAAGGCGCCGTCGTCAACAAAGATGGAGAAACGAAGTTCAAGCCCGGCGACGTTATCTTCGTCGCTCCCAACGAGAAACACCAGTTCAAGAACAACGGCAAAAAACTGGTCAGGTTCATCTGTGTCGTACCAACGTGAGGAAATAGTCCACGGCTTTCCTCAGCCTAATTCTTTCTCGCTAGGAATATATGCTAGTTGTTACATCTAAGGATGGGTTTTCAGGGGAGAAGCCCTTTGAAATATGACGTGATAATTGTAGGAGCCGGGCCGGCGGGCATCTTCTCAGCTCTAGAGCTTACAGAAAAGAACAACTTGAAAGTTCTCATGCTGGACCGAGGACAAGACATCAACCAGCGCAAGTGTCCAGCAAACCGAGGGTTCGAATGCGTCAACTGCGACCCCTGCACAGTGTTATCGGGCTGGGGAGGAGCTGGAGCCTTCAGTGACGGAAAACTCACTCTTTCAACTGAGGTGGGCGGCTGGCTGAACCAGTACGTGTCCAACAATGAGCTTGAAGAGCTCATCAAATACTCGGACGGCATATACCTGAAGTTCGGGGCCACTCAGCACACTTACGGAGCAGAAGATGAGAGAACAGACGAGATTGAGCGTAAAGCGTCTTTGGCAGGCTTGAAACTTATCAGACAACGAATCCGCCACATGGGGACGGAAAGATGCGCAGAAACTCTGCGCAAAATGAGACAGGAACTTAACGGCAAAGTCGACTTTAGACCAAAAAGCGACGTGAAAGGGCTAATAGTCAAGAACAACGTTATCGAAGGCGTCGAAACTGTTGGCGGCGAAAAAATTCTCGGCAAATACGTCATCGTTGCTCCAGGCAGAAGCGGCGCTGAATGGCTTCAAGCAGAAGCCCAAGCCTTGGGATTGAAGACATTGAACAACCCTGTTGACGTGGGCATAAGAGTCGAAGTCTTGGCTTCAGTCATGGAAGAGTTGACGAGCGTCCTCTACGAGCCCAAACTTATCTACTACTCAAAATCGTTCGATGACCAGGTTCGCACGTTCTGCGTAGCTCCACACGGGCAGGTTATTACTGAATCGTATGACGGAGTGTTGACTGTTAATGGCCAAAGCTACGCTGAGAAGAAGACGGAGAACACAAACTTTGCCATTCTTGTGAGCACATCCTTCACTGAGCCTTTCAAGGAGCCTATCGCCTACGGAAAATACGTTGCTAGGCTTGGAAACCTGCTGAGTGGCGGCGTCATCGTGCAACGCTTGGGCGACTTGGAGTCTGGAAGAAGGTCAACGCCCGAAAGAATGGCGAGAAGCGTTGTGACTCCGACTTTGAAGAATGCGACGCCGGGCGACTTGAGCTTCGTACTTCCTTACAGGTACCTTGCAGACATCCGCGAAATGCTCCAAGCCCTCGACAAGCTCACTCCAGGCCTCAATTCAAGAGACACCCTGCTCTACGGCATCGAAGTGAAATTCTACTCCTCAAGGCTCCAATTGAGCAACAGTCTGGAAACGCGCATCCATAATCTTTTCACGATCGGCGACGGTGCAGGCGTGACAAGAGGCTTAATCCAAGCCTCAGCATCAGGCGTCATCGTGTCACGAGAAATAACCAAGAGAGAAAAGAAGGCCTAACGCGAATGTCCATAGTAGACGAAATAAAATGTTCACACTGCGGAGCACCAATCGCCTTCCAACCAGGCGAGATACTGGCCACCTGTAAATACTGCGGCTACACCATCGTCATAGAAACCGGACAAACATTCACTTTTGAACATTCAATATTGCTCAACAAGTACGACCAAACACAAATCGAGGAACCTATAAGAAACTGGATGCGAGGAGGCTTCCTGAAACCCGGTGATCTAGCTAAGAAAGCCAAGTTGACGGAGAAGGACCTGACTTACCTGCCGTTCTGGGTCGTGTCTGTCGAAGCAACAAGCACTTACAAGGGCGTGTTTGAACGTATAACCCCCGCCGTTGTCAAAGAAGGAAAAATCGCGAAAGAATACGAATGGCTTGTTCTTGCTAGGAAAGCATCCGAGTTTCCGACAAGAGAATACAACGTGCCTTTGGAAGGCAAGATCCCCTTCGATTTCAGGAAGGTTGAAGCTTTCGCGCATGTTCTCAACAGCGAAATCGACAAGATGGAAGCAGAAGAACAGGCGAGACAGGAGATCGACGAAAATCACCGTTTCTTGGCGCAGCAGGAAATAGACAAGGTCGTCGACTTTAAAACAGAAATAAAAATTGAAGAAACCGTCTACCTGCACGCGCCCATCTGGTTCATAAAATACGAGTACAAGGGAAAGACCTACAGCCTAATCTTAGATGGTGCAACTGGAACCGCTATCAGAGGCGACATACCATCAGCGGGTTTCGGAATGCTCTGATCAAACTTTAAAAGCAACCGCATAATAATGCAATGAATGCGAGGACTAACATGACAATTGGACGTAAAACCCTAGGTTTTGGCGTTGGGGGTCTTGCCGTGGTAGTCGCGTCCATGGGCGTGGCGGCCATAGTCTACGGAACTGGTATTTTGAGCTTTAACCCGTACAACATTCTAGCTTGGCTGTTCGGTCCGCTTGGCGTCTACACCGTTGTTTACTCGTTGGCAACCGCCACAGACTCAACCTACTATTTGGTCTGGGGCACAATCATGCTTGCTGTCGCTGTAGTGTCGGGGTTCTACGACCGGATGTCAATCTTCCTTGTTATAGGTGTACTGCTGATAGTTCTCGTCATCATAGGACTCGTTGGATATTGGAGGAGTAAGAAATGAGTGGAAAAGACTATTTGGAAAAAGTTCGTGGAGAAAGATCTCTTCTAGAAAGGATAGCAGGATACATTCCGGGGTACCGAGGATACAAAGAAAAAGAACTGAGACGCGAAAGCGACCGACTCGTGAGAACCGATGCTGTGAACAGGCTTAAGGCCGCGAAGAACGCGGTCAGGCGAAACTTCGCAAACCCTACAGTCGTGCAGAAACTTTCAGGCGAAGACGCATACAGGTTTGACGCACTCACTTCTCGCCTCGACAGAGTGACTCAACGCATAGACAGAGCCGTCGCGGGTTACGCGGGAATGTTCGACACAGTCAAGGTGAAAGAAGACAAGCTTGACACAGTCACACAGCACGACTTGGGCCTCATAGAAAAAGCTGACGCCATAAAAACCGACTGCGAAAACGTGAACAAGATGCAGCCTGGAAACACGGATTGGGGAACAGCCATGGACAACCTCATCTCTAAAGTCGAGGAACTTGACGGTCTCATCGACCAAAGGTCAGAGATTCTGCGAGGATTAGCAGGATGATCATCACTTACAACTGCCAAACAAAAGCCAGAACGGAAGCATTATCATTGAACAACGGCTTTCGGAAGGAGTAGTCAGAAGGAGGTGAAAGTGAATGCCAAAAGTCATTGAATGGGTCGGAGCACGAGAAGAAGACATGGTCTGGAAGTACCCAAACGAGGAGATCGCATGGGGAGACAACCTCGTCGTTCACGAGTATGAAGCTGCCGTCTTCTTCAGAGACGGGAAAGCGTACGACGTGTTCAGGGCAGGACGCCACGTGATTACAACGGCAAACGTGCCGCTGCTTACAAAGATCTTCTCAAAAATCGCAGGGTTCGACAAAGTACCCTTCAGGTCCATGCTAGTATTCGTCTCGCTGAAGCAGTTCCAAGGGAAATTCGGAGCTCAAGGACAGACTAAAGAACTCGCGCCTCTCAAATTCTTCGGAGGCTTCTGGTTCAGAGTGGAAGAACCTAACCTCTTCGTCAACGAAATCGTGGGAGGACAAGGAGCTTACACGACAGACGGCCTGCAAAACTTCCTCAGGGGCTACTTCAACGAAAGACTGATCGACACACTCAGCCAATACTCACTCCAAGACGTGTACGGCAAACTGGACGAAACAAGCCTACTTTCAAAGAACGTACTCTTCGACGCATTCCACAGAATCGGCTTAGAACTCATCGAAGTAAAATTTGAAGGACTCGACACCACACCAGAATGGAGAGACAGACTCTTCTACATAAAAACCGGCGTGGGCGCATCAGAAGTCCTGAGAATGGAAACAGTCCAAAAATCAACCGAAAACCTCTCCAAGAGCCAAGGAGGAGGAGCCGCCATCGGAGCAGGAGCAGTCATACTTCCACAGATGTTCCAGCAGCAGCCACAAGCCCAAGCACAGCCGATGGTTATATGTCCCAAATGCGGCTATCAAAACCCACAGACCGCAAAGTTCTGCAATAACTGCGCTGGACCAATGCAGCCAACTGCGCAGGGAATGATAAACTGTCCCAAATGTGGAACATCAAACACGGCGGGCACCAAATTCTGCGCGAACTGCGGAACCCCACTGCAAGCCACCGTTAAATGTCCAAAATGCCAAACCGAAGTCCCAGCAGGAACGAAATTCTGCCCCAACTGCGGAGCCAAAATCAAATAACCACCCTTTCCCCATTTTCTACATCCTAATGCGGAAGAAACCGTTTCCAAAGTCTTCTGCAACATTTTTATTCGCACACGGTCTATGCTAAGCAAGAAGAGACTCTGGATGAGCGAGAAAATAATAGGCCACGGGACATGGTACGACAAGATGGCCGAAAAAATAGTCGCCCGAGAACAGAAACTCAACAGAAGCCTAAACACGGTCAGAACCGAAATGGGCATAGCCGCCTCAGGCTTCCCCCACATAGGCAACCTCAGCGACGCCGCAAGGTCCTACGCCGTGACCTTGGCGTTGAAGGAACAAGACGTCAACTCTGAACTCATCGCGTTCGCCGACGACAAAGACGGCTTAAGAAAAGTTCCAGCCGGACTGCCTGCTTCTTTGGAAAAACACTTAGGCCAACCTGTCACAGACATTCCTGACCTTTTCGGGTGCCACAAAAGCTACGGCGAACACATGACACTGCTGCTCAAGGACGCCCTAGACAAGTGTGGGCTGCAATACAAGTTCATTTCGGGCGCAGAAGTGTACCGCACGGGCCTGTTCAACGAAGAAATCAAAACTATCCTGATAAACGCTAAGAGAATCGGTGAAATCGTCAAGGAAGAAGTCGGACAGGAAAAGTTTCTAGAAGCTTTACCCTACTTTGCAGTTTGCGAAGAATGTGGTCGAATCTACACGACGAAGGCCTATGAATTCTTGCCAAAAGAAAACATGGTTCTTTACAGATGTGAGGGTATGGAAGTCAAGGGCCGCTGGCTTGAAGGCTGCGGCCACCAGGGCGAAGTCGACTACAGAAAGGGCATGGGCAAACTGAGTTGGAAGGGCGAGTTTGCCGTCCGCTGGAAAGCTTTGGATATACGTTTCGAAGCCTTCGGCAAAGAAGTAGCCGATTCCGTGCGTGTGAATGACCGCATATGCCGAGAAATACTCAATTGGGAACCTCCCCTTCACGCAAAGTACGAGCTGTTCCTCGACAAGAGCGGGAAACGGCTTTCGAAGAGCGCTGGCAACGTCTTTACCCCGCAAACCTGGTTCACCTACGGTTCTCCCCAATCGCTCATGCTGCTGATGCTGAAAAGGTTCGTGGGCACCCGCGCTCTCGACGTCATGGCCATTCCAATCTACATGGACGAACTCGACAGGCTCGAAGACGCATACTTTGGAAAAGTGCAAGCAAAGAATGAACGGGAACAAGCAAAACTCCGAGGCTTGTACAGTTACTGCTACGGCATGAAGGTTCCCACAAAACTCAGCGTCCACGTGCCCTACAACCTGCTTGCATTCCTGGCAAAAGTCGCGCCTAAAGGCTGCGAAGAACAATACATAACAGAGAAGCTTCAAAACAGCGGCTACCTGAAACAGGGCCAAACCTTCGATAAGTCATTGAAAAAAAGAGTGGAATACGCGTTCAACTGGATAAGAGACTTTGAAGAGATAAAAGAAACCGCTGTAACGCTCGTTGACGAAGAGAAACAAGCCGTGGCCGAACTCATCGAAACACTAAAGGTCGAGAACGAAGCGGACAAGATACAGAACGCCGTGTTCAACACTGCCAAGAAACGCAACCTGCAACCGGCTAGACTCTTCAAAATCGTTTACACGATCCTCTTGGGCGCACCCCAAGGACCGAGACTGGGCCCATACATACTTGCCATGGGCAAACAGAACGTCATAAACGCGTTGGAGCGAGCAACAAAGAACCAAACATAACGCGGCAAGCTTCGCCTACATAGAAGGCTTTTATGCTTTTCACAGGTAGAGATTGCCTTCAAGGTCGAACAAGAATGGACAAGGAGATTGTAGACTACGCTCTTGACTATGCGATGGCCAAGAAAGCAGAGTATGTCGAAGTCAGAGCGCACAATCAGCAGCAGGACCGGCTTCTTCTAAGAAACGGTATCCTGGAAGCTTATGTGTCATCAGTTGACACCGGCTTCGGCGTACGCATCTTAGCTGACGGCGGAATCGGGTTTGCCTCGACGAACAAATGGTCAAGGGAAGAAGCACGAGAAATAGTCAACCTCGCGTTCAAGTACGCCAAGTCTGCGGACCGAAAAGAAAAGCTGGTGTTCGCAGAAGAAAAAGGCGTCAAAACAGAATGGGCTGTTGAACAGAAGAAAAAAGTCCAGAATGTCCCGCCCGAAGACAGAATCTCAGTTTTCGTGGACATTCACAAGACTTTAGCCACGTGCGGAGTAAAAGTCGCCGCAACCATGGCACAGTGCAGTGTAGACTTGGCCACGAAATACTTTGTTAATTCGGAAGGTTCGAGGATTTCGTCCTTCGTTCCCAAGATCGGTGCCTACCTCTTCATCACCGTGGCTGAGCAGGGCAAGACCGAGCAGGCTTATGAACAGTTCGGTTACAGCGGAGGATGGGAAGCCTTCCGCATTTGGAACATCCCTGCACGTATGGTTCACGACGCCAAAGTGCTGAAAGCCGTCATCACAAAGGCCAAGGCAGTCAAGCCGGGAGACATGGACCTCATCTGCGGCTCTGAAGTCACAGGAATAGCAGCACACGAATCATGCGGTCATCCTATGGAAGCTGATAGGATCCTCGGCCGAGAGATGAGTCAAGCCGGCAGGTCATTCATCTACAAGGGAGGCCCCTACTGGGTAGGCAAGAAGATCGGGAGCGAAGCAGTGACCGTCGTGGACGACCCCACGGTGGAGCACAGTTACGGTTATTACAGGTACGATGACGAAGGCGTGAAAGCCCGACGCAGGCACCTGTACAAGAAAGGAATCATAAATGAGTTCTTGCACAACAGGGAATCTGCCGCCAAGCTTAACACGAAGAGCAACGGCTCCAGCAGAAGC
>Ga0315296_10001805_pt1 | contig 18572 bp, 13 predicted proteins | sample YL17G14_18_MG_FD_203921 | JGI IMG/M metagenome (GOLD analysis project Ga0315296, IMG submission 203921) | Sediment microbial communities from Yellowstone Lake, YNP, Wyoming, USA - YL17G14_18 | ecosystem: Environmental > Aquatic > Freshwater > Lake > Sediment | place: USA: Wyoming | collected... | reverse complement strand
CTCGAAGCGCAAAAACGCGACCTCAAGAACCTTCTGACCAAGGGCCTGACCCGCGCCGAGCGGCTGATCATCGTCCTGTACTACTACGAGGAAATGACCATGAAGGAGATCGGGGCCACGCTCGATCTGTCCGAGTCCCGCGTCTCCCAGATGCATTCCTCGATCGTTGCCCGCCTCAAGGCCCAGATGAACACGCGCAAGAAGGAGTTTGCCGTCGAATAGCGTTGGAATACCCCTGCTTTTGAGGAGGTGGCGGGAGTAAAAAGCAGAAGCAGGGGCCAAATGAAAAAGCACCTTTATTATGGGCGGGTATTGACGCAAAGTCAAGGAGAAAATATCCGTCGCGCGTCGTGGCCGGGACAGCGGAGTGGAGTTGACACATTATGAGTTCGGCGGCAGCGGAGGGGAGTCCTCGTCTTCCTCTTGCTCAAAAGCGTCTTCGTCCGAGGCCATGTCTTCCCCTTCATGCTCGGCGAAGGTCCACTCGTGAAGAGCGGCCACGAGCATGGCAGAGCCGATCTCCTTCTCGCTCTCGTCATTGGTTTCTGTGAGCAGTGCGGCAGCCCAGCCGACCAGCCCCTGGATGGCCCGCACGAAATCGTCAAACTCGAGCATCACGCCGTCCTCGTCATCGGACCCGACCACCGTCCCGTGCTCGTAGACATTCACCTGAATCCTGATCTTTGGCTCTGACATCACTGACACCCCTGAAATCCGTGTACACCGGCGCCCATACGAACTGCGCAGAGGAAGGAGACCCGTCTCCCTTCCGAGCAGCAGGCAGATTATCAGCATATTCCGAGCCCCGTGCCTCGTCAAGGCATGATGCAGGAAAATGGCTCCGCTGAGTCTGTGGAGAGGCGTGACGGATGAGCATTCTACCCCTTCCGGCTAGGCGCAGACATCCCCGCACGTCTGAGATTGACGTGGCACCCGCCTGTTTGGTATACTACTTGTTGGCGCAACGGAGGAAGGATCCTGTTGATTCGACCCCCTGTTGATCGCCTGAACAACACGAAGGGCCACCTTTTTGCGGCCCTGACGGAACCGGGGGGACGGAGGATCGACGATGGTCGACGTGAGACGCTCCCCAATCCTGCGGACGATCCCTTTCCTGATCGCAGTTTGCTTTGCCAGCCTTCCCGCCCAAGCCAGATACAGCGGCGGGACGGGAGAGCCGAACGATCCGTACCAGATCGCCACGGCTGCCGATCTGATCGCCCTCGGCGAGACTCCCGAAGATTACGACAAGCACTTCATCCTGACCGCCGACATCGACCTGGACCCGAACCTCCCCGGCCGCAAGGTGTTCGACAGGGCCGTCATTGCCCCGGACAGGGACTTAGTCGTGTCGCACTTCCAGGGCACTGCTTTCAGCGGTGTGTTTGACGGCAACGGTCACACGATCGCGAACCTGACGATTGCGGGTCATTCATATCTGGGGCTATTTGGGTTGGTGGCTGGGCCTACCGAGGTCGAGGTGCGGAATATAGGGCTGGTCAACGTCAAGATCACCGGTGTCGGTGTCAAAACAGCCGCTTCGAGCAATGTAGGCGGGCTGGCGGGATGCACCGGGGGGTGTACTGTGACCAATTGCCACAGCACAGGTGCGGTCAGTGGCGCCTGGTACGTTGGCGGGTTGGTGGGCGAAAGTTTTGGCCCGGTGAGCAGGTGCTACAGCATCGCTACGGTCACCGGTTGGACCTGTGTCGGTGGGCTGCTGGGGTACAACTCGTGCTCTACTGTATCCCATTGCTACAGCACGGGTGCGGTCAGTGGCGGTTGGACCTGTGTCGGTGGGCTGATAGGCCAAAACAGCGGAAGCAGTGGCATCGACTACAGCTACGTAGGCAAGGTGACGGACTGCTACAGCACCAGCACCGTTCTTGGGGTCCTCCAGGTCGGCGGGCTGGTGGGCTGGAACGACATTGTTGCTTGTCTGGCCGACTGCTACGCTACTGGCTCAATCTCGGGAGATGACGATGTCGGCGGGCTCGTCGGGTGTAATGCGGGCGACATAATCCACTGCATCAGCGTTGGCACCGTCCTGGGTGACAGGAATGTTGGTGGGCTGGTGGGGAACGACAGTTGGTGTTTCGACAGAAATTGTTGGATCGGCACTGCCACCGGCTGTTTCTGGGACACGCAGACCTCAGGCCAGGCCACGAGTGCTGGCGGCATAGGCAAGACCACAGCCGAGATGCAGACAGCCAAGACGTTCCTCGACGCCGGGTGGGACTTCGTGGGCGAGACGGCAAATGGGAGCGAGGATATCTGGAAGATCGCTGATGGTTTGGGTTATCCTCGCCTCTCGTGGGAGAAATACAGCGGCGGGACGGGTGAGCCGAACGACCCTTACCAGATCGCCACGGCCGCCGATCTGATCGCCCTCGGCGAGACGCCCGAAGATTACGACAAGCACTTCATCCTGACCGCCGACATCGACCTGGACCCCAACCTCCCTGGTCGAAAGGTCTTCGACAAGGCGGTCATTGCAGCAGATGCGAACGAGGCATCCTGGCGATTTGAGGGGACCTCCTTTACCGGCGTCTTTGACGGGAACGGCCATACGATCTCCCATCTGACGATCACGGGTAAGGACTATCTCGGCTTGTTTGGCCTATTGGGTGGGGCCAGGGTCAGCAACCTGGGGGTGGTGGACGTCAACATTACGGGTTCAGGGTTCTGCGTCGGCGGGACCGCGGGGGGGAATGGCCGGTGGGATACCCCGGGCGGCCACGTGACCTGCTGCTACAGCACGGGCACAGTCACGGGCTACTCGAATGTCGGCGGGCTGGTGGGGGTCAACTACGGTGTTGTGACCCAGTGCTACAGCACCGGCGTAGTCAGTGTCAGCGAGATTGGGGGCGGCCTAGTGGGCGTAACTAGTTGTGGTGTTGTGACCCGATGCTACAGCACCGCTACCGTTAGTGGCGATTTGTCTGTCGGCGGCCTGATGGGAATCCTGCACGAGGGCTTTGTAGCGGAGTGCTACAGCACCGGGAGAGTTAGTGGCGGTGACTACGTCGGCGGCCTTGTGGCCGCAGGGTCGAGAATGGGGACAGGGTGGAGGGGCTGTGGTTGGGATGTGATCCATTGTTTCTGGGACATCGAAACCTCGGGCCAAGCCACAAGTTACGCTGGCACTGGCACAGTCAAGACGACGGCCGAGATGCAAACGGCCAGTACATTCCTCGATGCCGGCTGGGACTTCGTGGGCGAGACGGTCAACGGGACGGAAGAAATCTGGTGGATTCTCGAAGGGAAGGACTATCCCAGGTTGTGGTGGGAGGCCCACGATTGATGATCGACGATTGATTATTGATGATTGAAGCGGAAGGGGGAGTTGTCAATCGCGGGAAATGCCGCATGTGAATCCAGGTGAAATGCGCGGGACAGGAGTCGAACCTGCAAGTCCTTACGGACACTACCACCTCAAAGTAGCGCGTCTGCCAGTTCCGCCACCCGCGCGATTGTTGCGACTAACCTCTGCCGGCCCGGGTCGTCGCTGACGGTTTTGGCAGGCTCAACGCTCAAGCTGACGCGTCTGCCGAAGTCCGCCACCCGGACAGACTCAACCCTCAATTATGCCCCCTGCTCCGGGGATTGTCAACGAGTATTTCGCCGGCACAGGGGCGGTTATCTCTTGCAAGCGTCATGGGAATCGTGTACGCTTTCCCCGGCGCTTGGCGTACGAAAAGTGAGAGTTGGGTCTCTGCAAGACCCTTTTGAGAAGTCCGGATTGGGAGAAGTCGAAATGGAAGAGCACGGAATCCACAAGTTCATCCTTACGGTCGTCATTGCCTCTGTACTTCTGCTTGCCGGCTGCTTCATCCACGACAGCAAGGTCAGCTACACCGAGAAGGGGGCCCCCGTCTCTGACCACACGCTCAAGCAGATCAAGTGCGGCGAGACTACGAAGGACTGGGTCGTGGCCACACTCGGAACGCCCTCGGAGCAGACGACAACCGACAACGGCATCGAAATCCTCAAGTACCGTTACGGCAAGAAACAGGACAGCGACACCGTCATTCTCCCGTTCGTCATTATTGACGACCAGAAGCAGATCGAGCAGACGGTGTACGTGGAAGTCAAGGACAACGTCGTCCGCCGGTACTGGCAGGAAAACACCAGGCGCTGACCGCCTCAAACGCCCCGCCGGGCGCCCCAGAGCTGGATGTGCAGCCGTGGCCCAAACCGCAGGCCGGTCTCTTTGCACAGATCGGCGACCACGCCGGAACGGCTCTTCAACTGTTCGGCGGTCGCCGCTTGCGGCATCAGCATCACCCGCTCGGGCGAGACGGGGCCAAGATCGTCAAGCACCTCGCGGATCTCAGCGATGTCCTGCGCCGACTCCACGACAAATTTGAGTTGGTGTGGATACGCCCCAATGAGCCGCCGAACCGCCTCTACGTCAAATCGCACCGGATCGCGGTCTTTCCCGTGGCTGTCGGGGCCGGGCGCCGAGTTGGCCAGCTTGGGGCTGATGCTCATCAGATCGCAGGCCAGGTCGGGGACGAAGAGAACACCGGCCGTCTCGATGGTGATGTGTCTGCCCGACTTCTTGAGGCGGTGGGTTAGATCGATCAAGCCCGGCCGCGCAGAGAAATCGGGACCCGTCATGGGCTCCCCGCCGGTCAGCACAACGAACGGGCATGACCAGCGGTTGACCTCCTCGACAATCCGGGCCGGTTCATAATCCTGGCCGGCCGAGAAATCCCACGCGTACTTCGTGTCGCACCAGCGGCATCGCAGGGTGCAGCCGGCCAGCCGCACGAACACACTCGGTGTCCCGGCCAGCATCCCCTCACCCTGCAGAGAATAGAACATTTCGCTCACGTGCATTGATTGCCCCTGGTGGAATTCTGCTCCGTGCCAATCATCAGGCGTCCTGCCCGACATAGTGCAGCGGGTCGCGCAGCCCGGCCTGGGCAAAGCCCCGCAGGCGGAGTCTGCACGAGTCACACCGGCCGCAGCTTAGGCCGGATGGGTCCGGGTCATAACAGCTATGCGTCAACGAATAGTCGACGCCGAGTTTCGTCCCCGTCCGGATGATGTCCGCCTTGGTCATGTTGAGAATCGGCGTGTGAATCCGGTATCGGCCCTTGCCCTCCACGGCGGCGGCTGTCGCGAGATTGGCCATCGCCTCGAATGCGGCAATGAACTCCCCCCGGCAGTCCGGATAGCCGCTATAGTCCGTCGCATTGACCCCGATGAAGATGTCAAAAACACCAGACACCTCCGCCCAAGCAAGGGCGTAACTGAGGAAGATCGTGTTGCGGGCGGGCACGTAGGTAGATGGAATCGACGCCCCACTGTCCAGATCCGGCCGATCCTTCGGCACCTGGATCGCCGAATCCGTCAACGCCGAGCCTCCCAGAGACGCCAGATCGATCTCCACCACCCGGTGCTCCGCCGCACCGAGGGCCCGGGCCACCCTCCCGGCCGCCTCCACTTCCCGGCTGTGGCGCTGGCCGTACCGGAACGTGAGGGCACGGCAGGAGAAGCCCTCGGCCCTGGCGATAGCGAGAGTCGTCGCGGAATCCAGCCCCCCGCTCAGCAGTACAATCGCCGCTTTGTTCGTCATCGCCTGTTTCCTTCGAGATCGGCCCACGCATCGAACCACGCACCCTCCCAACCGATACCGCCGCAGTATACCAAAGAAGACGCCCTTGTGGAAAGCCGGTCCCGCCAGGGTGCCATACTTACGCTCGGCCTGCACTCACGCTCGCGTACGCAGCACGTGCTTATTGACTCTCAGGTGAATAATCTATGGGTCTGGGTGGCAGCGGCAAGCTCCAGCTTGCCGATGGTCTCTCAATAGCTCAAGAGAAAGCCATCGGCAAGCCCTTCGGCCTTGCCGATGCCACCCGGCACCAAGTCGCTATCCATTGAACACCTGACAGTCAACAGCATGGAGCCTTCTATGAGTCGAGCGGCGTCGGTCCGCGACAGAATCGGTTTTGTGTCAATTCCCGCTTGTCTGCGGGGGGTGCGGCGGGTATACTGAGGGCATCAAGGTAATAGGGTTTTTCACATGGACGTGCCCGAGAAGATTGAGGTATTTGACAATCCCCGTCCCGGGCGGGACTACCGGATTACGATCCGCTGCCCCGAGTTCACGAGCGTTTGCCCCCGGACGGGTCAGCCGGATTTCGGGGAGATCATGATCGAGTACTCCCCCGCCGGCAGTTGTATCGAGCTGAAAAGTCTCAAATACTATCTGCAGGCCTATCGGAACAAGGGTATTTTCTACGAGGCTCTGACCAATGAGATACTGGATGATTTGAGCGGCGTATGCAAGCCTCGCTGGATGAAAGTGACAGCCCGGTTCACGCCTCGCGGCGGCATTACGACCGAGGTCGCTGCGGAGTACGTGGCCAGCAGCTAAGCGTTTTTGTCTGAGGTACCGAGATGCCAATCAAGCTGCATTGTGCTTACTGCGGAAAGAAGATCGAGGCCCCGGATAACGCCGGAGGCAAATGGGGCAAGTGTCCGGGGTGCCATAACAAGGTCTATGTCCCTCTGCCACCGGCTGCCGACGACGAACTGAAACTCGCCCCCCTAGATGAGAGTGAGTTGCAGAGGCAGCGGGAGCTGTTGGAGGAGACGCAGCGCATCACGCGGGATATTCTCCTGGAGAAAAATGCGGCTGAAGCGCCGGCTCCCAGCGGGTCGGTCCCGGATGTTTCAGAAGAGGCACTTTCCGAGCACATTATCAAGTACCTGCGTCAGATGGCGAACGGCCAGCTCGATGAGGCCCAGCGTACGGCCGATCGTATCGTGCCGCATCGCCGCAAGGTCATGCCGATTCTGGAACACCTGGCCGCAGGCAATCCGCCCGAGCCCGAGCTGGAGGATATCCCAAGGCAGGTCCTGTCCGGCCTGATCCGCAACCTGCGAACGAGACTCAGCTAGCCACCGGACTTCCGCCCAGTGAGGTCAGCTTGATTTTCGCTCTCCGGAACTCTGCTTAGCAGCGTCCATGTCCGTTACGTCCTCGGAATACAATCATTTGTACGTCGCCAGGCCCTCCATTTTCGGCCCTTCCGCAGTCTCCCTGCCCACAGGAATGCCATTTGGCTCACAAGGAACCTTCTAGTACGTTTTATATAGACTGACCGGCTCGGAGTCAGTCTCGAATTGAAGTTGGGGGAACTCAGATGGCCGATGAAAGCATCCTCGTGCACGTCACCCATGAAGCCGCCTGCAAGATCGGCGGCATCGGAGCCGTCCTTCAGGGCTTCTTCACCTGTCCCTCCTATCTCAAAGCCGTCGGACGCTCGATTCTCATCAGTCCCTTGTTCACTACCGATGGTCCCATCACCGACCGGCTCGGCGAAAACGGCGAGGTCCTGTATTCTTCCATCGATGGTCTGATCAATCCCGGGTACAGTCCCGCCTTTCGCAAGATCGAGAGCCTGTATAACGTGGGCCTCGTCTACGGACGACGAGCGTTCATCGACGAGCAGACGAACATCCGCAGCGAGCAGGAGGTCGTCCTGATCGACGTCCGGTACATGGACATGGCCATGCTCAACGACTTCAAGCGGCGGCTGTTCGAGGAATTCGGGGTCCAGAGTCACCTGTATGAGCACCTGTGGGAATACGAGCAGTACGTCCGGCTGGCCCCGCCGGCGATCGCCGTACTCAAGGCCCTCGGCGCCGCCGACGGACGAACGACGATCATCTCGCACGAGTTCATGGGGATGCCGACGGTCCTGGCCGCCAAGCTCGAGCCCTACGGCAGCTTCCACACCGTATTCTACGCGCACGAGGTCGCCACGATGCGCCGCATCGTCGAGGAGCGGACGGGGCACGACACGATGTTCTACAACGTGATCCAGCAGGCCTACAAGGACAAGCTGTACGTCAACGACGTGTTCGGCAACCAGAGCTCCTACTTCAAGCACTCCCTGGTGGAGGCGTCCAAATACTGTGACCGCATCTGCGCCGTGGGCGACCTGGTCGCGGAGGAGTTGCGGTTCCTGGCTCCCGATTTTGAGACGGTGGACATCGACGTGATCTACAACGGGGTCCCCGCCTACGAGATCAACATCGCCGAGAAGCATGCGGCGAAGGAACAGTTGCGGCAGTATTGCGAAAACCTGCTCGGGTACCGGCCCGATCACATCTTCACGCACGTCACTCGCCTGGTCCGCAGCAAGGGTCTGTGGCGGGATTTGCGCGTTCTTTACGAGCTGGACAAGATGCTCGGCAGCCGCCATAAGACCGCCGTATATCTGCTTCTATCGACCGAAGTCTCACGGCGGCGAAGCTGCGACATCACCAATATGGAAGCGACGTACGGGTGGCCCGTGGCGCATCGGGAGGGCTGGCCGGACCTGTCCGGCGGGGAGGCCGAATTCTACACCGCCATTCAGCAATTCAACGCCCGCAGCCGGAACATCAAGGCCGTCTTCATCAACCAGTTCGGCTTCGACCGGAAAAGCTGCGGCCACCGGATGCCCGAGGACATGGAGTTCCTGGACATCCGCAAGGGAGCCGACGTGGAGTTCGGACAGAGCATCTATGAGCCCTTTGGCATTGCCCAGTTCGAGCCCTTGACGTTCGGCGCGATCTGCGTCGCCAGCAACGTCTGCGGATGCACCGGGTTCCTTCGCGATGTCACGGGAGGCCGGCCGGTTAAGAACGTGATCCTCGCCGACTACACGAATCTCGGCGACCACGAATACGAGGACATTGAGGACCTCGTGCAGATTGACAGGACGGTGCGCGATCGCATCGAGGCCACCGAGGCGGCCAGGATCGCTACCGAGATCGTCGCTCGCCTGCCGCAAGATGAGACGGAGCTCGCGGAGATGATCCGCGAGGGCCATCGTCTGGCCAGGAATATGAGCTGGGACGTCGTCGTGAAAACGTATCTTCTGAACAACCTCTCGCGGGTCCACCAGAAGCAGACGCAGTGCACCGGTTTGCTGCGAGCATGATCGATCGCGCGGCAGGCCCGGGCTATTTGACTCCCAGCTCGCCGAAAACGCCGTAGCCTGACCCGTCCTGGTTCTCGCTGATCCAGACCACGACGCATTTGTCGCCCGCCCCCATGGCCACCCTGGGGTACCACTGGCGGCCCTGCACAAAGGTGTTGATGAGGCACTCGCCGCCGACGATCTCGCCGCTCCGCCCGTAGCGTTGGCCGAACACGCCGGAGTCACTGCCGTCCTGATCCTCGCTGTCCCACACGACGAGGTACTGTCCCTCGCCATTCGTTGCGATCCGCGGATGTCCCTGGTTACCCTTGAGGCAGGTATTCACTACGGAAGCTTCCGAAAGCGGTGTGCCGTCGGGGCCGAAATGCTGTGCCACGATGTCATACGGCACAGGTCCGGCGGCCCAGGTGATGGCAAATTCGCCCGAGCGGTCCACCGCCACCGACGGACCATACCAGCGGCTGTTGAGATCGCCCGTGACCTGTACGGCGTTGCCGGCCGGCGCGCCATCGGAACTGAACCGGCGGTACATGATGTACTCGCCGTAGGGCCGATTATAGGTATCGCCCATGCGGATCCAGGTCACGAGAAAGCCGCCGGAGTTCTCCATGACAACGTCGGGCCAATCGGCGTTCGACAGCTCGCCGATGAGAAACTCATCGCCACGAGGCGTGCCGTCGGCGCGGTAGATCCGACCGACGACGTAGCTGCTGCCCACGTAGCCGACGCCGGTCCAACTGGTCCAGACGATGACGAAGTCACCCGCTGCGTTCATGGCGATACTCGGCATGGACTGGACGCCGGGACTCGACCCGTTGACGTCAAACTCCTCCGTCAGTGGCTGGCCCTGCCGATTGAACATCCGGGCCGCAATCTCACAGTCGCCATCCCTGGCAGCCACCCACGCCACGACAATATTGCCGGACGGAGCGATCGCCACCGCCGGAGTCCAGTTATCCACGTCGGCCTCGGACGTATTCACTTTGAATTCCTGGCCGGTCGCCGTTCCATTGGCACGGAAGCACCGGGCATACACCCCGCCTCCCCTGCCGTCGGTCGGATGGCTTCGCCAGGCGACGATGAACTCACCCGCCTCATTCATGGCGACTGCCGGGTGGGTCTGATGAGACGCGGTGTACGTGTTTACCCGAAACTCCGCTCGGCCGGCTGCCGCAAGGAGCAGCACGCCTGCCGCTATTGCGCAGACTTTCCCCATGAACATGGTCGTACTCCTACCAAGCTCCTAATAGTGGAATCCCGCCTTTACCTATACGCGACTTTTCCGCCGACGCATCTGGTGCGTCTACCTAATACGACGCAATGGAGACCCCTTTGTTACAGGAAAAAACGGGAAAACGCAGAATTCGCGTTGGCCGGCCCGGGCTGAGCCGTCCAGGGACCACAGGATGTGCACAGGGCGAAGTGCGTGCTTGTCTATTGACTCTAGGGCATTCAAAGGATGGTGCCTTGATGCCGGGTGGCAGCGGCAAGGCCGAAGGGCTTGCCGATGGCTTCTCCTGAGGTATTGAGAGACCATCGGCAAGCTGGCGCTTGCCGCTGCCACCCGGGCTTATGGGTTGTTTACCTGACAGTCAACGATCGACAGGTCCTCATTGTTCCTGCGACCGGAATTGCGTAGAATAGGACCCCGCCCGACAGGGAAATCAGCCGTGTTGCTCCCGAGGCCGAACAGAAAGGACAGGATATGCATGGACGACCAGATCGAAGCCGGACAACCGCTTGCGGCGGTGTAAGCTGTTCTACTCTCTCAGCCGGCGTATGGCGACGCCTGCCGGCAGCGGCCGCGATACTCCTGTTCATTGCGGGGTTTTCGTACGCCCAGCCGCCGGAGCCGATCAAGCTGCACCCCGAGAATCCCCACTACTTCCTCTGGCGGGATAGGCCAACCGTCCTGATCACCTCGACGGAACACTACGGAGCCGTGCTGAACCGGGCGTTCGACTACAAGCGGTACCTGGCGGCCCTCCAGACATACGGCCTGAACCTGACGCGGACCTTCAGCGGCGCCTATTGCGAGCCCGTCGGAGCATTCAAGATCGAGCGCAATACCCTGGCGCCTGCGGAGGGCAATCTGCTCTGTCCATGGGCCCGCAGCGATACGCCCGGCTATCCCAACGGCGGCAACAAGTTCGATCTGACGAAGTGGGACCCGCAGTACTTTCGGCGGCTGACCGACTTCGCATCCGAGGCGAACAAACGCGGCGTAGTCGTAGAAATGGTGTTGTTCTGTCCTTTTTATGAAGATGCCATGTGGCAACTCAGTCCCATGAACGCCGCGAATAACATCAACGGAATCGGTCCCATGCCGCGGACGGAGGTCTACACGCTCAAGCACGAGGGTCTGCTGGCCGTGCAGGATGCAATGGTCCGCCAGATCGTCGGGACGTTGAAGGACTTCGACAATGTCTATTACGAGATCTGCAACGAGCCGTACTTCGGGGGCGTCACCGAAGACTGGCAGAACCACATTGCCCAGACGATTACCGACGCGGAATCCGGCTTCACGAGGAAACACCTGATCGCCCAGAATATAGCCAACGGCTCGAAGAAGATCGAGAGCCCGAATCCGCACGTCTCGATTCTCAACTTCCATTACGCCAAACCGCCGACAGCAGTTATCGAGAATTATTCGTCGAACCGCGTGATCGGCGACGATGAGACTGGGTTCGCGGGCGAGGACCGCGTAAAACCCTATCGGCTCGAAGGCTGGGATTTCATCATCGCCGGCGGCGCGGTCTACGACAACCTCGACTACTCCTTCACGGTCGGCCACGAGGATGGGACCGCCGAGATCAACGCGCCGGGCGGCGGCGGACGCGAGTTGCAGAGGCAATTGCAGATCCTCGGCCGGTTCATCCGCGATTTCGACCTGCCTCGCATGAGGCCGGACGACGCGGTCGTCAAGAGCGATCTGCCGAAGGGTGTCACGGTCCGGGTCCTGGCCGATCCCGGGCAGGCGTATGCCGTCTACGTGAAGGGAAACGATCTGAAGAACCTCGCCATGGAACTGCCTGCAGGCCAGTACAAGGCGGATTGGGTGAACACGAAGACCGGCAGCGTCGATAAGAGCGAATCGTTCAAGCACGATCGCGGCCCGCGCACGTTGGAGCCGCCACAGTATGCCGACGATATCGCCTTGCGGATCGTCGCTCTCACAAGGCAGCGCAAGGGCCTGATCTCCTTCAACGATTTCGAGGACGGCGGGATGAAGGGTTGGCGGGCCGCCGGCAACTCACCGGGCGTCACGCGCGATATTGCCCGCCGCGGCAGATACGCTCTGAAGACGACGTTGGACAGGGGCAAAGACTCGTGTCCCTATCGCACGGAAGTCATCGGTCCGCAGGCCGATATCGGCAAGGAGTACTGGTACGGCTTCAGTATCTTCCTGCCGGACGATTACGTTCCCGACAAGATCTGGGAGATCGTCGCACAGTGGAATTGCATACCGGATTATGACGTGGGTGAGAAATGGCGCAATCCCGTGCTGGCGCTGTTCACTACCGGCGGACGGTGGAGCTGGGTCACTCGCTGGGACGCCAAACGAAACACCTTCGAAAGCGGCAAACGCGAATACGGCGGAGAGCGCGAATACGACCTGGGCCCCTATCGGCGGAACATCTGGACCGACTGGGTCGTGCACATCAAATGGTCGTACAAGCCCGACGGCATCCTGCAGATTTGGAAGAACGGGGAAAAAGTGATCGACCAGAATGGTCCCAACGCCTTCAACGACGCCTACGGCCCCATCTTCAAGATGGGCCTGTACAAAGGCTGGACCAAGCCCGAGACCCGCAGCGACGCCGTCAACAGCCGGGTCCTCTACCACGACGAGTTCCGCATGGCCGGCCCCGGCGCCACTTACGAGGACGTCGCCCCCGGCTCATAGCTCCCGCCATGGCGCTCCAGCGCAGCCGGATAGAACCACTGTTGTGGTATGGAAACGCCTCTCGCCGAACAGCGACGGCGATGGGTGATCCGGGTCCCGTTCCCTCGGGACAGAGGAGGTTAGAAGCCTGGGGCCTGTATCTCAGGCATACAGGCCCCAGAGTAGGCCGTCAACGGGGTAAGCCCCCGGGGGCCGAGCCCCGTCCAGGCTTACCGAATCATGTCACGGCATGGCCGCCGCCGTGTCGCCAGGTCCTTACGGGGCCGGCTTGAGCAGGCGGATATCGTCGAAGAAGAGCATGCCACCGCCGTCGGCCTTTGGAGCCTTCTTGTCACCCACGGCAAGGAACATCTTCTTGACCGCGCCCATATTCACGCCGGTGAACTGGCTGAGCGGAACCTTCCATTCGGTCCACGTGCCGACGTTCGTGCCGGCGGGATAGGAAACCGTGAAGCTCTTGCCGCCGCTGTCCTGGATCGTCAGGAACAGATCCTGCGGACTGTTCTCCGGCGAATCGACGCCGATCTCCGCCATCTGCCACTGTCCGGTGACGTTGGTGCTGGTGGAGATGTTGGAGAACACGCCGGTCGTAACGATATCGGGGTCAGTGTTGTGGCTGGTCACGCACAGACCGATGTAGATGGTGCCGGTCATGGTGACCGTGGCGGACGAGAGGGCCGGATTGGTCCCAACACTCGTCCATGCCTTTCCATCGGCGGACATCTCGGCTTTGAGCACATCGCCGGTGCGGGTCAGTTTCACCCAGTATGGAGCGGCGAGTACCGCCTGAATGGTGCTCGCGGGACAGGCAGTGTCGGTCATCAGACGCTGGCCGAAGGACACGCCGGAGGCCGCCGAGACGATGTTGTACGCGAACCGCGACCCTGCATCGAGCGTGCCGCGGATCATCACGCCGGCCTTGGCCCAGGCATTGGTGGGGTCGATCCTCTCGACCTTGGCGATGATCCAGCCGTCGCCGGTGAGCCGCTTGAACACGAAGCGGAACTCGTCGGCGGTATTCCAGATATCCGCGCCGGCCGAGGTGATCGTCATTCCGCCGGCGGTCTGCACCCAGCCTTGCGGATAGCCCTGGAACCACAGGCTCAGGTCGGTCACGCCGCCGAGCTTCCAGTTCCGAGGCGACGTCCAGGTCCGCTCGATCTCCGAGTAGTATGGAGACTCCGCGTTGTTGTACTCGACGGGCATAGACTGTTTGCTGCCGCCGGCATGAACGATCCCGGTCTCCATAATGTCGCCCGCCAGGGGGTCGTACCCGACCATCGCACTCGAGCCGTTGCCGGGATTGTCCTGTGGGAAGAACTCATCCGCAGAGAAACCGAACCCGTCGATCCAGGTCTGGAAGACGCGGTTCGGCGAAACGTTGGAGTAGCTCTCGAAATTGTCCACAGTCAGGAAGTCCGTAAGGGTGAAGGACCAGACGAAGCCTGCGGAGATCGTGCCGTCGGTGTTGACTTCATCGACGCGCCAGAAGTATTGCTTACCCCACGCGAGTTGCTCGGCAGGGCTGAAGCTGGTGCTTTTCTGACGGCCGCGATAGATTCCCGTGGCATCCGTTGCATCCGCCTGGGCCACGGCGGCGCGATCCATGCCGAAATAGACATCATGCTGAGAGGCCTTGTCCCCGGCCTGCCACGTCAGCGGCAGAGCCCGAAGCTCGTCCGTGTTGGCGCCGGTCGAAGGACTCGGGTCCCACGCCAGCAGGACATCGCCCCGCATCACAAGCTGAACCTCTTCCTGGCTCAGGACCTTGTTGTAGACGCGAATCTCGTCGATGAGCCCATCCCAGGAGGCGGTGGCAGCATCGTCCTTGGCGCCCTTGCCGACCACGATGTTGGTGAAGCCGGTCAGTGTCCCGGTCGCCGGTGCACGATTGTCGGTGGGCGCGTCCAGGTTGCCGTTGATATAGAACTTCAGGGACTCTCCGCTGGTCCAGGTCAGCGCCACATGCTGCCATTCGGTGGTCTGGCTGTTGTTGGAGCTTTCCAACTGCAGGATGGTGGTCGTGGTGGCGTCCGTAGCCACGGCAAGCCCCATCTTCATCAAGTTGGTGCCGCCGCCGTTGCCGCCGGCCGCATCATACCGGATGTCGCGATCGTCGTTGCCGTTCGGGGTCATGAAGTTGATGAAGCCCTTGTCCGTGTTGGTGATGTCGGACTTGATCCAGATGGTGATCGTGATCGCATCGAGCCCGTTGCCGAAGGTGCCGTCAGCACAGACGGCGCTGTCGCCGTTGCCGGCGAACTGGAGGGCGCCGCCAAAGTGCCCCGCCGCCCACACAGGCGCGACGGCGCCGAAGCTGGCATGACGTCCATGGCCGGACCAATCCACAAGCGTCGAACCGGCTTCCTCATCCATTTTGTACCAGACGAGCAGGCTCGGATCGGTAATCGGGATCTCGGGAATCGTCGTGAACAACCACACACCGCCTGCGACCTTGGTGCCGCTGACGGGGACTTCATCCACGCGCCAATAGTAGGTGGTACCGGGCTGGAGCAGCGGCGGCTGCCACGTCGCCACGTAGACATTCTTCTGGAATGCACCGGCCGCACCGCTCTCTACAGCGGCCTTATCCGTTCCGAAGTACACGTCGTGCGAGGCGGCATCTTTACCGACTTGCCAGGTCAGAGCGGCATCCGGGAACACCCACTTGACCCCATCCGCCGGGCTTGGCTTGTAGGCGGTCACCGAGGCCACTGTGAAGGACCAGACATCGCCGGTGCGGATTGTGACCATGTCGCCCTCGATCTCATCGACGCGCCAGTAGTACGTCGCGCCGGGCGTCAAGCCGGCCGTGTGGTAATACATCGCCGCCAGGCTCATCGAGCTGACCAGGTCAGCCACGCCCAACTCGGGGCTCGTGCCCAGGTACATGTTGTGCAGCGCCGCCGTTTGGCCGGGCGTCCACGTGAACAGGGGCATCATGACGCCCTGTGCCCCATTGGCCGGAGAGGGCTTATAGGCCTGCAGGCGAGGGGCCACGACAGCTACGCCTAACATGTTTCCGTCATGACCCTGGGTAGGGCCGCCTAGCGTGATGGTGCCGGGCTTGACGGCGAGGGTGAAGACGGACGAGTAATTGTCAATATCCCCGTCGCCGCTTTCGTCGATGCCGATGTCCTCCCCGGTATCGACGAAACCCCGCGTTGTCAGCCACGGCATACCGCTGATGTCGGGGGCAACCCCCTTGCCGCCATTCGCAGCGCCCATGCGGTTGTCCACGAACACATAGATCGTGGCATTCTTTGACACTGTGACGTCCAACTCGTAAGTCCCCTGGTTCTTGTTGTCGTTAGCCAGCATGATGTACTCGGCGCCGATCAACAACGCCGGTATGTCGTTGTACTGGTGGGTCCGGTCCACGAAGACGACCGCATCCTCAGCGAGCGGATTGGGCGCAACTTGCGGAGCCTCGGGGGCATCCGTATCGGTATTCCGATGCGCAACTGCTGTGATCAACTGTGCCTGTGCCGGAAGCGACGTCGCGACCACGCACAGAAGCACAAACAAAGCTACGACTTTTCTACCCATGGCAATTCTCCTGATACAATGAAAAGTGATCATCTTGCCTGCTGCCGCGAGCCAGCCCGATCCAGTCCAGTGCCACCCAGAGACGGCAGGAGAGGGCCGGTCGCCGCTGGTTCGTAGCCGCCTGCGTACCAGACACCCATTTCTCGATCGCTGGCTCAGTCCTCCATAGAGACCCACATCGACACTCGCTCTGCCGCTGGCGCCGAGCCGGGGTGCACAGCCTTTGTGGCCCATCACCCGGGTCACCGCCAGCCGCGCATAATTACCCTCCGCAGAAAACCACGTTCACCTCCTTTTGCAGATCGCTGATTGGAAAAAATGCATGTGACCAGACCCGATGGCACCTCCTTCCCTGTCTGGCTACGACTTCGTGTGAGCCACGAAACGATACACATCCTCCATGCATGCACCGCAGGCCCAAAGCCAGGCCTGTCTGAGGCATTCCATCGTTCCTTACCGGCAGTGACGGTTTTCCACGGAACGAAAACTCACAGGTCACCCACGCCCTCTAATATACCATGCCGACGCCTTTGCCGTCAAGTGTGCTTTGCCGGTAAAGGCGGGATTTTGGTGGTAGACGGCACAGGGGCGCGTGGGATGTCGGTACAGGAGCGTCTCGCGACCTAAGAGGCAGGCTGGCGGGCAGCCCGCAGGGGCGCCTGCGTGGAGAGGCGTCTGCCGTCGGGACAGATGCACGTGGCTTCGAGAATGTAGGTCTTATCGAGCCCGGCCGGGGCATCCAGCGTGAATTCGTAGGCCCGCAGGAAGTCCTGCCAATATCGGTTGTTCTCCGCGGGGTTTGTCACATCGATATCCGGCCAGACGGCAATCCTCTGGCCCTTCGGCTCGGCGGAGCGGGGGACATAATCATAGAGCTCGAAACGAAGAACTCCCGGGGCTTTGATATGGGACCCGAACGCGTCGAGGAAATCAACATAGATGGTCAGGACCGCGGCCTGCCCGCTGTTGCCCGAGCGGGTCAGCTCCGTCAAGGGAAGGATGCCGATCCGGGCGGGGGCGAAACCTGTCGGCACATTGGCGAGCGGACGCCCGGCGGTCTTGTCCTCCCCTTTGCTCGCCGTCCCCTCGGCCCGGCTGTCCGCGGGTCGAGCAGCGGCCGGCGTGTTTGCCGACGGCTGCCCACAGCCGGAAGATAGAAGAACCAGCCACAGCACACCGGCACAAGCACAGGCGCGAGGCAACGACCGCGGCCCCTCAGGCAAATCCGAACCACGGGACTTCAACTGCCGAAAGACTTGGACCAGGCCAAAATCCCTTTGGGATTTCAAATTTCGGATTTCGAACTTGTCCATGATTACAGGTCCTCATCCAGCATGTGTCCGAAGCGGTGTTTTTTCGTGCGCAGGTAATCGATATTGTGCTCGCTCGGACGGGCTCGCAAAGGAATCTGCTCGACGACTTTGATGCCGTAGACCTCCAGCCGGCTGATCTTCTTGGGATTGTTCGTCAGAATCTTGACATTGCGCAGCCCCAGGTCGCGGCAGATCTGCGCCCCGATCCCGTAGTCGCGACGGTCGGCGGCAAATCCGAGCTTGATGTTGGCGTCCACGGTGTCCAGGCCCTGTTCCTGGAGCTTGTAGGCGCGAAGCTTGTTGAACAGCCCTATGCCCCGGCCTTCCTGGCGGAGGTAGACCAACGCCCCCTTGCCTTCCTGCTCGATCATCTTCATCGCCGTGATGAGCTGGTAGCCGCACTCGCATCGCTGGGAGTGGAACAGGTCGCCCGTCATACATTCGGAGTGGACCCGCACCAGGACCGGTTCCGGATGCTCGATGGGCTGGCCGGCGGCATCGAGGTCTCCCACCCCGCCTTTGCACAGGGCCAGGTGCGGCTCCGCCGAGGTAACGCTTTCATAGCCAATCAGCTTGAACTCGCCATAATCCGTCGGCAGAGTGATGCTCTCGAACCGCTTGATCTGCCGCTCCCGCTGAAGGCGGTACTCCACAAGTTTGGCGATCGAGGTGATCTTCACGTCATGCTGCTTGCAGAACGTCAGCAGTTGCGGCACGCGGGCCATCGACCCGTCCTCGTTCATTACCTCGCAGATGACGGCCGCCGGCTTCAGGCCCGCCAGGCGGGCCAGGTCGACCCCCCCTTCCGTCTGGCCGGCGCGGACGAGGACCCCCCCGTCGCGTGCCCGCAGG
>Ga0315296_10001804_pt1 | contig 18575 bp, 23 predicted proteins | sample YL17G14_18_MG_FD_203921 | JGI IMG/M metagenome (GOLD analysis project Ga0315296, IMG submission 203921) | Sediment microbial communities from Yellowstone Lake, YNP, Wyoming, USA - YL17G14_18 | ecosystem: Environmental > Aquatic > Freshwater > Lake > Sediment | place: USA: Wyoming | collected... | reverse complement strand
CTGAGCTCGTGAAGGCTGCTCCGACTTTTCCTTCGAGTTTTCCGTAGATCTTGACTGATTCATCGATGAAGGTTTTGAGTCTGCCTGACATTTCGCCGAAGTAGGTTGGGCTGCCGAAAATGATTCCATCGGCATTCACAAGGTCTTCGAAATCTGTCTGATCTATCTTCTTGACATCCACTTTGGTTCCTTTGATTTGTTTTGCGCCTTCGGCAACCGCGTGCGCCATTTTTTCAGTGTTACCCGACTTGGAATCGTAAACAATCAATATTTTTGCCATTCTAATTCGCGTCCGGTCGTGTCTTGAGGGTGTTCACTATTGTGTTCGTGTGTTTTATGGTTTTCTCGCGCACGCGATGTGCGTTACTTTGTCTGGAAGAGGCGTTCGTCGCGGAGAATGGGGCGTTCGTTGTGAACTGGCGAACAGTTTTTCTTGCTGAAATGAGAAATTTAAACAAGAAATATGATGGGCCTTGGGTCAAAACACACATTTTTGCAGCCTTTCTTTAAGAAAATAGTCTAGAATTGAAGAAAAACTTAAAAGCAACCTATGGGTGAATTACTGGAAGTGAATGAGGGAAATGGTAGGATTAGTTTTCACTCCCTTCTCTCCTTTCTCCCCTCGAGAATGAAACTGCCATTTCCCTCATTGACGATTTACTCTTTCTTCGCCACTTATAGCTTATGGAACTTTGTTCTATTCCCCCTAGACAGTAGGGGGATCGGTGCTATTGGATTGATTATAGGGCAAAAACGTTCTGCCTTGGAGCATTTGCCGTTGTTCTCTAGTGGAATTCTTTTGTTATTTGATCTACGCTAATGATTTTTGCGTTGTAGACGTCTTTGAGGTATTTCAGTCCTTGTTCGTGATCTTCTTTTGTGAAGGCTTCAACACCGTCTTCTGCGACTATGATTTTGTATCCTCTGAAGAAAGCGTCGGCCGATGTGTGTCGGATGCAGATGTTGGTGTGAAGTCCTGTGAGGATGATTGTTCTTACTCCTTCGCCTTTGTAGAGTGCTCGCAGGAGCATGTCCAGTCCCGTTTCGTAGAAGGAGCTGTACGTTCTTTTTTCGACGATGTAGTCTTGTTTGGCTGGTTTGAGCTCGGGAATAACTTCTGCTCCTTTTGTTCCGCGTATCGCGTGTTTTCCCCATTTCGCGACGACTTCCTCATCGACGGAAAGATGTGCATCGTTAACGTAGATGACGGGTACTCTGGATTTGCGTGCGGCTGCGATGAGCTTCTTAATGTTTGGGATTATGTGCATGGCTCTTTTACACTGCAGATCGCCGGTGACGAAGTCGTTCAGAAGATCGATAACCAATACAGCTTTTCTGTCCAAATGGCTCACATCTCTATCTGAGTGAGAGGCTGTAAAGAAAAATATAGTTTATGGTTTTGTCTATTTCGCGGTGTCAAGGCTGTAGAATCCGTCGGTCAGTTTTTCTGAAACCCGCTTTCTTACTAGGACGGTGTCTTCTATTCTGATGCCTCCGTAGCCTGCGATGTATATGCCCGGTTCGTTTGACACGACGTTTCCAGCGACCAGTCTGTCCTTGCTGGTTGGTCCTAGCACGGGGGGTTCATGAATCTCTCGTCCTACACCGTGGCCGAGACCGTGGTTGAAGTTTTCGCCGTAGCCTGCCTTTTCAATTACTTTGCGGGCCACTTGATCTACGTCTTTTCCTTTTGCCTTGGCCTTTATCGCGTGATAGGCTTTTTCTTGAGCCAGTTTTATGACGTCGTAGAGTTTCTTCTGCTTGTCTGTGGGTTTGCCTGCGACGAAGGTTCGTGTCATGTCGGAGCAGTAGAAGGTGCATCTGGAGCCGATGTCCACTACGACTAGGTCGCCTTTTTTGATTTCTCTTTGAGCGCAGCCTCCGTGCGGGTATGCCGAGCGGATGCCTGAGGCCACGATTGTTTCAAATGCCGTTCCGTAACCTCCTTTCTTGCGCATCGCGTACTCGATTTCGGCTCCGACGTCGATTTCTGTTACGCCAGGTCTGATGGTTTCGTAAGCTGCCTTCATGCCGGCGACTGTGATTTCGCCTGCTTTTCGCATGAGCTTCTGTTCCTCTTCGTCCTTCACTTTGCGCAGTTGCCACATGAGGTTTCCCTGCATTTTCAGTCTTGCTTGTCCTCGCAGGGCTTTTGCCAGCTGTTTGTAGATATCGTAGCTGATTGAGTCTGTGGCTAGTTTTTTGATTTTCAAGGTCTTGAATTGTGGTCCAATCTTGTCTGTTATTTTTTCGTTGCGTTTAACGAGTTCGATTTTGAAGTCTTTTGCTTCAGCCTTTGTCTGGTCATAGTTGACTCCATAAGAGTACAGCGTGCAGTCGCCCTTCTTTGGGATGAGCAGACAGGTTGCGCCGGGTGTTCCTGTCAAGTATCCTAGATTGTATTCGTTAATGACTAGGAAGGCGTCGAAGTGTTTCTTTTCAAAAGCCAGCTGCTTGAGTGCTTCAACTTTTTTCAATGTTTTCACCGCTGTGAAAGAATGTTTTACTCTGTGGTCTGGGCTAAAATGCTTTGCTGTTTAACCGCCGCTGACGACGGGCATTAGAATGACGCGGTCTCCGTCTTTGAGTTTTGTTTCAACGCCCTTCAGCTGGTTTAGGAGGTAGCCGTTGACTGTAGCCATAAAATTCGACTTGACGTCACTTCCGCCTGACTCATACACGGCCTTCTTGAAAGGAGCTCCGTATTTCTTCGACAGCATGACCAGCAGGTCTGCAACTGAAGATTTCCCTTCAATTTCAATCTCCTCTGTTCTCTTGCTGCCTGTGATGTTTCGAATGTGACCCAAGTATTCTACCGTCACTTTCAATGTGAGGCACCGGTCTATCCTATTGTTGAGTTGATGTTCTTATTTATTCGTTACAGTTTTCTCTCTTAGAATTTGTGCGTGCGCACAGGAGTTGCATCAGTTTGTATTTCTTTGTCGGTGTCCTTCGCCGTATTGATATTCCCTGCTCTGGTTTTTCTTCAGTTTCTTTTCAAACATTTCATCCATGTTGACTGATGGGCACGCGAGTCGGCTGGTGTCTAAAATGTAGAATATTACGTCGATCAGTTCTTCAGCTATTTTCTCTTGGCTTTCGCCTTTTTTCCATGCATCGCTGGCTTCGCCGAGTTCGATGAATGCGAATAGCAGTTTTTTCGGAATGTCCTCGGGTTTGTTGTAGAATCCTTTTTCGAGAACTAGTTGTTCGATCTTTTTTCTCATTTCTTCCAAATGCAAAGACGCAATCCTCCTGTTCATGACGAAGATGCTTGTTGTCGGAGCAGTTATTTCAGAAACTGATCCGAGTCTTATAAAGTCTGATACGCGCGCTAGAACATGAGGGACGACTTATATCGGCATAATCGCAAAAGCTGCATAGGTGATGCCGAATGAAGTCGGGATGGAATCTTTCCATTTGTGGTCTGAATTGTGCTGAGTGCGACATGTACAAGGCCGGTCACGGAGACGAGAAGTTACGTCAGGAAATATTAGACTGGATGAAAGAGAAACGGGACGTGACCTTAAAGCCTGAGCAGATACGTTGCGAAGGATGCAGAAGCTCGGGTGAGGATAATTGGAGTTCAGATTGCAAGATGATGCATTGCGCTAAGAAAAAAGGGTTGGACTACTGTTTTGAGTGCAAGGAGTTTCCATGTGACCTTGTCAATGCCTTTGCTTCAGATGGCGCGGCGCATCATAAGAAGACTGTTGAGAACATGAAGAGGGCAAAGGCGATAGGGTTAAGTGCTTGGATTGCCGAGCAAGCGGAAAAGGGTCCAACTTTCTGTCCCTAATGTTTGGTGAAAAGAAGGGGCTGCTCTTGGGAAGGAGACTTCTGCTAGTCTGCTGCTAAGCGAAAATGAGCTGAAACGAGGCGGCTATCAGAAAGAACTGCAGGAGTTTTCCGAGTCAATCTCAAGGCTCAAAGAGTCTTAGCAAGTTCCTTGACTTTCTCTTCAATCTTCTTGTAGACTCTTTCTGCGTCTTCACGAGACATGTCGTACGGGTCTTCGATATCCCAAACGACTGCTTTGTTTTCACACTCTGGGCACCTGATGGTCACAGCGATTTTATGTCGTTGTTGCATCGCAACGATCAGGTCGTAGTCTCTGAGCTGCTTTGAGTCCAGAGTCTCAGGAGTTTTCTTGAGGTATTGCTCAGCATCTTGTCTTCTCAGGTAAGCTCGTGCCTCTTCTGAGATCGGGATGGGTGTGCGTATCCCCGCAGAGTCGACGGTCAAATCTGGTCTCAGCTTTTTCAGCAGTGCTTCGGCTAGCGGGCTGCGATGAGCATTGCCAGAGCACACAAATAGGACCTTCATGACAGTGAGCACTTCGCATGCTTGCTATAATGACTTGTGGTGCGTGCTGTGAATGTGGTAGACTCTGAAATAATCCCTTGGGTCTTTCGTCAGGAAATATGTCAGACAGGTTGCGCCACAGATCAACGGACAAAGACTTGCTAGAAACTCTTTTTCGACAATTCTTCGAGTGCCTTCAGAACTTCTTCGGAGTGCTGCTTTACATCGACTTTTGGGAAAATGTGCGTTATCTTTCCGTCTTTGTTGATGATGTAGGTCACTCTCTTCGCAAGAAAACCTCCAATTCCCTGAACGCCGTAGGCTTTGACGACTTCCTTGTTGTGATCGCTCAGGATGGTGAAGGGTAATTCGTGTTCTTCTGAGAATTTTTGGTGTGATTCTACGCTGTCGACGCTAACTCCGATTACTACGGCGTCTTTGTCTTGATATTGTTTGTAGTTGTCTCTGAAACTGCATGCCTCAGTTGTGCAGCCCGAAGTGAAGTCTTTCGGGTAAAAGTATAGGACGATTGTCTTCTTGCCAAGATAGTCTTTCAGACTGATCGGTAGACCTTGTTCATTCAACAAGGAAAAATCGGGTGCTTGGTCGCCAACTTTCAGTTCAGTCAATGTACTCACCTGAAACGAATAGCTTACGATGTGGATTTACGTGTTTTGGCAGTCGTTTTGAAGAGTGTTGGTGGCGCCGGGAGTGGGACTCGAACCCGCGCGGCCCAGAAGGGCCACTGGCTTACTTGCTAGGAACAGGTCCCCACACATAAGCGCATTTTCTTTTGCCTTTAAGAGATCTAGTGTTCCTGCCGATTATTCTGATTCTTCCTGCGTCGCGAAGGTCTTTCAGGTGCCCCTTAATAGTTGATCCTGACAGGCCAAACTCATATGCGAGGTCCCTGCTTGTTTTGGGACTTCTTCTGAGTGAAGCAACTATTCCCCTCTTTGCAACACTCTGTGGGTACTTTGGTCCAGTGCTGATATCTCGCAACAGATGTCTGAAAGCAATGTCCTTTGTTTCGTCAGGTAGCGGCCCGATTCTCTCGTATATTGGATGTCTGGCGTGAGCTCTTATTGTAAAGCCGTACTTTGTCTGTTTCAGTGCATGTTTCACGCGAAAGTTATCTGCCATATTCCATCGCTCTGCGATCTCAAAAAGGAGCTTTGCAGTATTTTCATCATTGTAGAATATTTCCATGTTGCTCGTCAGAATGCTGCCTTCATCAAGCAAGGCCTGCCCGACGATGGCGTATGCTAGATCTTCATTTGCTAGCGCTTTTTGTATTAGACCACGCATTGTTCCTTTGCCTCAAGGCCAGCGCATTATCCACTCTGCCATCCCGGCACGTCCAAGTAGTTACGTTTGGAGTTTCTTAAAACCTTTTGTCTAGACGTTAATTGGAGTTGCTTTGTCCCGAAAACTGTTGTTCGCTCTCATTCCGGAGAAGAGAACATTATATACTGTGCCACCACGCCTCGCTCTAGCTGATTAGTCGGTACTTATTGGACTCCTTTCATTGCAGATGTTGCAAGTTTGCTTTTCAGGCTATGAATCATTAAACATTAATATTACTTGTGTATGGCTATTCTTGGGGATTTGGTGGATAGCTATCTCCTTTACGCTTCAGCAGCCTTGGCGGCGATGGGAGTTGTAGCTTCAGTGCTCGCTTTTGTTTTCCGAATGCGACTGAGAAAATTGACTGCGGTTTCAAGGAATGCTGAAGCCACCGTGTTTAGCCGCACGTTCATGGTATTCGATCCCTATGAGAAAAAGACGATTCTGCATAGGTTTTTGCCTTTGTTTATGATGATGCCGTTCATCGGTGCAATGGCTTTGGGAGTGATGCTTCTATTGCTAGTGAGTTCAGGATTGCTGCTTGCGCTTCTTGTTGTGGTTGTTTCTTTGGGTCTAATGACGGTCGGAGAATCTTTTGAGGCTTACACCGAATCGAAGTTGCTCATTAGAGCAATGAAGAACGGTGACAGGCTGGGGACGGGTGACATCAGGCTTCTTGAAGTGACGAAGATGATTATTCCTCGTTTGACCTTCTATTACGTTGTGTTAGCGGCTTTCCTGTTTGCATTGGCAGCGGTTTTTCCGTTCACGTGGGCGGACGTTTTGCTTTACTCTATGATGCTGTTTGGTTTTGCTATTCAGATGGGTTCGATAGGTGGACCGGCAGGGTGGATGGTGAGTCTGGGTCTTTATGCCTTGATCATAGTTGGGTTACTGGTTCTTGTTACTTTGGCGAAGAATCGTCTGTTTGGGTATCGTTTGGAGCCTTCGGGCGTCAAGCAGCCTAGTTCTGTCAGACGTTGGTACGATTATGGTCGCACGCGAATGCCAGAAACTTCGTCAGACGAGCAAGGTAAAGCCAAGAATTAGGATTTGAGATGCGCTGGGGCTTCGGGCTCGCTGGGCGGGTCAATGTGCGGCGAGTGCTTTCATGAATCTGTTTTTCATTTTGTAGGGGTCGATTTGGGCTCGCGGAGGGTTGATTTTTTCTTTTTCGATTTTTGCATGGATGAGGATTGGTCCTTCGGCTTTCACAGATCGATCGAGCACGGTTGCTAGTCTGTCTAAAGAGTCGACGTATACGGCGTGTTTGAAACCCGAGTTTTTGGCTAGTTCGTGGAATTTGGTTGTTGAGCTTGATGTTTCTTGTCCGCCTGTTGTCTCGTAGCATTCGTTGTCCAATACGATTTCGATGAAGTTTTTGGGCGACGTTTTGCCGACTGTTGTGAGGGTTCCGAGTGACATGAGTTGGTTTCCGTCACCGGTGACTACGACGATTTTCTTGTCTGGTCTGGCTAGGGAAAGCCCCAATCCTATCGCGGTAGGTAAACCCATGGAGCCTAATACGTAGAAATTGCGGGGTCTGTCTTCTATGCTGTGGAGTTCTCTGCTTATGAGTCCGTTGCAGCCGATTATGTATGCTTCTTTGAAGCAGTCTGTGATGGCTTTGACGGCTTCGTGTCTTCTCACTCTACTACCTCCTTCTTGAGAACGAGAGCAACTGGTGTTTCAGTCTTTTTCATCATTTGATCAGCTTCTGCTATTTGTTTCGGCAGGTCGTTTTTTGAGAGGATTATTGTGGGGATTTTCATTGTTTTGAGGAAGTCTTGCATGTATTTGCCCATCAGCGAATGTTCTATGAAGTCGTTCTTTTCGAAGCCCCGCCATGAAATAATAAGCAAGATAGGAAACTTGTACAGCAGGACCAGGGAGGTCAAGGCGTCTATTGAGTTGCCCAGGCCAGAGTTCTGCATGAGCATGACAGGTTTTTTTCCTCCCATGTACGCGCCGGCGGCGATGCCCAGTGCCTCATCCTCTCGGGTTGCTGGAACGTATTGGAAGTCTTTGCTGCGTGACAAGTGTTCGATGATCGGACCTAGAAGTGAACAGGGAACGCCTGAGAAAAAGTCGAAACCACTATTCTTAAGCAGTTCACAGAATTCTCGGCTTTTCATACCTCGTTCTCCGTGTCTTTTCTTCTCTTGGTTAGTATTCAAGTATTCTTAGAGGACTAATCAAGTTTGCAGTCACTTCCGGTTCTGGAGAAGCTAGTAGCGGTTGGCATATTTGGATCCAAATATTCATGGTACATTGAAACCTAGGAGGGGTAGGGTCTTGATCGGTAAGTTTTCAATAGGTATGCTGTTGTGAGCGAAGACGAAGTAGCTATATATCGGAAACGAAAGTAAACTATGTCAATGGGCCGGTAGTCTAGCTCGGTAGGACATCTGCTTGACGTGCAGAAGGTCGCCGGTTCGAGTCCGGTCCGGCCCACCAATCAATGACATTACTATTATTTCTAGCGTTATTTGATGAATTGAACTGTCAAAATTGCGTCAACAAGTGTTTCAAATGGTTTTCAAAGGTTTTTGAAAGATTAAACCCTAATTCACGCGACTTTTCAACTAATTCTTGATCAACATACAAAACGAGATTGTGTTTGTTTGACATTTGCGTTTGCACCCGGGCAGGGGCGAGGGCAAGTTCTATGTTATATATTTGGTCATTTCGAGACTCTTGATTTTCAAACGAAGCTGAAATTCGTTGAGTCATACCTTTGGAGCAGCAAGATTCCACGCCTAATGGATCGTTCCGACAAAAGGATGAAATGGAAAAACAGAAATCCTTGCATTTTTATAGTTCATGAAACACCTGAGCCTGAGGACAGCCTTGATGTTCATCAAAAGGATCGACCTGACTAATTTCAGAAGCTTTAAGGACAAAGTCTCAATAGACGTGCTTCCCCATATTGCGATATTTATAGGCCCTAATGGTGCTGGGAAGTCCAACATACTGGAAGCCTTGAGATACCTAAAAGGTCTCATCCAAAACAATCAGACAAGACCTTTCACAGACATGGTTTTTGATCAAGAACCACAACGCAAAATTACAATAGAGATATGCTTCAACAACGATGAAGATAGATTACAAATGATTCATGAACTGTTCAAAGAAAACACCAATATCAACATTGATGAAGCAAAGAACTCTCCTTTTTTGTCAGAGGTAGCCTACAAAGTAACCATAGACCATAATGGAGTTGAGAGTGAGGAAATTCAGATAAGTCAAGCCACAGGCCAACAGATTCTGATGATCAGGAGTGTTCATGAGGAGGGAAGCATCAGGTTTGAACATGTCGATCTCGACGAGAAATGTTCGACACTTACTGACATCAACACTCCCATCAAAGGCTATGGGAAACTCAATATAGAGCCAAAAGGCTTTATGATACACGCTGCTGGTCTTAGAGGTCTGAAACCGATTGAAGAGCAAATATGCAAGAAGATAAATGATTCCATCTCAAGTTGGGTGTGGCTTGAACCTGTGAGACAAGTCAAACCAACGATGGAGTTGGGGGAGGCTTCCACAGTTGATTCATCAGGATCAAATATAGTAAGATTTTTGAACAGTGTATTAGGAAGTGATCCGGACAAGTTTCTTCATCTGAGGGACAGAATAATTGAAGTTCTACCATCGATTACAAGAATACTCGCGCCTCCCAAGGGAAACATGGCAACAGTTGACATTGGAGAAAGTGGTCTCAAGAAGAATTTCCGTATAGAGAATGCCAGTAGCGGGATAATACAGACTCTGATACTGGTTGTCAAAATTCTCACGGAAAAAGAAGGTAGCTTGATGATGATAGAAGAGCCGGAACTTCATCTACATGCAAGTTCTCAAAGGAGACTGTTCAAGATGATAAGAGATGAATCGAAGAACAGGCAATTCTTCATCACGACGCATTCCACGATTTTCACTGCGATTGATGAATCTGTTAGCACTTATTTGGTCTCAAAAACGCAAGGGTTTACAAAAGTGGACAAGGTTGAAACGCCCAGGGGGCTCTTATTCGCCAAAGAGATACTTGGACATAGAAACGCAGACTTGTTCTCTGATGAGTGCGTAGTTTTTGTCGAAGGCGATAGCGAAGAGACCGCGTTTCCAATTATTGCGAAAGCGCTCGGATTGGATCTCGCAGCAAAAGGCGTTCGCATCATAAATCTCAAAGGAAACAGCAAGGTCGCAATGCTAGGGGAATACCTGAAGTTTCTGAAAGATTCAGACATCAAACGCTTTATCATAGCCGATGGAAACAAGCAAGTAAAAGCGCAACTTGCTGATTGGCAAAGAGAAAACCTGATTGAACCGAACCATTGCTCTGTGTGGGAATTGGAATTCGAAGACTGTTTCTCGTTGGAAACGATCGCGACAGCCGTGAACGAATTGTTGAAAGAGTCACTGGTGAAAATAGCCATCAGTCCAGACAGATTGAGGAGCGAAAAGAAAGAAGGAATGTCCATCGTAAAAATTCTCCAGAAGATATTCTATGAAGCTAATTTAGATTTTGATAAGCCTGCCCTTGCTGAAGAGCTAGCTACTCTACTTAGCGAAAAAATGAAACAACCTAACCACATGGAAACCGAAATCGAGAAAACGTTAAAGAGAGTTGCTGATCTCAGCAGTATTTAGCCTAGCTGGGAAAATTCTGAAAAATGCTTGTTTGCGTAGAGCTTGCCTCTTTCTAGCGCGTGAGCTCTCAAGACTCTCTGTTACTTTGCCGTGTTCATAGCGTCATTTTCATAATTTCTTCATAGTTTTGATACAGCATTCTATCGAGTTCAATTCCTGAAATCCCAAGAGGTTCGCAGATTCCTGTCAAAACATCACCTTTCTGCTTCATCATATGACTCGACACTGTTTTCAAAGTCCTTTGGCGTTTCAATTCCGATTTTGTTCAGAACATTTTTGACTCGAACATCAAAAGCGACAGCGTTTGTCAAAAGCCCAAGCTCCATCAGAAAATCCCTGGCGCTCTTGCTTTTCAAGAACTGGAGATCATTCATCAAACACTCTATTCTCTTTTTGTCAGCATCAGACCCCCTTGAGTTCAGAGAGTTTTGTGATGAACATCTTCGGACCTCCCTTGTTCTTCAATGCTTTTAGATTATGAACCAGAGCGGCAGTCTTTCTGCATTTTGAGATAGATGAACTGGCATATCGTGTTCCAATTTGACGAAGAACATGATTTATGGTCTTTGCCTGGTCAACTTCTGAAATACTGGCCAATTTCTGGTAGGCAACTTCTGCTTGAAGTTCAGGGTCTTTTTCGAATTTTTGAGCAGGAAGTGAATTGCCTACAGTGACTACCTGAGCGACCAAGTGCCACCAAACGTCATCGTCATTCCAATCTTGCCAATTATCCGCGGGAGGAACCTTTGTTTTGTTGTAGAAACGATCTCTTATCTGTCTGAACTTTCCTATGTGTTCCTTACTAATCTGCAGCATGTTCTCTCTCTATTGAGGATTATCATATAAAATTGATGTGCACTGCGAGTGCACACGACTACTAACCTCCTTCAAAGGGCACGCTTTTCCCATGGAGCAATAATTCACTTGCTGAGTTTGCTAGTCTCGACATCTTTTATGAACTTCAGTAGTTCTCGGAAGTATGTTTCCTGGTCATCATACATTGAGATATGGCTTCCATTCTCACAAACGACAACACGGGAGTTCGGTATAAGCTGGCCCATCTTCTGAATGTCTTCGACACTCATTGTATCCTGTCGCCCTACGATAAGAAGAGTGGGGATCATGATGCTCTGAAGGTCATTCCATGTGTCCCAGTCCTTGAAGTTGCCTGTAACAACGAACTCGTTCGGTCCTTGCATAGTATTATACACATCAGTATTCAAATGTTTGAATGCCCGTGCAACCGGTTCTGGCCAAGGATCGATGGTGCAAAGGTGTTTCATGTAGAAGTTCTTGAACACAGCTTCCTCATATTCAGGTGCGTTATATTGTCCTGCAGCCTCATATTTCTCCCAGGTTTCGATTATTTCACGTGGGAACTTATGGCGAAGCTCGTTGACATACCTGACATACGAGTTGATGCTGCTCGTCATGTTTGATATGATTAAAGCCTTAAGGTGATGTTGATATTTCAAAGCGTACTCGATACCTAGCATTCCGCCCCAAGATTGTCCGAACAGATAGAAACTGTCCAGTCCAAGCGCAACTCTCACCTGTTCTACTTCATCACGAAACCGATCAACATTCCATAAACTCTTGTCTTTTGGCTGGTCAGAGTAAGCAGATCCAAGCTGGTCATAGTAATAAAACTCAATTCCTTCTTGGGGTAAGAAGTCTTCAAAACACTCAAAGTATTCATGTGTGGCGCCTGGTCCTCCATGTAGAGTGAGCATCTTTGTTGCACTATTACCTACTTTTTTCGTCCAGACGTTGTACTTCCCATCAATTTGAATCATTTTCACACCGCCAGTTTTTATTTCATACTTCATATTTCCACCTCAACAAGATTGCTTACGTTAAGAGCAAGTTGCAGCTTTTGAAGGAATCCTCGATTTAATTCTTTATACCCACTTCAACTATAATAGTCCTTAGCTCGCGCGCTAAGCAGGGTTTTGAGCGGACTATTTTAGAACCTTGCGCCTTTCTTAGTGACTATTGACAGATTTTTGCTTGCGTGCACGTGCTTGGAGGTCGGTTCTCAATCTTCTTGCGTCGGGTCTCTTGATTACTTCGATAGTATCCGAATCGCTTGAATCAAGCTTCTGTTGGTAGCGGCCAATCTTTTCGAGAATAACAGACTCCAACTCTTCATCAAGTTCATAACCCACGCCGTTCCTTTCAAGTTCTCTTGCGACTTTCATTGAAGTTCCAGAACCAAGGAACGGGTCAAGAACAGTCTCACCCACAAATGAAAACAACTTGATTAGTCTGCGGGCGATTTCATCGGGAAACGCGGCAATGCCTTCTTCCAGTCTTCCTGCAACAGGAAGAACGTTTGTTATTTCCCATATTGTTAGATGCCATTTGTTTTTACTGACTTCTGACACGTTGACTTTGGAGGCTTCGACGACATCTTTAGGCAAGTTCTTGATGTATGAATAGTCAAAATCCCCCTTCTGAAAGATTACTATCGATTCTTGAAGATTGTCGGGGTAAAAATACATAGGGTATGGATGTTGTAGGAGAACTCCACTTCTTCTACTGATTCTAGTATAACCTTCAGGCTTTTTCCAAACAATTCTGTCACGATATTTGAAACCGCATTCCATCATAATCTTGGTTATGTCGGCGACAACAGGAAACTTTTCGCCATCAACAAGCATATCATCGGTTACGAAGGCTGCGATTCTTCCTTCGTCGGTGACCCTGTAGAGCTCTTTGCTAACTGACCGAATCATCTCAAGATATTCACTATAGTCTTTGAACAATCCCGGATAATCAAACGGCGCATTGTAGTATGGCGGCGAAGTGACTGTTAGATGGACCGAGTCATTCTGCAGCTCGTGCATGTCAACTGAACTACCGAAAATAATTCTGTACGATTTCTGCATATCACGTTCAAACAGTTGCTTGCGATATTTATAGTCTGCTTCGGCCGAAATACCGCAAAAAGTATATTCTCTATTCAATCAACCGTATGTGGGGTCACCGTTTGACTGGAACAGTGATTGGCAACTACATTATGGACACTCTTCAGATATTCTTTGCATGGGACGACGACCTTTACACTCACTTGAAAGAACGCGGTCTTGGCCAAAAGGGCATAAAGAGTGCAGTCCTGCCGCTTGTCTACACAGACAACTCCGAAAGCACAACAGGAGCAAATGAACGCACGGCAAAATGCGTAATTCCACCGGAACGTTTTGGTGAGACCTACGAGAATCTAGGATGGAAACAAACAGCACATAAGAGCGAGCCAATCATAAAGTCGGAAAGACCTCAAGTTCAGGTTTCTCTTGAAGATGATAACAGGAATCTGAAATTCAGAATAGTTCATTGTCTCGACAAAAAAAAGAGCAATATCATCTCGAATACTCGTCGATGTCTGCCTTTGGCAGCATGTACAACAATTGGGCAATCGTGGTTCTAAGAACACAGGATTTTCAAGACATTCTTCAAGGTCTGGGCAGGCAATTCCCTGAAGTTAACAGCATCGTTGACGTGCCTATTCACAAGGAGAGCAAGCAAGGTCAACGAGAGAACTTCTACTTCGTGAAGGTTCCAGTAAAGTCCTACAAATTCAGCATCGGAGAGTTCTCATACGCCAAGAAATACTTCGAACTGAATGGTATATTCGGCACTCTGCCTTCTTTGGTCTACGAAAACGAGCCATCATACAATGAGACAATGGAGCCTATTCTGAAGGTCGGATTTGTCCACACAAAGAAGGAAGAAGGTTTTCAAACCAGACCTCCACAATGCGCTATCAAACTGGCTCAACACAAGGTTAGTCTTTCAAAAAGAGGCGAAAAATCAAAGATGAAGGGCAAAATTGTTTGCGTTGAGCCATATGAGAACTTCTTCACTGTGCCGGCAAAAGAGTTCTACGTCTCCTCAGCAGCAATAAGGAACGCAGACCCAGTTTTTCTCGATAGGAAAACGCATTCCGGAAGAATAGTCGCTAAGAAGTGCTCAGACACCTAGCAGGTTCTTTTTTCTCTTGTTGCAGTTTAAATATTAAGTAGTCTTCTGCTGTGCCTATTGAGTCCCTCAACTGTTCATCGTCTATGATGGCAACGTATATTCTACAATGACTAGTAATGTATTTGCGAGCCGATTCTTCAGACGCGTTGTCGGGCAATATCTTCCTTCTCTTGAAAGCTTTTATCCATTTGTTCTCGCGATTTTTCGCTTCTTTGAAAACGGCGTTCCCGTATTGAGCCTTTCCGATGCATACCAAACTCGAATCACGCGTTATCGCAAATAATCCTGGCTTGCCCCTTGCCTAGTTTTGGGTTTCAACCGTCATTTCAAAAGGGCCTTGCCAACACAAGTTGAGTTCGTTCATTCTGCCGTCACTTGCTATTTTAGACGCACGCGTCACGAAACCGGTGCCTGTTCTGGCCAATCAATCGTCTGTCCAGTTGAGGATAACACTTTGAAATAGTAGGTTGTCCCCCATGTCCAGCTGTAGTTTGTGGTGACCCTCACAACTTTTCCTGATGGAAGTGGCACTGGTGTAATTGACATATTTTGCTTGTTTGCAGTTGATGTTCCGATAAACAGTGCTGTCAAAGTTGTGTCTTGTGTTCCAGAATTGCCGATGTCAACGTAGATTTTCAATGTGCCATTTTGACTGTAGAAAGCTGTGTTCGCTTTGTAAAGCATAACGCCAGCTTGACCTCCATGCGAAGGAACTGTGCTGAGTTTTGAGAATTTGTTTCCTTGTGACGTGAACAAGTCTATCTGATATGCGACGTTTACACTGATGGCCATCGTTACGTTCAGTACGAAACCGTTGTCTGGCGCAACTGTGAATGGGAGAGCAGGATTGGTTGATGGCTGTTTGACATTGTTAACCAAAACTTTGACGATGGTAACACTGCCGACTCCAGTGTTGTTGATTGCCATTGCAAACCAGCCGTCGGTGCCAACATAATACTCTGGTTCGGACGCTAACAGATATTCATGAAGACCAGAGGAACCATTGAACTGAGGATTGCTAAGAGCAGCAAAAAAACCTGCGATTGCCCCGACACCAACAAGCATAACGCACACGATGGCAAAAACAACAGTTTTCATGAGTTGCAGTTGAAGATTTGGTTATATTTTAATTATGAATCTCAAATAAGCGCACCCATCACCAAGGTGACCTGTTATATCCATCGCAGTTGTTTTTCAGTAAGGTCCTGACATTGTTCAGCTCTTCAACCGATGTTACGGGAAAGGCTTTCCAAGCGTCATCAACGTCATAGGTAGTCACAACAAAATGCTTCCTTCTTGGCGATACATATGCAAGCAGACTGCCAGAAATCTTGACAGATATATCATACTTTATGGGTTCGACAACTATCTTCTTGTCCCAACCCTTGATTTCCTCGAGAAGGCCTTCTACTTGTTTCCTTACCGAACTTTCTGTTATGTAGCTCAGCCTTTGCTCCAGAGTGTACACTGCAACAGGTTGCGGTCTTGATGGAATTGACACTTCCTTGAAGATTGGAATGATTTCCCCCGGTTTGTCATCAATCTCAATGCACTGATAAGCGAAAAGCGATATGGGGACATCAATCCATTTGCACCTATTAATCAAGGAAATCGAAAAGCTAGGTGCTACCAAGAAAAGTCTAAGGGTTTGAGTCGGGTCGATTCCCTTGTCTTTGTAGGCTCTTGCATAGCCATCAACATTGCTTGATACGTAATCGTAGTAATCCAAGCCTTGAACTAACATGCTGTCATCTTCAGCCACCTTTAATTCCGTTACAACAAGCGCACTGCCAGAGTCAACGGCGAGCACATCTAGAGGACCTCTATCTGTCCTCTTCTGATGGTCAACAAAACGAAGACCGCTTTCTATTAAGTCAGTGTTATTTCTAATAATATCTTCAAACTGCTTCTCGGAAACATCTATTGATTTGTACTTCCGCATTTTCTGCCACTTCGCTTTCCCGCGCGCTGGAGTGGAAAGATGTCGGTAGCCAAAAATTAACCTTCCTGAATTGTTCCACTACTATGCAAGCGCGCGCTGACTCTATCGCCGACGGAATGGAGTACTCGCTATCGGATGACGACTGGAGTTCTCGATTTCCAATGCTTTGCTTTCCATTCGAACAAGCCCGCAAGTTCCAGAAGGGCATATATGAATCCCGGTATGCCCATTACTAGGGAGATACTTTCGGGTGGACTTAACGTCACAGAAGGCTGGGTGACATTCGTGCCCGAAAAGCGAGCCATTTGGCTTGGAACAATGGCAGAAAAGATTGAAACTGCAGACAACATCAGGATTATGATTCTTATCGTTCTACCACTTGGACGCTTGAATTTCATTTTGCCACCTCACCTCTACGAGAATCTATGACAAAACGTTTATTAATTGTTTCCGACAGCCACAAACAGCAAACGCCAACGTTCTTATTCTTGTGTGCAGGCACGTCGTAAGTTGATGTGCCAAGGGTTGTTGAATCGCGCCCGAATTCAAGCCGTCGTATATCGTAAGATTTATATGACTTGCTTCCATAGCATATTGACACAGAAGCGGGAGATATTCACTCCCTGAGTGCGCGGTCGCACATCCTAGACCGTCAATCTGGGAGAGTGGGTCCGACTCCCACCATTTCCCATCTCTGCTTGATTCATTGCTTGTGCATGCAACGTTTTTATTCTTCAGTGTAGGGCCCATCCGCAAGTTGATATGTCATGGCTAGGACATCTCACAGACGTGCTGAGCGAAGCGAAGTCCTTGAACGAAGTGAAAGGACAGAAGGTCGCCGGTTCGAGTCCGGTCCGGCCCATCAACAACCGACATTTTTATCGTTTCTAGCGTTGTTCAATGAATTGACAATCGAGAATTGCGTCAACAAGTGTTTTAAGTGGTTTTCGAAGGTCTTGCTCAGATTGAAGCCAAGACTACGCGACTTTTCAACCAATTCTTGATCAACATACAGTACAAGGTTGTGTTTGTTTGACAAGTACGTTTACACCCGGGCGGATGCGAGGTGATGTTCTGTGTTATAAATCTGATGATTGAGTTTGGGGGTAAAGTCTTCTCCACAACCAACCTCATCCTGAACACCAGATTCTGCCGGATAGTGAGACTCTTCTTCTCAGCAAGTATTGTGGATTAGGAAAAAACTTATTCATATAAACAAGTTTCTAAATCAGTGGTATCTATGGTTTCCAAACTGTCACTCATTTTCAGAATCGCTGTTATCTTATTTCCTACTGTAACTGGTGTTCTGCTGACTAGTTACGGAGCAGACAAACTGAATGAGGCCTACATAATTCCATCTGAGCCCAAAGTGAACCCCTACGGGTTCGTGGTATTCAGCACAATGAATCTGAGCAAGGGAAGCACGGAAGCACACTTCTGGATAGGCCAGATATCCCTAGATGAGAGAGCTGCCCAAGGCCTTGTGTACTGCGAATTCCGTGTAAATCCTACTTCGACTGGTGAGCAAGTGGTAGGTTTTCAAATCCCGCATTTCTGTGATTTCAAAAAGCTCTCAATAACGAGTGAAAGCGGAGATCTTGAAGTGTCAGACGTCAGTACGGTTCATCTGGAGGACGCAGACCCGAAAGAACCGACCTCCGAGAAGACTAATACCACCCTAGTCTATGCCAGGTTTTCCTCGTCCCAGCTGATCGAGAAGTATCAAGTGCAATTCGAGTTCACTTGGGAGGGACTAATAAGAAAGAAAAGCTTCTCGAACTACATGATTTCTATCCCATTGGCCGACTCTGAAGGTGATACCCACGAAGAAGTGTCCAAGCGTTTGCCAAACGCCTCAGCCTACTGGGAAGATGTCAGAGTGAAAATCATGATCGAGATGCCTGAAGACTGTGAATACACAGGAAGCGTTATCCCTCCTGTCCAAAGTCTGGCACAGACACTTCAGACCAGAAGCAGCATCGTTTGGGACATAACGAACCCCAACGTAATGGCTACACCTGGAACTGCCTATCACTTTGCAATGAATCTTGAGAACAATGTTGAAGCCGAATTGAGAGACCATTTACTGTTTGATTCTGGTCTGTACATGGGTCTAGGTGTCAGCCTGATCTTTGGTGGCTTATACGAAGCCATAAAGATCGGTACAGATATTGCAAGGGAAAGAAGAAAAGTCTAAGCTCTATACGTCTTCAATGCCAAAATTGGAGCAGATGGAAATTCAGACCGAATTCATGTGTAGCTTATGCGAGATGAGGTCCACTGCATTGACTATGCTATTGCAGATTTCTTCCATGTCAGAAGGCAAAGGCAACTTTGAAGGGTCATC
>Ga0315296_10001803_pt1 | contig 18576 bp, 14 predicted proteins | sample YL17G14_18_MG_FD_203921 | JGI IMG/M metagenome (GOLD analysis project Ga0315296, IMG submission 203921) | Sediment microbial communities from Yellowstone Lake, YNP, Wyoming, USA - YL17G14_18 | ecosystem: Environmental > Aquatic > Freshwater > Lake > Sediment | place: USA: Wyoming | collected... | reverse complement strand
AGGAACACGCATGCGCGCTAAAAAACTTGATACATAGGCACCTGCGGGAAAAGCGGGGAATTCTCTATAACTTCTCTCTTCTGCGGGATGCTCTGTGATTAAACTAAAAGCCTAAATTCGAATTGGCCATATCCTTTTGTGTCGACGGGGTGTCATTGAGTTGGAGAAGGTCAGTTTTCAAGGTGAGGCGGAGCTTGGATACCCGCACGAACTCGTTCTTTTTGCATCACACAGGACGATGGACGTGATTCAGGGAAAATACCGGACGCAGGTGAAGCTGTTTGCGAACTTTTTGAGAAAGGTTCTGGGCGAAAAACCGATCAAGATTGACGTGCCAGACCGCGCCGACGTACCAATGCGAGTGCTTGAAGGACTTACGGGGAGAGGCCTGTTTTCGGGCGCTGTCGAGGATTTTCGGGCCAGACTTGAGAAGATGGTTGAAGCTTATAGAAAGAGTCATAGTTCACCCGCACTCTCTGACCTGTCCAGTTTTGTCGAGGACGGAATTTTTCTCCACATTCTGTCCAAGGAGCAGGCGAGAGAACCCTTGTTCACCGAGGAGGATTTGGATGGGTTTCTCGGGATTCTTGGCCGTGGCGGAGATGGTCTGAGGGCGGTGATTGCGGCAATCAGGCTGCTGGACGGTAAGTCCTGCGAGAGCGTGTCCAACGACGTCATCAGCGGGCTTTCCTCTTCCGGCGGAGAGAGACTTCTTGAGGTCGCGATATACGTGTCGTACGCCCTTGCCGTGCGCTGTTCGAGAAGCAAGAGGGAGCTCCTTGTCGTGCATTACCAGCTTGTCAGGAAGGCGGTCGAGGAGCTCTCTGTCGCCGTCGACGGGGCGAATCTGGCGGACGAGGTTTTCGAGAGGCTGTTCCGCGTGGCGATTGCGCTGTTTATGTGCGGTTATCTGAAATCGATAAGGCTGCCGCAGGAGGAGAAAGTCCGCTACGTCGACGAGATAATTAGGACGCCTTCCATAGAGCAGGTCTTCGCAGAGGTTTTCGACTCGGCTGCAGGGTTTTCCGTTCCCAGAACAGACTCGAGGGTTCCGATATGGGTTGCTCCCCTTGCTACCGTCATCCTAGTGCTTCTGCACGCGACCGTGGAGATACAGAGGCCATTTGAGACTTCCCTGTTCGGCGTTCCCATAGCAATCCCGGCCGTTCCGGTGTTCCTGCTGTTTGCACTGGCTGTGTTGCTCATTCTGCTTCTGAGACTCTTATATCTCAAGAAGGACATAGTTAAGAAGCTGAGGAGGGGAACTGTGGATTGAGCCCCGAGAGGTACAGAACAAGCCTTTACGTGGCGTCAATCGTTTCGGAGTTCGTTCCTCCGCGAGTAGATGTCCGAGGTGCAGTGTGGAACTATCTCAAAAAGGTCGCGGCGGAAAAGGAGCTCAAAATCATAGAGGGCGAGAAGATGCAGAACATCGTTTTCAACGGCACGGCGATGGGGTTCAGGGTAAAAGACGCTCCGAGAGACCGTCTGTATCTGCTCTCTATTCGGCCGGTTGGAGAGAATGTGCGAAACTGGAGGAAGAATGATAACCGAGACGCCGCGAAAAAGGCGCTTGACTTTTGCGACACGCTCGGCCCAATAATAGCAGTTGGACTGCAGGGTGAGAGCCTAGTGTTTGAGAGAGCCAGCTATTCCCAGGACGAGATGATAGATGTCTCCGAGTGGGAGGTGAGCTGTCCCTGCAAACGTCCCGCGACAAAGGAGAACCTCCGCGACTTCATCCGAAAAACGGGAGGCACAAGATACGAGAATGTGTACCAGCGCATCCCAGAGGACAACGAATTCCACATCTTCACGGACACGTACATCCAAGGCGGCGACCCCCTGACCCAGCTGAAAAGCGTTCTGAGGGACTACGGAGAGGTCTTCGGCCCCAGGTCTCTAGAAATCTCCAAGGAGTTCGGCCAAAAGTTCAGAAGAGACCGCAAGAGCGCCTTCATCTTCCTTGAGAACGGGGAAATGCTTGAGAAGTGCTACAAGGCACTCAAGATATTCTTTGACAGCAATGGCATTCCCACACAGTACGTGAATGACGCAACGATCACCGATAAAATGAAATACCCGGGAGTGAAAGCAAACCTGCTCCTTGAGATCCTGACAAAAATGGGCCGTCCCCCCGTGGTTCTACAGGCTCCCGAGGAGATGTTCATCAACGACGGCTTCCTGTGCCTTTCAGACATAACCAGCACTCCGAGAAAACTGTTCGGCGCCCTCTTCACCTACTCAAAACAGGGACTCAACGTGAAGGGGGAAGTGCAGATCTACCCAGACATCGAATTCGAGGCCACGGAGGACTACATCGATATCACAGAGAAGAACATCGACCTGCTGGCCAAAAAGGTCAACGCGCTTATGGGCGGCAGGTCGCTGAAGATAGATATCCTGCTCACCAAGTCCTGGAAGCAGGAGAACGTTCAGAGGCTCGTGAAAGCGCTGGCTGAAAACAACACAGAGACGGAGAGGGCCTATTACCTGTCGTCTCGCACCTCCCAGTTCGTGGACGACTATTTTGAAAGCAACGAGAAGTCTCTGAGGCATCCGTATCTTGTCTTGGGCGAGAAAATGGGCTTCCTGCGGACGTCAACCGACATCAGGTTCTATCCCCACCTGTTCAGCTACTACGTGGAGCTCGTCTGGCCGGAAGACGAGAAGCTGAAGCGGGAAGACCTTGAGAAGATTCTGTGGCTTGTCAAGAAAAGGATCTACCGGATACAGGAGTTCTACGTGCTGAAAAGGGCTGAGCCAGTATACATCTTCAACAACGTCAGAAAGATGTACATAGCGAACATAAAAGAGAGCCTTTCTATCCCGCTGAGGCTTCTTATCTAGGCCCTTTTCAGTATGGTCAGGAACTCGGCGCTCAGACTTATCTCTTGTCTTCAACCTCCCCCACGTAGTAAGCCGTGAAAACTCCCTCGGCATCGCGCGCGCTGGCGTGTTGGTTGTTTCCAGCTTCTAGAGGCGGGTTAGCTTCCATTTTCGAAGGTCTTCGTGAAAGCTATCTCCTAACTTACCTTTCTCTATTGTTGCTTAGCGCGCGCTTCTAGCATCATGCTCATACTTAGACTCTGCTACCTCTTGAGCTATCCAATAACGGGTCTCATCATCCATAAGAGCAAACAGATACTTCATATCAACCTTGATCTTCACATAGAGTTCATAGGCTCTCCACGTATCGCCAACATTAGGAGTGATTTTCTCCATGCCTTTCCGCCGTGAATTCTCACCTGCGCGATTTTGCCAACGGATATAAACCAAAATGGTATTATATTCTGTGAGAGGTTGCTGAAGTGAGGGATGAAAGATCATTGGAAGTGCCCAGAATCTGTGTAAAACTTGATCAGAAAAAACATATGGTGCGACGTTTACTTTGGAATGATGGTATTCAGGCAGTCAAGCTAAGCGCGGAATTCTCTGATTTTAGACCATTCAAGGATGAACTGCAGAAAAGCTTGCATTATAATTCAAGTTACGTTAGAATGAGAAATACTAATTCACTAATAAGATGGTTTTTTCCCTCGCATTCGCTTGATAATCTTCTCACGAAGGTCTGGATGTTTTACAGGAAGGAAGAGATTCTGAAAGAGTTGATGCGGTATCAATATTTGACGACTGAACCGGCAGTCGCGGAATTCGTTATACATTATCTGCTCCCTATGCATCCAGGAGAGGTTGTAACGAGTGATTATTTGAAGGATTTCCTTCTCAAGAAGTATAATGTCGTAAGACCTGACCCTTTGAATTCTCTGCGGGGAGCATGCGGAGACATGGGTTTTTTGTACAGCGAAAACAAGAAACTCGTGATTTGTCAGATTCCACCGCCTAGGACTTCACTTTTGATTCTCACTCATTATCTATTAGCCCCTGTGCCTCGTACGGTGACGATGAAGGAAGTTCTGTCAAATCCTTATTGGCGATATTTAGGAATACGAGAAGCAGAAAATGTGAGAGAAGTTTTCAGAGAAGCGGATGCTAATGGTCTTATCGCTAAGTACATTGTGGCTGACCAGTTAGAGCAGCTGACAATGCGATACTCCTTCGATGAATTTGTCCAGAGGAGAATCCAACTGTGATTATTGAGGATTTTAGGAAGATAGTCAGTGACCTGAAGGCTGGTCCGATACCTGGAAAGCACGCTTACGTATGGAGTGGTGACAAGGACTCTCTTCTCGAAATAACGGGAAAGACTCTGGGAGAAGAACTGGACCTGTCTTCGGACATAGATGTCGACGTCAGCGATGAAGAGAGAAATGAGTCAGATCTCGGAAGGCTTATCGAGAAGGCCTTGGAAAGAAAGCTTTTTGAATTATACTCAGAAGTCAGCCGGCAGGGCAAACAGCAAATGCTGGTTGTCTGTTCATCGAGCATTCTTGCAAGGTATAAAATGGGCTTGACTATCTTCTACAACTATTATTTGGGAGACCACACCAAAGTCACATTTGTGGCTCCAAAACCCCAGACTCTCATCAACCTGACTTTGCCTGACTATGTGAAATATGACCCAGAAGACACCCTAAAATACCTCGGTAATCTCTTACTGACGGAGAATATTGTGGGGTGAAGCAGAGTTGAGAAAAATAGAAGATCTGATAGTCGTTAAGGATGTGGGTGAAACCACCCTATCTCTCTTAAGGGAGATAAAGTTTCGTCCCCAAGAAACCGTGAAGAACTATATATTCACGGATTCGATCCGTGAACACTTTGAACGCATTTTTGACAGCGTTATTGGCGCTCGCGGAGGAGGATTCTGGGTTCAAGCTGAATATGGCGCTGGGAAGACACATTTCATTGCTACACTTTCGTGTTTGCTGATGGACGGGAGCGAGTCTCTATGGAGCTTGGTTCAAGACCCAGAAATACGAAACTACCGATTTAAGATGGCTTCAACAAAGCTCTTTCCTGTTATGATAAATCTCAGAGGGGAGGGTAGCGTTGAGAAAGAGGAAGAGAGCTTACTGAGAATCATGGAAAGGCACATTCAAGAGACAGTTGAAGAAAAGGGCATGAAAGACAAGGTGTCGATAGCCACTGCAGACGAAATGATAGATTGGTATAACAACTGTTCCCTAGAAACACGAAATGCGGTTGACTTCTTCATAAAGCAAACAGGAGGCGACCCCAAGAAGGCGCTTAGGGGACAATTGGCTAAATACATTAGCAGCTATTGCGAAAAGGAAAACATGACACCCAAAATATCAGCGACGACGAAGGATAGGTTGAAGAGCATCTATGACCAGCTTCTGAAAAATGGCTACAACGGAATGCTTTTTGTGATAGACGAGTTTGCCACTCGTCAGATGAGGCATCCTGAACAGTCAAAGGAATACGCCGCTGACGAAGAAGTACTGGAGACCATAGCATGGGTCTTGCCCAAAGACTTGCGGTTTAACGTGTACATGGTCGTGGCTTCACATCTGCCTGCGCCTACGAAGTTGAAAGAAGATCGTTTCAAGACGATAAACCTGCTTGCCGACAAGACTTCAAGAGAATATGACATAATCGCGGCCCAACGAATCAGGGAAGTGGTGAAGGCACGGCTACCTGAGATAGAGCAATATTACCAGTTCTATTTCAAACGGTTCAGCTTCCTGAAAAAACTCGACAAGGAGTACTTCTTTTCAGTTTTTCCGTTTCATCCTCAATGCTTCGAGGCGATCAGAAACATTACTAAGAGAGAGTTGCCTACCGAACGCGCAGGGATTAACATATTGCATGATGTTCTCAGCAATGATTCGATCCTTGAAAAAGAGGCTTTGATTACAGTCAGCGACTTGATGGTGGGGCTACGCCCAAGAGAGCTTGAAACCGTCGCATACTTGAAATCCTACAGGTCATACCGGGCGGCAATGGATGGGCTTAAAGATATCGAGTTAGATGCCGAAGACGTAGCCATTACCCAAAAGGCCGTCGACGCACTGTTTTTGTGGAGTCTGGCTTATCTGGACCAAAATAAATGCCTTCCAATTCAGGAACTAGCGGAGATGGAATTGGTTCATGATGACATTGTCAAGGGTTCAGACCTAATTGAGGCTGTGATGATAAAGCTTCGTGATCTTCCGCAGATTGAGTACACAAAAGAAAAAGGAGCTGTCTTCAGGGTCACGGGAGAACAAGCAGTACGGCCTTCTGAGGAATTTGCCAAGATAAAGAGGAAATGTGCTGAGCAAGTGTTCAAGATTGCTGATTGCTGGGAAAAGAGCCTTGTGTTTTCTCCTGAACAGACAGGTGGACGTAGTGCACTATTTCCAGGATACTCATTTGACCAAAGAAATAGGATTGCAATCAGCTTCCAGAAGATTGAGTACCTAGGCGAGATTGTGGTGAGTAGAGATTGGCGACCTGAATATGGTGAAACTCTGAGGGAAGACGTTCATTTTAGGCTTGTTTTTCTCTCAAGAAATGTGAAGTTGGAGCCTAGGGTCCTTAAGGATAAGAGAATTGGTGTGTGTATTCTGAGTGCGCTGGACGAATCGGCTCAGCAGGCTGCTTTGAATTACCTTGCGATAACAGAGATGGAAAATGCTTATGCTTCAAAAAATGAGCCTGAAGCTGAGGAAATTCGTCAGTGGATAGACGGTAAGAAACGTGGTTATATCAACGCATTGCTTGATAGTCAACTCGCCCTTTTCGTGAACGGGAAGATATGTACTCAGCAATCCTTGGCAATGGATGAAAAAAGGGTTTTTGCATCGGAATCGCTCGACAGAATCTTCGCAGCTTTGGTGAATTCCTTGCTTTCCAACGCTTATCAGAATCCTCTTGTCGACTCGTCGTCGTTCAAGAAGAACTTCTCAGCAAATGATGCCAAGAAGGTTTTTGACGGGTTCTTCCGAAAAGACCCTGCACCGGCATCGCTAAGCGCCTGTGAAAACTTTGCTCCAGGACTTGGTCTATCGAAAGCTGCATCCCCGAAGGCGTTCAGTCCTGAAGCCAATGCCGTATTTGGTTATTTCAAAAAAAGATTGGAAGAAGATAATTATGACGTGCCTGTTTGGAAGATGTATCAAGAGCTAAGCGCACCACCATATGGCTTGATCTGGGACATCATCACTCTAAATCTGCTCTGTTTTGTCAGGCATGGAGACCCGAGCGTTGAGATTCGGCTTAAGGATGGGCATAGACAGCCGATAAGAGGCTCGCGAATAACGTCGTTCAATGTGCCAGAAGTAGAGTGGCGTGGGAAGTTTGAAGAGGATTTCGACCTTCTTTCCCGGAGCACAGAAGTTGGCTGGAATGATGTGTTGCCATTGGCTCGGATTGTCGCGCCGGAGCAGGAGTTGAAAACTGCAACAAAACCTGAAGACATAACCGAGCAGGAGAGACGTATACTTCTATCGTTCAAAGCTACAATAGATAAGATACCTAGTGTTTCACGCAGTCTTGACGCACTATGGGCCGCATTCGGACAGAAATTCCTAGGTTCAGATTGCATAAAGAACATGGAAGAGATCTGCAGCTCAAAGAACTACGTGGAGTTCCAAGAAGCAGTCACCAACATCTATTCAGGCGACCGAAAAGCCTTGGAAGCCGATACGACATCATTCTGGAGTTTGGCGAAGCTGTCTGACCAAGCTACAATCATTCTTAGTATGCGGTCGTATCTTGATCAGACTGAACTCCCAACTGATAACAAGCGGTTCAGCTCTGCTAAAGCAGCAATCCAAAACCAACTTGACCTAGACCTGTTTGCCAAGGACCTGTCGAAGCTCGATAGAATCACTAAGCAGTTCGAGGATTTCAAGGAGGAGTATATGCCTCTCTATCAAATTCATCACAGAGAGTACTATGAAGACCTCAACGGTGCCCGGAGGCAACTGGAACAAGCTGAAGCACGACTTGAGACTATTTTGCGGCTGAACAGACTTAACATGAATCTAGCACCAAACAAAACGGCTTACTCCGATCTACTTCAGAAGACTCAGCCCTGCGTGGCTAAGGATCCTGTCGATGCAAGTTCGGCGCCGATATGCAAGAAATGCAAGATCAGTTTGAAGGATAAGTTTGATGATCAGGCAATCAAGACATTCGTCAATGGAATTGATGGAAGCATTGAGCTGGGAATGACTGGTTTGAAGCAAATGCTTACGAAGCCTGTCTTGGATATGGACAAGGAGAGGAAGTTGGGTCAACTTATCAAAGCCCTTGATTCAAAGGATGTAAAACTGTTTGTGGCGTCCCTGTCAGATCCGTTGGTTGAATATCTGCGTGGGCTATTTGAGAAAGCCAATATCGAGACGGTGACTCTTTCTATCTCAGATTTCCTGAAGAAGCATTCCTTTGTAGAAGAAGACCAAATCGAGAATGTCGCGAAAGCCTTCAGAAGCGAGCTCGTGAGTGCAATTGAGAAAGCAAAGAAGCAGCGCCCCGGCAAGAAGATAAGAATAGCACTCGGTGAGTAAGTTGGGTGATGATTTTGCCAAAGACGATTCGAAAGAAGTCACCGGGGTTATCCTGAGAAACGGAAAGCTCTACGATCCTGTTCACGATAACTACAAAAGAGAGCCATTTGCCTCAGACATAAGAGCCAGCAAGGTATCACCCATTTACAACGCTCATTCATATCACACAAAGGTTCCATTCCAAGGAATAGAACCGTTCATCGAACACTACACCCATCCCGGTGATTTGATCTTGGACCCATTCTGTGGATCGGGGATGACGGGTGTAGCAACATTAAGACTCGGCCGAAAACCAATTCTTATAGACCTTTGTCCCAGCGCTACTTTCATCGCGTACAATTACTGTACTCCTGTCAATGTCCAAGAATTCAGAGCAGAAGAAGACAAGCTAGTAAAACAGGTAACGCAAGAAATCGACTGGTTATACGAAACACGATGTAGAAAATGTGGAGGAAAAGCATCGATCAAGTATATGATCTGGAGTGATGAGTTTCAATGTCCTCGGTGTAACCAAGGATTTTCGCTATGGGCCGTGGCGGTGAAGGGTGACCATGTCGAGACACGCTTTCAATGCCCTATCTGCAAGAAGGAACTAAGAAAGAATGATTGTAGCAGAGTTGGATCAAGACCTGTTCGCGTTGAATATGTATGTCCAAAATGTGGTCGCGAGCAAGATGGGCCATCAGAGTTTGACTTGAAAAAACTTGAAGAAATAGAGTGTAGATGGAACCATCGAGAAAAATCTCTGTCGGAGCACAGGGACAATGGTTTCTGGCCACTTGACGAGAACAAAAGAAGGCTTTGGATTCCGACTTTCAAGATGCCAGAGGGGATTAACACACAGCAGCCGAAGGCGTCGCATAATATAACCCATGTTAACGAATTTTACACCTTGCGTGCTTTATGGGCACTGGCTAGGATGTGGCAAATAATATTCAGTGTTAGCGATAGCAGGATCAGAGCTGCTCTTAAGTGGGTCTTTACTAGCTTCAACCCGAGCCTTGTTTCAAAGCTGACAAGATATAACTTCGGAAAGCGTGGTGCAGGGCCTTTGACCGGCACTTTGTATGTGCCTTCTTTTACGGTTGAGAGAAATCTGATTTCAATATGGAAGAACAAATCATCAGCTATTTTGCAGGTGTTCGAATCGATGCATATCAAGTCAAGCTCAATCGTATCTACACAGTCCGCGACTTGCATGACTAACATCCCCACAAGCTCTATCGATTACGTTTTCACAGATCCGCCGTTTGGCGGAAACTTGATGTATTCTGAGCTAAACTTCATCTGGGAGTCTTGGCTGGGCCGATTTACAAACCCCAAAGAAGAAGCGATAATAAACAGAACACAAGGGAAAGGCATCACCGAGTACCAAGAGCTCATGACTCGATCTCTCAAAGAGATTTACCGTGTCTTGAAGCCAAGTCGTTGGATGACGATGGTTTTTCACAACTCCGATGGTGAAGTATGGCAAGCCATACAGGACGGTCTATCTGCGGCAGGTTTTGCCGTAGGCATGATCGGCATTTTTGACAAGAAGCAGAGATCGTTCAAGCAGGTAACCTCAAGTGGAGCCGTCGGCTACGATGTCGTAATCAACTGCTACAAACCAAAAGCGACGGTGAAGAACGGAATTGAAGGAAAGACAACAAATGATGCAGTAGTTGGATTTCTGGCCGATCATTTGCTAAGACTGCCTTTAATTCATGGTCAGCAAAGAACTGCCCGAATGCTTCATAGCAAGACCATAGGCTTTTTCATGCTTCAAAACAAGCCATTGAGGAGCTTGAGCTTTGAGGACCTCCAAAAGATTCTGAAAGCTAATTTCAGGGAGATAGATGGATACTGGTATTTGCCATATCAGAGACCGAGAATGAAAGGCCAAAAGAAACTGTTTGGTTACGTATCAAACGAGATAGAAGCAATAGAATGGATTGAAGGACTGCTTAAGGTGCCGCGTAAGTATGGCGACATCGCGCCACAGTTCTTCAAAGCGCTCGGACCTAATAAGCTCAAGAAGGACCTTCAAGAACTACTTCATGATAATTTTGTTGAAGAAAACGGGATTTGGAGAAATCCGACTAGGTCTGAAAGAGAAACCCTGCTGAAGAGGCTTACTGACAAGACTGCGCGTCAGATTAACCTCTATCTCAGCGGACAAAGCGAATACATACCTAATGATGAAACACTATGTGAATGGATTGAGTTCAGCTACAACAACGGACTCTACAAAGAAGGCGCAACCTTGTTTCATTACATAAACGAAAAGTCAGTTCATTCAGCAACCTTCCAGAAGACCAGAAAAATAGCCGAAATCTGCAGGCTCAAATCATGGGAAGGGAGTTGAGAGAGAGTGACAGCAACTACTCGAAATGCAAGAACTGAGTTATCATGGTGTGACGCAGCTTATCACGTTTTGAAGAACGAGCACAGACCTTTGGGACCGACCGAACTGGCCGAAAAAATAATGGCAAGTCGTCTCGTCAAATCAGAAAGCCGAACACCAATCAACACTGTCTATTCATGCATATTACAAGACATGCAGAACAAAGGACCCAGGTCGCGATTCATGAAGTACGGAAAGAAGTTAGGATTGAGTGAATGGGCCGGAACATTGGAAGATGACACCTATCAGACCGAGCTACAGGCCACTACGCAAACACAATACTGGAAACGCTATGGATTCAAAGAAATACCTGACAAACAATTGCTGTCACTGGTACGAAACGAAATACAAGAAATCAGATCATTTCTGAGCGGACAAAGCGACGGCGACATAAGTCAAGAGAAACTCTGCTTCTGGGTATGGTTCTGTTACCAACTCGGCCTTTACTGGGAAGGCGCATTTGTCTTCAGAAAGATAAACGCCTTGAACGTTCCTCCACCACTGTATCAAGCAGTTAAAAAGGTCGGAATAGCCTGTGAAAATAGGAGGGAGTAACCTCTGAGCAAGGAAATTCAGACCATAATAGACTATTTTGAAAGCACAATAAACTCGCTTCCACCAGCGAACAACTTTGTTCTGGTGCTGGATCCCGATGACTTCCTTGACTTAAGAGAGCAATACATAGATTCAACAAATGACAAGACTTGGGAAGTCTTGCACTATGACGGTAACGACTTGACAACAAGGAGAAAATACGCCTCCCGCAAAGGGAACAAGGCTCTCATTCTGTGGGTCACACCCTCACTGACTGCCGATCGAGAACCCATCAACCTAAGCTATATCTACGACATTGTAGAGAAAGCCGAGAAGACTATCGACCTGTCACTCCGAAACGTTCTCGACGAGCTGATCCCTGGCACGAAATGGCCTGAAGAACTCTTTAAGCACTCAAAGGAGATCGGACAAGAACTTTCCAGATTCCACTCTCTTCAAAATGAATTGCGAAAGGAACTCCCACACAAAGCCCCACTAAACGCAAATCACGTCAAGGCAATCCTTATCACATTAAGGAATCTACAAATATCACTCTCTGAACTGATCTTGACAAGCACTCCAACGCAAGAGGCTCTCACAAAATACATCAGACTGATAATGGACCATGAACTCAACGATGACGATAAAAGAATGCTTAAGGAGACTATAGAAAGCAACATCATCGGAAACTTCTCAGAAATTTCTTCCTGGTTCGAACCTGAAAGAAATGAACTCGCGGTATTCTTCTACCTGCTAGACATGGCTATAAGGTACAATGTTTCCAACCCGACTGTACAGCTAAAAGGAGCCGGCCTCCTAAGTTTCGATCCTGAAACCCTAGGCCAAAGCAACATCACAAAGACCATCAGAAGTATAGAAACAACGAACGACACGAAATTGCGGATAGCAAAGATCGCAGAAACAAACCTGAGCCCTCAGCAAGTACTCAAAGTGATTGACTGTGCTAATCTTCGTGATCAAAAGGACCTAGCAGAGGCAATTCAAAATGAGAGACAGCCCCTGATCATATACACATTGTCCGTGAACTATCTGAAAGAGATCATGAAAAGAAGAGAGCTTAAGGCCAAGGACCTTGGGTGGACTCGAGATCTGCATAATCATCATATAATCACAGAACAGACGGAAACCACATTCTCAGAGAAAGCCAAAGGTATACTCAGTCTGCTGACAAACATATCACAGATACACAGCTCCTTGGAGTTTACGTTTGAGCCAAAGAATGACATAACAGGTCTAATCGAATGGTGGGAAAACAGTGGCTTTTACAAGCTACAACTATCGATCGCAGATGCATCGAACTGTCTACAATACGTATACGACGACGAAGTCAAAAAGGCTCTGGATAGATACATCGAAAACCTAAGACAACAGGTCAACGCAAAACTGGAGAAAGCAGACCTAAACCTTGCTTCAATTATTGAGAAAAACTGGAAAACGTATATTGCACACCCAAGACTGGCGACAAACGTTCTTCGAGAATGCATTCTGCAAAGAAGCGTAGTACCGTCAAAAGACCGAAAGATATGGGTGTTAATATTTGACGGAATGCGATTGGACACCTGGAAATCAATAGTCAGGCCCCTTATGATGTCGATGTTCGAAAACAAAGAGGAAAAATCCTATGTATCAATGCTACCTTCCAAAACGGACATAGCCCGAGTGGCACTCCTAGCTGGTTCACCCCCCAATACATGGGAAGATTATAACGGCGAATATACATCGGACCACAACATTTTGGCCTCAAGGTTGTTCGGCCTCTCACGTTTTGAGTCGAGGGAGAAACTGAAGGTCACAGTTGCCAGCGAAACCGACTTCAGCCAGAGAAAACTCGATGAAAGAACTTTCCTATACAACGTACTGATCTACAACATTAGCGATGATTGGATACACGATTTTAGAGGAGACATACGTGAACTCAATAACACAATCGAAGGCACACTGAAAAGGAAAATAGTGCCGGACCTAGATCGCAGAATCAATGAGGATGATTACGTAGTTCTCACCAGCGATCATGGTTTCATCGAACTAGTACGGGAAAACGAGATTAAGGTGCCAGATAGTAGTGGTCCCATGTCCTTTGACGCTGCCAAGAGAGTAATTGCTTACAGGTGTCTCAAGAACGTAGACTTCACAAAAGGATATCGAGTGAGCTTTCCTCAAGAATTCTACATTGTGGCCGAAGGCCGAAAATGGTTCTCTCGCCCGAGGGGCAAGTTCGCGCGATACTCACACGGAGGAATTTCTTTGGACGAGATGGTCGTTCCAGGAGTCATCATGCAAAAAATAGCAGTTCCCAAAGTAGAATTGATACCAACCTATCCGGAGCTAATTGAGCCTACGGAGGATCTTCCCTCCCAATTTGACATTAATATCAAAAACGAAGGAAACAGAGAAACACAATTCCAGTTAGCTCTGCGAGCAAATACAGGTGAGGAAGAAGTCCGAGTCGGATCTATACAGCCTAACGAATTCCAGAGCGTTCCATTTACGTTGAAAAAGCCAACGCTCGCAATGAGACATTTGGAGATCACACTCACTTGGAAGACTCAGGACAAAGAATTTGCAGAACCACAGAAAAAGATTATCCCAGTCAGGGTCAAAGAAAGAAAAGACAAAGTCGAGTTCAAATTTGGCGGATTAGACAAAATAATGGAGTGAAGAGATTGACACTTCAAAATGAGAAAGTGCTTTCAGTCTTCAGTGACAGGGTCATACTAAAACCTCTGACAAGATGGAATGAGGCCTACAAGGAATTCCCCCGTTACGTAATGGAGTATCTTGTGGCAAAATATGTTGACCCAAATAATCCTATAATAGGACAGCAGAAAATCGACAAGGTAATAAACGAACATTACGTAGAAAGTGGAGCAAGAGAGCTCATCAAAAGCCGCATAAAAGAAGAAGGCGAGTACATTCTGCTAGGCCAGCTCCAGGCAAGACTAGATGCCAGCAGAGACCATTATTGGGTGGATGTCCCTGCAATTGGAGACAGCTACGTTCGAATCAACAAGAAAGTACTTCTCGAATATGGTGACGCTCTGCTAGGCGCAGGAGCTTGGGGCACAATGACTATCGAATATGACCCACAGTATGAAATAAGAGGCCGAATATACCCATTCTACATAAAAGAGTTTACACCATTCCAAGTGACTCGCCTCAACATCGATGACTATATCGATAAAAGAGCAGACTTCTCAACCGAAGATTGGATCGACCTGCTCATGCAAAGCGTAGGATTCGATCCAGAGAGATTCTCCAAGAGAGAGAAGCTGCTGCTAATGCTGCGCTTGGTTCCCTTCGCTGAAGCAAACTATAACATGATAGAACTAGGACCAAGAGAAACAGGCAAGACATATACCTACAGGAACACATCAAGCAAATGCTTCGTGATCTCCGGAGGGAAGACAACACCTGCTGCACTCTTCTACAATCAAGCAACCAGGAAGCTAGGCATATTAGGCCAGAAGGACCTCGTATTCTTCGACGAGATCGCCAACACCAGCTTCTCGGACCCCGATGCAACAATAAGCATCTTGAAAGATTACATGCAGACAGGTAGATTCTCTCGCGGAAATCAAGAGTTCTCTGCAGCAGCAAGCATCATATTGGCAGGAAACATCGACGTCGACGCCGAGAAAAAAAGTCCTTCAGGCCAGTATCATCATCTCTTCGCCGTTTTGCCTAAGGAGTTGCTCGATGTTGCCTTTCTTGATCGGATCCACTGCTTCCTTCCAGGATGGGAACTGCGGAAAATCGCGCCTGAAAACTACGCTACTGGCTATGGCTTCATTGCTGATTACTTGGCCGAGATCTTTTCCAGATTTCGAAGACGTAACTATCAGATAATCGTTGATGCATTTGTTGACTTCGGAAGAATGACCGGCAGGAACCAAGACGCAATAAAGAAAACCACATCAGGTCTCCTAAAAATCCTGTTTCCACACAGAACGCTAGAAACCATAATGGTCAAAGAACTCAAATATTGTTTAGAATTGGCAATAGAGTGTCGCCAGAGGATACTCGATCAATTGGCCATAATCTCTCCCGGGGAGTTTGATGGAGTAAATCTTGCAGAACAGATAAAAATAAAAGAAAATGCAGAAACCTAGAATACTGGGTATGGAAGGTGTGGTAACCAATGAATATCAAGAAGGCCTAATGAAAAACCCAGGTAAAATAAGGCATGATCAGATGTTATTCTATAGACGTTCTTGAAATAAATTCGTACGCGTAGCATTCCATTGTTTTGCCTAGAGATTTGGGGAATCCCGGACAATGGCATTGGCACTCTTCATGTCCGCCTTTCTCATCACAAGTAAAAAATAGACAGTCATTACAAACCTCAAATTCCTCTTCAGTTTTCACTTTGACAACCATTTCATAGATGGGCTTTATTTTCAATAACGCTTCTCTGGAAGGTTTTTCTTTTAGTTTCTCCATAGATGAGACCGATAGTGGGAGCCAATTGGTACTTTTTCTCAGTGTCTAAGAGTTCTCGTTCGTAGAGAATTCTGTCCACGGCTTCGAAGACTTTGACGAATTGAGCATAATCCATTTTGTTGGATTTCTGTTGAAAAGTTGCTTCGTAATCAGGCGTCTCTAGAGGATGATGTCTTTTGATTTTCTGATTCACCGTTGTTAGAAAGATATCGCCAAGGGCAACTAATTTTTCTATGAGGTTAGCTCTCTCTCGTTCGTTGTAAGGTGATATTATGTTCCTCAAGTTCTTAACACTATCGAGTTTTTCATATACTACTCCAAAACTGATCCAGTTTTCTTGAGATAAGTCGATGTATGTTGGGTCGTGGGGCAAGTTTTGCCTTCTCTTTATCACTTTCGCCTGACAGTGGAATTATCATTCAATCCCTTTCTGACCACATACTGTTGGATTTCATGATCAGACAGATGTGGAACGCACGCCCCAAAAACCTGCTCCAAAATGCGATACCACATCGTGTATTTGGATTTCCAGTTCTCTGTTTTGTCAATGGTCATATGATACAGATCACCTATGAACCTGAGTTGGCTCATCTAGCTTCTATTCTTTGTATTGAACAGTTTCTCCTTCATGAACGGCATAAGAGGGAAGAAGCTTGTATTTTTCGTTACACTTGGCATGAGGACATAGAAATCTGAACCATCTGGGATGCGGGTCCGTCAGATATGATTACTCGGCATATCTCTGGCGCGTGACACTATGGCAGCAATATTCTGCAAAAGGCTCTTAGGTCTGAGGCTAGGCTTTCTAGTCGTTCAACGTCGTCCAAAGCGTCGCCGAGCTGCCGAACGGTCCATCCTTGGCTGTTTAAAAAGTCGATTAATTCGAGCGGGGTCAATTGCTTCCTATGCCCCGCAGGTAGAAGCCCTCTGCACGTTTGCAAATACCAAACAGCCGCTTGAGCCTGTTTTGGCGTTACCCTACGTTTTAGTTCCGTTCCTACCTGCTGGGCGACTTCTCGCATGTACCTACAAGCTGGCGTAAAAACCTGCCAGTCATCGACCGGCTCACTCGACCACCCAAAGCCTGGATAACCGCATTCATGAAGAAATCTTGTAACATGACTGTTCGGAGGAACAAGGTCCTCTGCAATTCCACATGAATAAAACCACAGCACGGCTTTCACGTATCTGACATTGTAGATTGAACGTGCGGCTAAGTCAACCAGTTCTTGCGTCTGAGAATAGTCATTCTGCAGATTCGCTATGATTTGAACATTTAGGCCAGTGAGATTGAGGAAATTCAAGGCATCCCCTATGGTTCTGCTTAGGTTCAAGCTTTCAACTTCGCGAAAAGCTAGCTGCAATATGGCTTTTTTCAATCCCTCGCCTGGTGTTCCCCTTATGGTCTGAAGCCCTGCATTTATAGCAGCCAGCACTCGCCTGCTCCAGACGGGATCATTGGGAACTGAATGAGCGGCGTTGAACTCAACGAAGTCCCATAGGACTTGTTTGACGTAGTTTGCCTGTGCGGTTCTGATCGTGGCACCCAGAAAAATCGGATAAATCAAGGCATTCCAAATTTCTGCGTCTTCTCTAGGCAGTTCGTCCCATGTCCAGTCTTCCAAAAGCAGCGATACAAGATCTGAGAACCCCTCCGGCAGCAATTTAACCCCCGCTATATATATAAAATGAGAGATTCTCGCCTAATAAATGTGCCACCAGGCATTACTACGTGCGCTGTCAAGCTGAAGCCCGAGGTCATTTGCATTGTGCTCTTTGCCTTTTAGTCTCGCTTCCAGTTGGGTAAGCCTAGTCTGAATTACTTATCCAATAAGGCGAACCGCCATGACTTATAACAATCCTAGCACGTCAAGTGCACACAGAGACACTATGAATTCAAAATTGGCTGTCTTTAGAGCGTCTGCCAGCACCTGTTTTGGGTCGTGCATTCATCGCCATCACATTGTAAATCGATGGAATCGTTGTAGGAGGTGAATCCAAGCTTTCAAAAGGGGTTTTGGTTTTCCCTTCCCATTCCTTGGTCTCGTCAATCATGGTCGAGAGTACACTGCCGTAATTATCCGTCCTGAAGACGTAGTTCCACTCTGCAGTGTCAACCGGAAGAGCGATTTCCGGCAAGACTGCAAACAGAATCTTGCTGGCTCCAACGCGGCCTACGTCGCTGCCCTTTACGCTAGTCCACTTTAGTTTTTCGAAAAGCTGGGATGCTATTCCAATGACGTGGTTGCGTGACCCTGGTGATAATCCAAGAATTGCCCGACTTCTATTTGAAGTGTTTTTGTTTATATACTTCTTTAAGTCTTGCAGTTCATCACTAACTTGCGTCCAGCATATATCAAGGGCGTGGTTTGGGTCTCTTATGACCCCGTCGGCAATCCTCAGTCCATAAAAGGCACCCCTTCGTGTCATTCCAAAAGAAGGCATTAGAGTGGCGGCATTGAACCTAAATGCATCTCTGTTTAGGGTGATAGAGTTGGTAAGTATGACCTTCACAACTTCTCTGTAGCTTTCAGAGAAATCAGATACTAGAAGCTTAATACTCGGCATGTCTATTGGGCTTCCACTCTTGTGAAAAAGAACTTTAAAAGGTTCCAGCAAAACCTCACCTTGCTTACAAGAGTGGCAGAGGATGCCTTGAATTTTAGCGCGCGCTAAGGATTCGCATCTATCTCTCTTTTCTCTCTAACCATTCTGGAATTATGACCGCTCTGATAAGCTCTTGAATTGTTATGCCTTTTTCCTTTGCTATCGTCG
>Ga0315296_10001802_pt1 | contig 18582 bp, 25 predicted proteins | sample YL17G14_18_MG_FD_203921 | JGI IMG/M metagenome (GOLD analysis project Ga0315296, IMG submission 203921) | Sediment microbial communities from Yellowstone Lake, YNP, Wyoming, USA - YL17G14_18 | ecosystem: Environmental > Aquatic > Freshwater > Lake > Sediment | place: USA: Wyoming | collected... | reverse complement strand
CGACGAGGATTTCCCCAGCTATAAATATTAAGAGCCCCAATTTCTCGGGCAACATTAGCATTAGAGCACAAACAAATCCGAAGATCATTATCATAGGACCCATTACACTTATGACTAGACCCCAAATCGATGTCTCCGGTCTCTCGACCATTGCTGAGGCACCTATGGTAGATCCATGCACCATACACCAAGCGGATACAAGGACCCCAGCAATTAAAACCATTGCAGCAGGTACGAAGGAACCTAATTCTATAGGTCTTTCTAAGGGAAATTTACCGACCGTGAAGCTTACTTCTTCATTAGGATCATACGATTCGACCTCGAAGATAACCGTGTTGGCATCCACAACGGCTTTGAAATGGACACCAACCTCTATGTCTTCGATCGTTATATTATAAGTCTCCCCAAGGCCAAGCCTTTGAGCGTATAGGATGTTCTCTCTATCCATTTTGTCCGCAACGTAGAGCCAGAGTTTTTCACCAGAGATGTTAAGACCCTCGTACCAGAGCTGGCAGAAATCCTCTTCATCAATTTTCATCAGTGCAAATTGATTGCCCTGTAACCGGACATAGCTGGAACTGGCAAACACTGGAAAGACGAGAGAAAGAACGATGAAGAACAGGACAAAGTGGGATAGTTTTTTAGTCTTCAAGGCAGATCTCTCCACTACACTCTCTAAAGATGTTTATATAATTTTCCGAGATATGTAAGGTAACTATCATAGCTTCACGACCTCCTAATGGAGAATGGTTTGAACTGTGTACCTGTTCCCCGGAAGAATTTGCCCATAAATTCATAGTACAGCAGTCTGAGGGATTGAACTGAACTCGATGTGAATTCGAAAGTCATAGCTATCACATTCATCAACACGATCCCTATTAAAGGCCCCATAGCTTCGGACAGTGCCTCTGTGGCTATGGCCAAGCTGGCGTGAGCTAAGGCGTAGGCCCCAATACGCAAGAAGGAGAAGAAGTTAGCGAGGCACTCCACAAAGACCATCATCAAGCCTGCAACAACCTCACCCAGGACCTCAGCCCCTGGCCTACCGTGTGAAAAAGAAGTTATGAGCGGCTCAACGGCCGACATTATAAGTCCGGTTATCATCATCATGAAAGACCAGTGGCTCATAACAGCCATGAAGTTGCCGACTTCAAGGAAATATAGACCCCCAAAGTAGAGGCCGACTAAGAAGAGTATGGCACCAGCCCCATGTTCCCCTATCGGCCCCCATATATGGCCCTCCTTGACAGCATTGATCGAGCTGAGGACTAGGCCGATGGACATCTCCAGAACGGCGATGCCAAGGACGATTTTAAAGAGCTTCCCCATTTCATGGACTGGACTGAGCAGAAGTGGATGTAATACTCCCTCTACAAGGAAGAACTCTCCATAAAGGAAGCCAAAGATAATGGAGATTATGCCCATGGGAATGAACATTACAGCGAGCTTCGAAGTTATCCCCCTCTTATATATCCTAGATAGGAACAAACCGAGCAATAGGAAGATTAAACCCTGACCCACATCGCCGAACATGATTCCGAACTGTAGGCTGAAAATAAGTATTACGATAATAGACGGATTTAACTCCTCTGCAGTAGGCCATCCACGCAGCGACGTAAGAGTGAAGGCTGGATCAAAGAACCTAGGTTTAAGGGTGGGCCTCGGCGTAGGCACCTCATCCTCATGAGAAGGCTCCTCATAGCTGACCAGTAGCTGTGCACCAATATCCTTTTCCACCTTATCTACTGCCTCTTTAAACAGGGGTAGCTTCTCATCTGGAACCCAGCCTTGCATAACGCTGATTATACTAGTCCTTAGAACAGGGGCCTCTTCAGTTGAGAGGGTATAAAGCAAGCGATCGGTATAGTCGGCCATCCCCAATGTTGAAGCAAGATCCTCCCTTTTTTTCTCATACTCCCTACTAAGATCCTCAATATTCTTTTGAATCTCCGTCATTCTCTCTTCACGTTTCTTAGGATCAAGGACAAGGAGTATATCTCCCACTTTAAGTGCCTCGAAGATATCTCTAACATCGAAAACCAAGAAGATGGATTCGATCCAAGCCTTCCTCTCCTCGGGACCGAAAACGAAGATAAACCCTTCCTCCTCGGATATCGAGAAGGTCTTGTAAGTTAGATCACCAAATCTCTTCAGATGATCTTCAAGCTGGGGAAGAACCTTGTATTGAAGTATACCAACCCCTATACACTCCTTGAGCTCCTCTGGCTGTAGAGCTTGTAGAGAAACTAACCTCAGTTTCTCGCCCTCTAACCGCCTCCTCGCCCCTTCCATATTCGACTTCGTCTGCCCCGATTTTTCTAAAAGTTCATCCACTTTTCCCTCGGGATCCTCAGTGAAACCCCTTAATTCCATCAATGAGGGGACAAATTCCCGTGGCTTCACCTGTGTAGTCCCCAAAACCTCTCGATACCTCCCGTGGAGTTTTTCGCTGAGACCCTTATAATCAACCCCTCTCTTGGGGGCTGCCTTAAATCTCTCAAACTCTGGTCCTGTCACTTCCTTTAACTGAGCAACACCTGTCCTGCCGATAGCTTCTAAAACGAGGGCCTCGTATTCGGGAGGTGTTATGATTGTGAATTTTTTCATCAACTTGGCTCTAATATACACCACTAAATTTGAATAAAAGATTTTCTATGAGGAGAAGTTCTTAAAGGATAACACCCTGTTTAGGTGAAAATCTTTCTCCAGATGAAGGATAAGGTAATCAGATAGGGAATGAGGGCACCCATGGCGCCTAATATTAATGGGAGTTTAAGACCCTTAAGGAAGGTAATTAAAGACACTGCTATAATAACACCTAAAATTGGAATCATGAGTATACCCTGAATGATCCGACGATTCTTCCTAAAGATATCCATGGACGGATCTATCGGTACTGCAACTCCCATCTTTAAAAGCATTTTCAGGCTTTGATCGCCCATTATCTCTCAAGTAGGGGACGGAAAGATACGAGCGCCAAGGTAGCCACTGCCTTCAGTATGTCCTTGTCTGTTATTATACCAACTAGTTGATCCCCCTCTATGACTGCTAACCTGCGGATGTCGTGACGCCTCATAATCCTCATCGCCTCAAGTATCGGCGTATTCTTTCCAATGGAGATGAGTGGGCTTGACATGACCTCCTCCACCACCATCTTGGAGTAATCTTTTCCCTCTGCTAAGACCCTTTCAAGTAGATCCCGCTCGGTGATGATTCCTACAGCCTTTTCCCCCTTCATCACTATTACGCAGCCTTTTTTGTTTCGTGCCATGATCTTTGCGGCGTCAATAACCTTTGCATCAATGCCTACCGTTATGACTGGACTGCTCATGATGTCAGCAATGATCGAGGGAAAACGCTCTATCCCACTCAACTACCCTCTCCTCTTGACATCCGGCGGATTAGCCTCTACCAGGGTAGTGGTTGACTCAACCCCCTCGATTGTCCTCAACTTGTTGAATATGAAGAAGTCAAGATCATCCAGTGAATTCACTTCTATCTCTATTATGAGGTCGTATTCGCCATAGGTCACAATTACCTCTTTGGCCTCAGGCAGATCCTTTATTTTCCAATAGACCTCCTTGTCTCTGGGTGGTTTAACTCGTACCAAGGTGTAGCATCTAACCATATCGCATTACCTCTTCCGTCTTACTAAGGACTAACTAAATAGAATTGATCTTTTCATTGATATAAAAAAGGAATGGTTCTCCCTGTTTCTCTTTAGCTGAAGGTCTCCTTCAGGGTAATTACAAGCTCTTGTAGACCGACTTCCTGGAAGAAGGCCATTGTCCTATCAGGTTCAACTAGCATAGCTGCCTCCAGGAGCTTCTCGATACCTGTCTCATTTTCCAACTGATCCCTCTGCCAGAGATACAGTATCGACTTCGCAAGCGAGGTCGGGATACTATCGGTCTTCTCCGTTTCCAGGACTATCTCTATCAAGCGCTTGGAGACGATCCCGTAGAGGGAAACAGGGATCATCCGAACGACATCTTTTTCACTCATGCCTTTCACTATAAAGTACTCCTACCACAGAATAAATAAATATTTCAGTTTTAAGATCATCAATTTCCGCATTAAAATTTATATTTATCATAATTAAAATTATATTTCCCGCAAGAAGGTAGACTGATCTGTAATAAGTGGAAATTTAATATGCAATTTAGTAAATGGAAATTATTGTTATTTCAATGAAAATGTAGATTTTGCAAGATAATCATACTTCGGGAATTTATAGTTCTGTAGTGGAAAAGATAAATAGAAGGTGTGAATATCTACTATTCTGCCTATGTCCATCGATATCCTAGATATGAAAATCATCAAATCTCTTCAGGAAAACGCAAGAAAAACTTATCGAGAGATCGCTCAGGAGACGGATGTCAGCGAGGCTACTGTTAAGAACCGCATAAATGGACTAATCAAAGAGGGCGTTATACAGCGGTTCACCGTTGTCCTAGACTACTACAAGCTGGGGAGAGCCATAAAGTCCTTCATCGGGCTGAGGGTCCAGCCGGCGAAACTCCAGCAAATAGTTGATCACCTCTCTAAGCATCCAGACGTCCATGTCCTGTACAGAACGAGCGGGGATGTTGACCTCTTTGTTGAGGTCATCTTCGAGAAGATGGAAGACCTTAATGCCTTCCTTGAGAAGGAACTCGCCGTAGAGGGGATCGTCGGAACAGTCGTAACTATAATTATCGGTCCTTATAAGAGATGCCCCTGGACTGGCATCTAATCTCTCCATGCCTCCATCTTTGGCTCTCCAGCTATGAAGACTACGAGCCCGGGGATCTCGGTCTTATGCTCCTTCAACTCAACCTTGAACATGGTCTCCAGATAGCCCCGAAGATAGAGCGTATGCACTGCACAGTACTCCACCTTTATCTCGTTTTTCACCTTCGTGAACTTGCCCCAGCCGAGGTTTTGGAGCTCCTTCAAGACTATGTCCCAGTTGCTAGGCTTCGTGAGGTCCACATCCCTCAGCTCCTGCTTCATGACCTTCCTCTTCAAGGCGCTTATGCGTCCCACGCTGTAGATCTCCTCCTCGGTCATCTCCTCGAAGATGTCCAGAAACATGCCTCTTTCCAGGAGAACCACCCGATCGTCGTCGATGCGATAAGCATAGGGGAGCCAATTGTGTATGGCAAGTCTTTGGAAGAAACGTAAGGCCTTAGCCACTGCTTCCTCCTTGTTCCGAATGAACTTCGTCTTCTCAAGAAAATCTAGATAGTTGAACAGGTCGTCGCTTATCTCCACGTTAAGCGTCTTCATGTCCTTCCCCTTCGAGGATAAACATCCTTTTTTATCTCACAGATCTTCTATATGAATACTGCTTTTCATAGAATTTGAGTCGTGGAGACCACAAAGCCTTGGATCTAGCAAAACATTAACAGACCCCTTCAAGTTATTGGTCCCTCTTCCTCTGCGCCTTATCTTCTGACAAAAGGTCCTCGGCGACCCTCAGATCGGCATCGCTATTTATGTTAAAAAAGCTGATAAGCCCAGGATCAAACCTCTTGAGATCCTCTGTAGAGACGTACATCACATTATTCAACCGCTCCTCCAGGTCTCGCATCCTTAACTCTCCCTCTTTAAGGGCTTCTTTCGCCGCCTTCAGGGCTGCCTTGACCCTGTAGACACTGTGAAGAGGCTCCACATAGCCGTTGGTCCAGATCGGAACAGCCGCGTCAAATCCCTGCACCCTTTCGATGAGATACCTCATAACATTCGCTTTGATAAACGGAGAATCGCAGGGGAGGATAACCGAGTACTCTGAACGAAGATATCTGAGGCCTGAGTACATGCCCATTAGAGGCCCCCTACCTGGGATGACATCGCTGACTGCGCTCACATAGTTGGGAAGTTGGCCCAAGCCCTCGATATCCTCCTCCTTTTCAACGATCACGAAGATTTCGTCGGAGAACTCGAAGGCTGCTTCAATGACGTAGGATATGAGGCTTCTGCCCCCTAAACTCAGCAGAGCCTTTTTCCGCCCGATCCTATCTCCTCTACCTCCCGCAAGGATGAGGGCTCCGACCATCTTTCCTCCTCCACTTGTTGAAGGAAAAGCCTGTATCAATCAACTCCTATCAAAGTTCATATTTAAAGTTGAACCAGCCTTGACGGTCACATATCTCAAAAGGGAACTGATCTACATCGTCATGAGTTCTTTCCATTGTCTCATAGCGCGGGAGGCTTGTATTCCTCTGATTATGAGCAATTAGCCCTTCTTGAAAGATCATCATGGCGCCTATGTGATAAAGAATGATTCTTCTTGTTACCGATTTGTGCATGGAAACCATGAAAAAGGTTGGGTTCTCCTACAGGAAAATCTTGGCTATGTAGTTCGACAATCCCTCTGTCAATGCCTTTGATGCGCCATCGGCTAGCTCAAGAATAGGCTGAGGATAGACTCCGAAGGCTACAATCAGAATAGCCATTATGCACATGGGTATGAGCATCGTAGCTGGAGCCTCCTTGAGACCCGAGAAGCCCTCTGTGGGCTTCGCAATGAGTGTCCGTATGATCGGCAGGTAATAGGCTATGGAGAAGGCGCTGTTAAGGACACCTACGATGGTGAGCCACCACAGGTTGACGCCAGGCGCCAAGGCGGAGCCGAAGAGAATGAACTTGCTCACGAAGCCCGCTGTCGCGGGAACACCGCCAAGCCCTAACAAGGATATGGTGAGAGCCATGGTCGTTAGGGGCATGAAGCGCCCTAGACCCCTCATTGCATCCAGGTTTCTGGTCTCAACCCGTTCCGCAAGGGCGCCTGAGGCGAGGAATGCGAGCCCCTTCATCATGGAGTGGTTGAAGACATGGAGGAAAGACCCCAGGAGGCCGTAGGCGGTTCCGCTGGCTACTCCAATAAGCATGTATCCTATCTGGGCGATGCTCGAATACGCTAGAAGCCTCTTAATGTCCTTCTGAAGCAGCGCCATTATGTTGCCTACACTCATCGTGAGAACTGCGAAGACAGCGAACAGGTACTTGAACATATCTGGACCATTGGGCAAGAGAGATGCGTTCGGCGCGAAGACCACGAAGAAGACCCTGATAAGACCGTAGAGACCGGTCTCTATGAGCATTCCCGATAGCATGGCGCTTATCGGGCTCGGAGCCTCAGGGTGGGCATCTGGAAGCCAAGTGTGCATCGGCACAATAGCAGCTTTGACCCCGAACCCTATGAAGAGCAGAATGAAGGCCAGATATGCCCAGATCCCGGCGGCTCCCCAGTTTATGCCTATGCTCATGAACGCAAAGTTCACATTGCCCGCCATGCCATACAAGAAGGACATGCCGAGGAGGATCAGGACAGACCCCAGGGAACTCATCACAAGGTATTTGAAGCCGGCCTCTATGGGGCCCCAATTCTCCTTCCTGAAGGCTACGAGAACATAGGAGCTTATGCACATGAGCTCCCAGAAGATGAAGAGGGTGAAGAAGTCCCCAGCCAGCGCCACGCCGACCATGCCCGCCATCATAAGTAGGAGCAGGGAGTAGTACTCGCCGAGCCTGGTGTCGTGCTCCATGTAACTGAAGGAGTAGACTCCTACGAAGAGGCCGAGGAAGAGGGTTGAGAAGGCCATAAAGACATTCAGGCGATCAACCTCTAGGCAAGCACCCAGCGGAGGCTCCCCGCCTATTGAGAACACCATCACTCCAAGGGGCTTCGAGGCTACCTCGTTATACAGGATCAGCACACCGCCAAGGGACAGGGCTATGAAGACCACTGAGAGCACTTCTTTGGCTCTGCCCTTTCCCAGACGCTCCTCGAGGATGCCTACCGAGAGCGTTGTCATGGCGCCTGCGAACAAAAAGATAAGTGTATATGGAATGAACTCGAACAACTACATCACCACCTCAGCCTTCTGAGCTCCCTGACATCCAGCGTCTTGAAGTGCTTGTAGGCGTTCAAGACCATGGTGAGCCCAACCGCTATGACGCTCCCGCCTAGAACTATGGACATCACAACTATGGACTGGCCCAGCAGATCGACTTGACCTGAAATTCTCGCTGAGAAGGCGATGAAGCTCAAGTTAGCAGCGTTCAGGATGATCTCTATGCCAATCAGGATGCGGATCATGTTGCTCTTGAAAGTCATGCAGTACAGGCCTATGAGCAAAAGAGAGAGAACAGTTATCAAGTAGACCTGGATTTCAAGCATCACTTTTTCCTCCTAATAACCCGTAACATGGCTGTGCAACCAGTAGCCGTCGCGAGCAGGACAAGAGTCTGTATAACAAGGTCGAGGCTCCTGTAGTCCCAGAGGAAGCCGCTCATTGAGCCGACGATTCCACCTATATCCGTTGTGCTGGCGAGTTGCCTACTGCTCATTAATATGGGCCTTGGTAAGGTTGCACCGTATTGCCCAATTGCATAGGTGAGTATGATTATCATAAAAACGGTGAGCGCTAAGCCCACAACTTCATATCTTCTACTTGTCTTACTCATTTCTTTCCCTCTTGGTCAACATTATAACCGAAACAAACAACACAACGACCGCACCAGCGTAAATAGCGAGCTGGAAGACAGCTACATAGGGAGCGAACAAGAGCCAGTACAGGATTCCAAGAGCCACAGACATGCCTAAGAGGCCTAGGGCGGAGTAAAGAAGCTCCTCAGCCTCAACGGTCAATACTGCCATGACAATGACAAAGGCGAGAAGGATAAGATGTGCCAAGTCTTCCAGGGGCAATCATAGACCTCCTTTTTATGTTATCGTTCAAGTTCTATCCACTAGATATATATCTTTTTGCCCAAGTTAATTCGTTGCACATGGGTAGAGAAAGGTTTTAATAGAATAAAACTGTCGTATAAAAGAACTTAGAAGGTGAAGACGCCTTGTGGGACAAGATATTGACCTCCATTCCCTTCATATTTGCCTTATCGTTATTGGTAGGTCTGATATTATACGGCATAAGCAATCGAATCGCACCCAAGGGCAAGAAAACTCCAGGCAAGCTCGCTCCCTACGCCTGTGGTGAGGATCTCCCCCCTCTTAGACTACAGGTGAATGTGGAGAGATTCTTCCTCTATGCTGTCTTCTTCCTGATCTTCGACATCCTGGCCGTCATCATGGCAACCTCACTAGCTCGACCAGGAATACTGCCTGCAATTTATGCCCTAGTTGTTCTTGGCGCAGTCATGATACTGATACCCCTTGTGAGGTGGTGAAGTTGGGGCTGATTACCTGGGCTAGAACGCGGTCTCCTTGGCTGATACACTTCAATGCTTCATCCTGTAATGGCTGCGACATAGAAGTTCTAGCTGCATTAATGCCAAGGTTTGATGTTGAGAGATTCGGAGCGATCCTTAGAGGCAGTCCAAGGCACGCAGATGTTATGGTGGTAACAGGCTCCATCTCGATGCAGGTTAAGGATAGGCTCATCAGAGTCTATGAACAGATGCCTGAGCCCAAGTTCGTTGTAGCTGTAGGTGCATGCGCATGCGGCGCAGGAGTATTCCAGAAGTGCTACAACACCCATGACGGAGTTGATAAAGTCATACCTGTTGATGCCTACATTCCAGGGTGTGCAGCGAGGCCGGATGCAATCTTGGATGGAGTTGTGAAGCTCCTGAAGAAGCTGGGATATTAGGAGGTAAAGGTATGGAAGCTCCTGAAGATCATGTGAAGATCGTTGAGGAACTCAGAGAAACAATCGGCTCAGAGAATCTGATCGCCTGGAAGATTCCGAGGGCTAAGAGAATCTATGTCTCTGTTAAGCCGGAGAAACTAAGAGACGCAGTTAAGCATTTAGCTGGAAAGAATTTTGAGCATTTATCGACGATTAGCTGTGTCGATGTAGGGGACGGGATTGAGGTTCTATATCATCTCACAAGACAGGGCCCTGGAAGGGGAATCACCATTTCTCTCAGAGTTAAGACACCCATGGAAAACGCATCTTTGCCGACTATAACAGATATCATGCCCGGCGCTGTTCTCTATGAGAGGGAAGTCCACGACTTCGTTGGAGTGATTTTCACAGGGCACCCTGACCTTTCACCTGTCATGCTCCCTGATAAATGGCCTGAAGATGTCTATCCCCTTCTTAAGAAGTGGAAGATTGAGGACATTAAAAAGAGGTTGAGTGAAGTTGGGAGAAACTGAAGAATTCATAATACCTATAGGACCGCAGCATCCGGCTCTTAAAGAGCCTACGAACTTTATGATTAAAGTTGATGGAGAGTATGTAGTAGAGGCTAAGGCTCGGCCTGGTTACAACCATCGAGGCATAGAGAAGGCTATGGAAAGCCGAACATATATTCAGAACCTCTACTTACTTGAACGTGTGTGCGGAATATGTTCCATTTGCCATATGACGAACTTTTGCCTGACCGTCGAAGAAGCCATGGACCTGGAGGTCCCAGCGAGGGCTAACTACATAAGGACCATAATGCACGAAATTGAGAGACTTCACAGCCACAGCCTCTGGCTTGGCGTAGCGGCTCACGAGATAGGATTCGACACACTCTTCTACTACATATGGCGAGACAGAGAAATTGTCATGGATCTGACTGAAAGAATCTCTGGCAACAGGGTGAACAAGGGTATGCCAACAATCGGCGGTGTTAGAAGGAACATATCACCAGAGTTAATAAGGGATATAAGGAAAGGGTTAGATGCATTCGAGGAGAGAATAAAGTACTATAAGAGCCTGATTTTAAGAGAGAACACTATTCTCAATAGAGCTATCGGGGTTGGCATCCTCACACCACACGATGCCGTAGCCCTAGCCGCTGTTGGGCCAACCTTGAGGGCGAGCGGTATAAAAAGCGATGTAAGGGCGGATGATCCATACCTCGTCTTCGACGAGATACCTTTCAATGTCATGACTCATGATGGGTGTGATGTTGCAAGCAGGGTTATAGTCCGATGTGACGAGATGCTTGAGAGCATAAACGTACTTCGCTACTGCTTTGAGCACATGCCGGACGGCCCAGTAAGGGTTAAGGTCCCAGTGATTATGAGGGTTCCTGAGGCCGAGACCGTTTGCCTATGGGAGGCTCCGAGGGGTGAGCTCATACACTACTTGAAGTCCACAGGGGGTACCTCGCCCTATAGGTACAAGATACGTGCCCCGACCCTTGCAAACATACCGGCAGTCCAGAAGATGCTTGTGGGTAACTACATAGCGGATATTCCGATAATCATAGCTGCCATAGATCCCTGCTTCAGCTGCACGGATAGAATGACCTTTGTAAATGTGAACACAGAGAAGAGTTGGGTGTGGGATAGCGAACAGCTTAGGAGGTATAGAAAGAAATGGTATCAACAGAACTCCTGAAAATAGCCGAACTCGTAGTCTTCCCCGGCTTCCTGTTCCTAATTGTCTATGCCCTATTCCTCGAATGGGTGGACAGAAAGTTCTTCGCGCGACTCCAGAATAGATACGGTCCCCAACACACGGGCTGGAAGGGGATCCTGCAGCCCTGGGCAGACCTCATAAAGCTGCTGGCAAAGGAGGACATAACGCCGGCAGCCGCCGACAAAACTATGTTTAATATTGTACCGATATTTTATCTGGCAATTCCTCTGACAATCATGTTCCTGGTTCCAGTATTAGAAGCAAATGCTTACGTAAGCTTCCAAGGAGACCTGATTGTGGTCATCTTCCTCTTCACCCTCCTCATCCAATTGGTTTTCTTCGGTGGCTGGAGCTCCGTTAACAGATTTGGCATCGTGGGCGGAATGAGAGCAGCCCTCCAGATGCTGTCCTACGAGATCCCCATGGCCCTCGCAGCTGTCGGACCTGCAATATTGGCCAAAAGTCTATCCATTAGCGAAATAGCATCGTGGCCGAGCAGACTTATGGGTCTCCTCGTGGGCAGCTCAACACCCTTATCAATCGCTGTAGGCGCTTCAGTAATCTTTGTCATGGCAGTTGGCTTCGGAATCTTCACACTCTGCATGCTCGCAGAACTCGAAAAAGTACCCTTTGACATACCTGAGGCTGAAACTGAGATAGTGGGGGGATGGCAGGTGGAATACAGCGGTAAGAAGCTCGCCTTACTCAGACTTGGAGGAGACATCGAACTCGTTGCGGCTTCCGCCCTGATGACGACGTTGTTCCTAGGCGGCCCCCTTGGACCCTGGCCCATTCCTCCAGCCATTTGGTTTATAGTGAAAACGACGATATGCGTACTGATAATATCCAATGTGAGAGCCCTGTTCCCGAGGTTCAGGATAGATCAGATGGCTTACTGGATGTGGAAGAACATTGTTCCCATCGCAGTTCTGTACATAGTTGCTGTTGAGATGTTAGCATATGAGATGTTAATAGTAGGGATGTAAGATGGCAATTGAACCCGAACTCCTAAAGCACCTGACAAAGAAACCAGCTACGCTGCTTTATCCCTTCGAGAAACGCCCCCCAGTTGAGGGCTTCAGAGGGAAACATAAATGGTATGCTGACAGATGCATAGGCTGCGGTCTCTGCGCCCAAGTCTGCCCAGCCTTCGCTATCGAACTCGATGGCAGGGGACCGAGCATTAAAGGATGGACAGTTAACTTTGCGGTATGTGTATTCTGTGCTCAGTGCGCAGAGGTCTGTCCAGTGAACGCCATCGAACTCACCCAAGAGTTCGAATTAGCTGGCTATGACAGAGCGGGCATCACGTTGAAATTTACTAAGGAGACCCCTGCTCAAGTTACTCCTGAGGAGACGGCTGAGAAAAAGGAGTAAATCACAAATTTTTTTCAACGAGTTCTCCCAGTTTTTTGCCGAACTCTGTTTCCAACAGTTTATTTACGTCGCCTATAGCTTCTTCAAGCTGAATATCAAAAGGCACCTCCCCCCAAAACTTTATGCGCATGCCTTCAACTTGCTGCTGAATAAAGAGGGATTCCTTCACCTTCATATTCTCGACGACCCCGATTATTGGTATTTTCAATCCTAATAGCAGGTCCATGAGCTTCTTGACGCTTTCAAAGGCTAGGGAAGAAGAGGTAGTAACTATGAGAAACTTCACTCCTTTAATGAAGCGGAGAAGGTCCAAGATGGCGTCGCCTATCCCGGGCGGCATATCAATAATCAGGAAGTCCAAGCTGTTCCACTTAGTTACCGAGAATAGTTCTACCAAAACATTGGAGATGTCTACGCCTCTCAAAGGCAAAGCACATTCTTTGGCATAGTAGACTATCGACATGTACCTTAAACCATGAACCTCCGGCGGAATTATCCCGTTATCCTCCTCCGGATGCACATCTCCTACGCCTAAAATGACATGTGTCGAGGGGCTTGTGAAGTCCAGGTCGAAGAGGCCGACTTTGTAGCCTTTCCTTGCAAGTATTAAAGCCATAGTGGAGGCTACTAGGCTTTTGCCCACGCCGCCCTTGCCGCTGGAAACAGCGATTATGCTGCGTATGCCCTTCAGCCTTTCATCTATTATGCCTGTTCTGGGGTCGATCATGCTATTTTGCTCCCTTTATTGTCTCAATCCAAACTCCACGTCCCTGTAGAATCTCAAAGTCCGAGCTACCGCATTTGGGACACTTGATATACGCATGGGCAACCTCTGGAACGAAGTGGATGCCCTCTCTTTCCTCTTCACCCAGTTTTCCTCTAGGGAAGGCCCATTTATGTCCACAGACAAGGCACTCCAATTCCGCCTTCACCGTTTCTATGATGAAATATGTGTTTTTCAGTTTCTCATCCTTGAGCTGAGATAAGGCAAACTCGAAGATATCCTGCTCTATCTGCTGTAGCTCCCCGATCTTTATTCTAACCTCTGTAATCTCTTTCAATCCTTCTTTTTCAGCGATCTGAGAAGCGGTTAGGACGACTGCTTCGGCTAAAGCCCATTCATGCACAGGGCAAAGTTTAGAATGGAAGCAATTTAAGAGTATCGTGAAAGCAGAAAGATACATGGAAATAGGGGTTTGTTACGAGTAATAACGATGTGAAGACCGATGGCTGCTAACAATGAGCGCATCACAATGCTGCATGGCGCCGGCGGCACAGTCATGCATGACCTGGTCAAAAATTACATCGTGAAGTACTTCGGCAACCTAGGTAACGCGGAGGTGCCCCTCCAGGCCCTAGATGATGCGGCAGTCATAAACGGCATCGCCTTCAAAAGCGACTCCCATGTCGTTAGGCCCATCTTCTTTCCAGGTGGAGATATCGGCCGCCTAGCCGTAAGCGGCACGGTGAACGACATAGCGGTTATAGGCGCGGAGCCCTTTGCCTTGGCATGCGGCCTTATCCTGGAGGAGGGACTAGCCCTAGCGGATTTTGAGCGCATCATAGCCAGCATGCGGGAGACATGCGACGAAGCAGGCGTTTACGTCGTCACTGGCGATACGAAGGTTGTGGAAAAGGGAAGTCTAGGTGGCTGCGTCATAAATACCTCTGGGATTGGGAGGAGGAGCGATGCTTTAGAGAAGAACATTGAAGTTGTCAAGAATTTCAGAGGAGACTTCAAGGAGCGTTGGGCTTTAGACTCAAACCTGAAGGAGGGCGATAAGATAGTGTTGTCCGGCACCATGGGCGACCATGGCTTAGCGGTGCTATCGGCTCAGGAGGGCTTGAGCTTCGGCAGCGGCATAAGATCCGATGTTAAACCCTTAAATCGCTTGATCCAGCGTTTGCTCGGTGAAGTAGGCGGCATAGTTGCCATGAAGGACCCGACCCGGGGAGGCTTAGCTGATGCCTTAAACGAGTTCAGCGAGAAATCTCATGTCGGCATACTGGTTCACGAGGACAGGTTTCCAATTAGGCAAGATGTCCGATCGGCATGCGAAATGTTGGGGCTTGATCCGTTGGAGGTGGGAAACGAGGGGAAGGTCATCATCGGCGTGGTGAAGGAGAAGGCTGAGGAGCTCCTGGAATTGCTGAGGACTACTGAGGAGGGGAAGGAGGCGGAGATCATCGGCGAAGCAACAACGAGCTTCACAGGCGTCGCCATGCAGACGGTTGTCGGCGGAAAAAGGATAATAGCTCGACCTATAGGTGATCCAGTTCCGAGAATATGCTGATGGCTAAGACCTTGCCCAGATCCTGCAGGTTCCCTCGGAGCTGACCATGCAGGCGCCCACGGGTTTTCGGGGTGTGCAGGCCTTCATGAACAGGGGGCATTCAGTGGGCTTGATCTTTCCGATTATGACGAGGTGGCATCTGCAGCCTGGCTGTATATCCACGCCCTGCTCGATATTAATGCCGTGCTTCAGATGAGCATCAAGATTGTTGTATTCCTTTGAAAGTGTAAGTTTTGAAGCTGGAATCGAGCCGAGTCCGCGCCAGTTGCCGTCGGTCACGTCGAAGGCTTTCCGCATCATTTCCCGTGCCTTCAAGTTTCCTTCCCTGTGGACTGCCCGTGTGTACTCGTTTTCCAGCCGTGGGTTTCCTTCGCTCAGCTGCTTTAGAATCATGTGGATGCCGAATAGGAGATCTAAGGGCTCGAAGCCAGCTACAACCGTCGGCATGCGATAGACCTTCGGAAAGATTTCATAGGGGTCTAGCCCAATTATGGTGCTGACGTGACCCGGCGCGATGAAGCCATTGAGGTTCAGGTCCTTCATCTCGACCAGTAGCCGCATCGCCGGCGGAATCAAGCGATGCGAGACGAGGAAACTGAGGTTTTTGGGCGGTCCGTTCAGGATTTCCACGGCCGTCGAGGGTGCAGTGGTTTCGAAGCCGATAGCTAGAAAGGTGAATTCCTTGCTTGTTTCCTCCTGTGCCATTTTGACGGCGTCGCTGACGCTGTAGACAACCCGGACATCTGCTCCTTCCGCCTTGGCGTCTAGAAGCGATTTCTGCGAGCCTGGGACGCGTAGGACGTCTCCGAAGCATGTGATGGCGATGCCTTTTAGGGCTAGCTGGACGGCTTCGTCGATTTCTGAGGCGGGGACGATGCAGACTGGGCAGCCTGGGCCTGCGATGACTTCCACGTTGTTGGGTAGGAGGCTGCGTAGTCCGTAGTGGGTGATTGTCCATTCGTGGGTGCCGCAGATGTGGCAGATCTTGACGGTGCCTTCCTTGGGTGCGAGTTCTTGTATTTTTTGGGTGATGCGTTTCGCTAGGGTTGGGTCTCTGTATCTTGTGTTCTCAGCCATTTTGCATCAGCGTGGGTTTCTTTCTTCGGTTTCTAGGATCTCGTTCCATAGGCGTAGGGTTTCCTGGGCTTCTTGTTCATCTAGGACTTGGATTGCGTAGCCTGCGTGCACCAGCACATAGTTGCCGATTTTGACATCTACGAGGGCTGTGTTGACTTCTCTTTGGACGCCTCCTCCGAAGTCTACTTGGGCTTGGTTGCCTTTGATGTTCAGGACTTTCGCGGGTATTGCTAGGCACATCGGTGTTGACCTTTGTTTATTGGGAGGGTGGGGCGGGATAAATCTGTTACTGTATCTACTGCTTGTTACATCTGTTTTTTGGCGGGCGTGTTCTACAGTGTAGCTCTGAGGTTGAGGTCGTTGCTTCATGAAGGAAGCCTTCTAACATGGCTTGTCCCTCTGAAATATCCAAAAAGAAAGGTGATAATCTAAATAATAATCGTACCTTAAATTTCCTCAATATTTGCTCTATTTCCATGAAAAACTCCAAAAAACCTTGCTGAATTTTTTTACTGGTTTTCTACTTCAGTTTTGGGTTAGAAAACTCGTGCTTATATGGGATTACGCCTCCCTATTTTGATGAGAGTTGACAATAAGCGTGGAGTTCCGAATTTTTCCCATCGGTGATCTACATATTGAGTCTATGGAACAGTCGAAAATCTTCGCCAACTATCTGAATAGTAGAAACGAGAACTTGGTGGTACTACTTGGAGATGTGATACATTTTGCCAACTCGATCTGGAATCCCTCCTCAGGGCAAATGTCAGAAGCTGATATAAACCGAGAACTTGAGAAAGATGTTTCGATTTGGGAGGGCTTCTTGATAAAGCTAAAGGTTCCGACAGTCTACTACTTTGGGTCTCACGAGATGTTTGCATTAGGAGTTATAAGAACGCTCCTTCCCTCGAGAGAACTGAAATTGACGAATAAGTTTGTCTTTATGCCAAATAATTTTCAGATAATTAAGCTAGGTTCACGAAGTGATCAATTATTCTTAATGGGGCTTCATGTCCCTGACAATATTCATCCTGATGTCAAATCTAAGAAATTTCTCCAACGGAAAAAGATGATAGAGGATTGGATAGACAAGGAGACGAGCCCCCTTCACATTCCAGAGCCGCAAAAGACTATATTGTGTACACACGACCCTTGCGACCTTTACTATCGCAACATGGGTTATAGAGGATTGACCCAGATGCTGGAGAGATGGGCATTCAAAGTGCACTACCATGCCCACATACATTCGAACATACGACAGATAGCAGTAGGTAAAACACAATCCATAAACAGATCATTTGTTGCCCTGAGCAAGTTAGACCCACAGGCCCTTGAACCTAGCACGAGTGAAATTCGATCTCTATACGGAAGAGACATATAACGCATTCTACCAGTAAGTAGACTTACGTTTTATGCGTGAAAAATAAGAAGTTATCTAAGCCAAATTAATTCGAGGGTTCGAAACTAGAGTGATGATTTAATCTCTAGCGCCATACTATGCCTATGACACAGAAATAGAGAATGAAACACATATGCGATCTAACTTTTATAAGGAACAAAATATTTAAATAATTTGTCCATTGTTTGAGTAATGTGGAAATAAAAGACGTAAAAATAGCTTTAATCAACCTCTCTCAATCTAATACTAGAAAGGATTTAGCAGCTGGCATGGAAGATGCAAGCTTAGATGATTTGGCTAACAGTATCAGAGAGAAGGGATTACTTAATCCAATAATTGTTCAAAAAAAGGATAACGGAACCTATGAATTAATTGCAGGTCAAAGGAGACTTTTAGCATGTAAAAAATTGGGTTGGGACTCCATTCCTGCAATTATTAGAGAAAGAATGGATGACACAGATGCTACCATATTATCTCTTATAGAAAACGTTCACAGAGCTGATATGAGTCCTATGGATAAAGCCAAGGCATATCAAAAAATATATGAAAAATATAAAAATCATGATAAAGTTGCAAAAGAGACAGGAGTTTCTATCTCTACAATCAAAAGATATCTAATGCTTCTGAATTTGGCTCCCACTATTCAAGATAAACTAACAACAAGTGAAGGCCCGGCTGGTATAGGTGCTTTATCCAAACTTGCTGAAACTTTTAGCTCACATGAAGAACAAGAAAGAGCATTAGAAGCGATAGGAGGATTCAAACAAAGTGTACAGTTAGAAATAATAAAACAGAGTGGGGGAAAGATAGAAAATATTCAAGGACTAAGAGAAGAGGCATTAGAAGGTGCCTTTGACGCTGTTATGTGTCATGGAATTAAAGATTGTAATTTCATCCCAGAAAATTTGAAAGAACCTATTATAGATTTAGTCAAAAACTCAAAAAGGGAAAAAACATCGTTTAAAGAATTAGTAAAATCACTAAAATAATTTTCTTAGCCTATGAAAAAGGATTCGATCGGAAAATGTGTTAACTATTGTGGGATCGTCAAGAAATGCAATCACATTTGGTCGTCAAGCGTATATAGGGTCAATTCATCAGGTTTTCTGTAACCTCTTTTCAACAGAAT
>Ga0315296_10001800_pt1 | contig 18591 bp, 15 predicted proteins | sample YL17G14_18_MG_FD_203921 | JGI IMG/M metagenome (GOLD analysis project Ga0315296, IMG submission 203921) | Sediment microbial communities from Yellowstone Lake, YNP, Wyoming, USA - YL17G14_18 | ecosystem: Environmental > Aquatic > Freshwater > Lake > Sediment | place: USA: Wyoming | collected... | reverse complement strand
GACTGGCTCAGGTATACCATTGGTGAGAGTGAACGCGCTTCCACTGTCGATGTGGAGTCTTGCTTCAGCATAGTCTACTCCCTTTGCTGAAGCAGATTCAACCGCATGTCTGACGAGGTCTTCCATCTGGTGCACTGCCCTCTGCTTCGCTATGGAGTGGGACATGAAGTCAAATACACTTATACAATTGTCGCGCGCGGTACTGTTTCACGAGGGCTCAGGATTGTCGAACTTGGAAACAGGGAAGACGCTTCACATGGGGAGATTGCTTCACCCCTCGACGCATCGAACAGTCATAGTCGCCGTGGACCATGGCAACTACACTGGACCTGTGAGGGGTCTCGAAGATCCGGTCAAAGTCATCAAATTAGCCGTTGAGGGAGGCGCTGATGCCGTGATCGCGAACCCGGGAACCATACGGAGAGCCGCGAGTGCGATTGCGGGCAAGATTGGCGTCATAGCAAGGATCGACGGTGCGCATACGATCCTCAACCCCGACAAGGGGCAGCACAACTCGATCACGAGTACAGTGGACTCCGTGGCCGCAATGGGTGTTGACGGTGTCGTTGCGATGGGATACATAGGGACGAAGCGGGAGACTGAAAGCCTATCTGGGCTCGGCCTCGCGGCCTCCGCCTGCCAGATGAACGGCGTCGCGCTTGTCGCGGAGATGTTGCCGTCCAACGATCTGCCAAAGCCTGCCCACTCCGAAGAATACGTCAGCCTCGCATCACGCCTAGGCTCGGAGCTCGGCGCAGATCTCATCAAGACCCTCTACACCGGTAGCGTCGATTCGTTCCGAGCGGTTGTTCAGGGATCTCTGAGCCCCGTGGTCGTTGCCGGAGGACCCAGGATGGGATCTGAAATGGATGCTCTCCACGTGGCCGAGGATGCGGTGAAGGCGGGAGGCGTTGGAGTAGCGTTCGGCAGAAACGTGTGGCAGTCACAGAACCCACTCGGAATGATTCGAGCGCTCGTTGAAGTCGTTCACGGCCAGAAATCCCCGTCGGAAGCCGCGAAGGGACTAAGGTAGGCGGACCGCTTGGAGACAGAGGCCGCTCGGCTGCACAAGCCGTTCGACGTCCAGGTCGAGAAAGTTGAGCTGCCGGATCAGGGAACGTTAGATGTCCTCGTGAAGATTGAGGCCTGCGGGGTTTGCCCGTTCGACGTGAGACTCTACAAGGGCCTCTCCACGACGGCGTACCCAAAGATTCTAGGACACGAGATAGCAGGCACCGTGCTTGAGACAGGTCGAGATGTGACAGGCGTCCAACGTGGCGACAAAGTGGTTGTGGAGCCTGCCATCAGATGCAACCGCTGCTTCTACTGTCTGAGGGGGGAGCATAACCTGTGCCTGAACACGAAGTGGCCGTTCGGAGGTTTCGCCAAGCATGTCGTCGTTCCAGAGACTAGTCTTCACCGTTTCTCCGCGATTTCCCCGTTGGAGGCTTCGTTCACGGAGCCTCTTTCGTGCTGTCTCAACGGTATGATGCGAGCTGGTCTAGAGCCTGGCTCAGATGTCGCGATCATAGGCGACGGCCCGATCGGGCTACTGCATCTTCAGCTCGCCCACGTCCTCGGTGCTGCTAGAGTGATCGTCACCGGCATGATCGATCAGAGACTTGAGCGAGCGAGGAGGCTTGGAGCGACCGGAACCCTAAGCGCGGCCAAGGGTGATGCCGCAAATGAGGTCAAGGCGCGTTTCGATAATCTTGGCGCGGATGTGGTGATGGTTACTGTTGGAACCGCAGGAGCGCTCCAGGAGGCGGTTGGAATGGCGAAGAAGGGCGGACGGGTCATTCAATTCGCAGGGATCTACCCAGAAGTCGATATCCCCTTCAGCGCCCGATTCATCCACTACTCCCAGGTTTGGCTCACCGGAAGCGTAGACAGCACGCCTTTCCAATTTGCGCGCGCGTTGAAACTTCTAGAACTCGGCCGTGTCAAGGTCGCGGACTTTGTCAGCCACGAGTACGGGCTTGGAGATGCGGTGAAGGCGATCGAAACTGCATCCAACCTGTCAGGCTTCAAGGTCATGATTAGGCCTTGGGGGAACGTTTCACGATGATCGCTTTGAGTAGTCATCTCTCGTAGGCGAGCCTACCCCCTACGAAGACGGCTCTTACGTTCTGTACTCCTGCTCTGAGAACGAGTGAGGAGACTGGGTCTCTGGAATATCTCAGGTTGAGGTCTCTGGCGTCGACGAGCAGAATATCCGCAGCCTTTCCGCCCTCTATCGAGCCGATCTCCCCGTCCATACCTAGAGCTTTGGCGCCGTTGATCGTTGCCATCTTTAGTACGTCAGCGGGTTTCGGAGCGCTGGGATCGCGTTCCATCGCTCGAACCATCCTCGCCACATAGTCCATCTCTCGAAACATGTCTGGTGCATTAAGCATCACGTTGTCTGTCCCGAGCGCAAGTCTGAGACCTGCACGAGTCATACGCACCAAAGGTGGGAACCCGACGCCCAAGATCGAGTTTGCTCTCGGACAGGACACAACAGGAATCCGATTGCGCGCGACAAGATCGATATCCTCACTGCTCGCATTCGTCATGTGCACGACAAAGTCAGGGGCGAAGTATTTCACGACGCGCTCGACATCGGTCATCCCGGTGCGTCTCTTGGACTTCTCGATGCTCTCTTTCGCTTCAGCCACATGTATCGCCCTGAGCTTGCCACTTTTGCGCGCCAAGTCGCTGATCTGCTGCATTGCGGGATCCGTGAGATCGTTTGCGCTACTGGATGAGATTCCATGCGTGATCTGAAGTACTTCTCTGACCTCTTCGACCGCTCGATCCGGGAGCGCCGCGCTGTTCTTGGCGAGTTCGTCAATAGTGAATGGGACCGCAGATAGGCGTGCAAGGATGACGGTTCTGATCGCAAGCCCTTGAGCTGCTTCCAACAGCAGCTTAGCGCCGGATATCCCGCCTTCTCTGAAGTCCGCGAATGTCGTGACACCCGAGCGGATCATGTCGCTCAGCGCTTCGCGCATTGCAGCTACGAGTTCTGCATCCGAGGTTGAGCGAAGTATCTCGTGTTTCAACCCACGAATTGGGCTCACAACCTCCGCTATCGGAAGTCCCACCCCGGCGTCCTTTGCTATTGAATCTCCGACGTGGGTGTGCGCGTCCACGAATCCAGGAATAGCTATCAGCCCTTCACAGTCCATCTCATGTTTGGCTGAGCCGCCGGACCCCTCCCCTACTACTAAAATGCGTCCGTTCTCAATTTTGATGAAGCCTCTTGGGACAAGTTCCATATCAGGCCCAGTGACAATGGCGACATTATCCAGAAGTATACTTTCAGACTGGCCGGCCCACGCAGATCTCTTCATTTTCTGAGACCTCATCGGTCGGTCAGTTGACAGGGAGGCTCAAGGTAGCACGAGCAATCTAGAGTTTCAATTTTCCAAACTCTTCTATCTTTTGGCACAATCGCTTGATGCTTGAATCGAGCAGGTACTCTCCCTTTTCTGTGGTTGCTTTGCTCGCGTCACCTATGACTCCGTTCTTGGAAACATCACTTGTGAACCATGAGAAAGCGCTCACTCCTGAACCCTCGACCTCAAAGTACTGCAGTGTCTTCGCTCGTGTCCGTTCGTCTTCTTCTGGAACGGTGGTCTTAACCAGCTCGTTGAATAAGCTCAACATGAGAGACGTCTCGGCCTCAGCGGCATGTATCTCTTTGCTCTTGCCTGTTCTAACCTTGGAGTAGGCGTCTTCGACGAGGTGCCAGAGATCGACAACCGCAAGTAGAGCGCCAGTCTTTCTTCTCAGCTCGAAGACCATGGCATTGAGAGCTGAAGTGTTTCCTCCGTGTCCATTGAAGATTATGATCTTTCTCAATCCTGTACGGCTCAGGCTTCGACACAGGTCCTCCATCAAAGCTGCGAATGTGGAAACGCTGAGCGATACTGTGAATGGAAAATCCATGTGCTCCTCGGAGCAACCGAAGTTCACTGATGGTAAGACAATGACCGGGACCACTTTCTTGAGCGCTTCTGCTGCGCGTTTCGAGAATTCGGCAGCGAGCAACGCGTCGGTCGAGTAGGGCAGGTGAGGTCCGTGTTGCTCGCACGAGCCAACGGGGATAATCGCTATCGTATTGCTCCTAGGCAACTGTCGAACATCAGCAAGCGTGCTCTCTCCGAGAATCATTCCGGCGCCGCCCCAGTAGAGGCTAGGATCTGGGCTAGATAATGCTTGTTCGCTAGCTGATGAGTCGAATGCGTGCCAAGTCTTGAAAGTGCGCCTTTACTGAAGGATACAGGCTCTTGTACAGTGCATAGTGGCTGTCGTAGACTCGGCGATTTGATGGATCGGGCTCGAATCGATGCTTCACCCTGACTATGCGATCTGAAGCCTCGACGAAGCTCTTGAAGATCTTGATGCCGCATCCCGCGATCATTGCCGAACCGAGGGGTTCAGTGGGTTCATGCATCACTGAAACAACTGGGACGCCCAACACGTCGGCCTTGATCTGGTTCCAAAGGGCGCTCCTGGATTGGCCTCCGACGCTTCGTATCTCCTTCACGACTCCCCCAAGCTCTTCGACCGCTTCTTTCACATGTCTTAGACTGTAGGCAACGCTCTCCATCACGGCCCTGACCAAGTGAGCCTTCGTATGGTCTAGAGTGAGCCCGAAGATCACTCCGCGCGCATTTGTGTCCCAGATTGGACTTCTCTCTCCAGCGAAGTAGGGGAGCACGACCAGTCCTGAGGATCCAGCTGGAACCTGCGAGGCTTGGTCAGTGAGCATCTCATAGACATCTACCCCCAATCTTGCGGCTTCACTGACCTCAGGCTGACAGAAGTTGTTTCGTAACCATCTCAACACCGCGCCCGTAGTCGACATGAGGCCGCTGATATTCCACTGATCCAGGACTATGTGCTCCGTCGATAGTATTCGGTTCTGAGGATCCTCCAAAGAGCTTGGCCAGCACAGGTCAAAACCCTGAGAAGTGCCGCCGTGATCGAGGGCGAGCTCCGGCCGTACGACTCCTGCTCCCAGTATGTCGTGAGCAAAGTCCGTCACGCCTTGCACTATTGCAGTTTCTCTGGCAAGTCCCGTTTCTTTCGCGGCTTCAGGAGTGACTGTGCCTATGACCTCTCCTACGAGCGTCGGCTTCGGCAGCTTGCCCGTGTCCACATTTACTGCTCTCAGATGATCCGGACTCCAATAGGGAATGCTCCACCATGGAGTGTAGTTCGGTCTCAGGACCCCTGCTGTCGCATGTCCGGTCAACTTGAAAGTGATGAATCCATAAGCGTCAAGAAACTTGAATGTTTGGTCATAGACATCGCGTTCATGATTCTTCAACCACAGAATCTTCGCCTCGAGCAGATACGCGTCGACCTTGTTTCCTGTGGCTTCGCTGATTGCCGCGGCTTCGCTTGTGGCTCGCCGGTCCATCCAAATCAGTGAATCGTAGAGAGGGGTGCCATCTCGACTAGCGGGAACGAGAGAAGGCCCTTGACCTCCGATGCAGACAGATCTGATCGAGTGCGCCTGTAGCTTGCTGTATGTGGTGCTCAGGAGAGCCTTGAATGCTGACCACCAACTGTTTGGATCAGTTTGCGCGGTATTCCCCTCTATCTTCACAGGAGGCAAATCGACAGATGTCTGAAAGAGAACGTCACCTTGGAAGTCGAGGACAGTTCCTTTCACGCTGGCTGTTCCAACATCCACACCAAGAAGAACATCGTTCAACCGGACAGACTCCTCTATCGCCCCGTTGTGCTTCTATCTCCTAGGCAAGACTCAGTGATCTCTGGGAAGCTATAAATACGATTGGCGAGAGACCTTGCATCACGAAAAGGTCTAACGTGATTCAATCATGACAGCAAAGGCACGAGGTAGAAACGTTATGCTGGCTGGTGTTGCAGTTGTCAGCGTCATCGTGGGTGCATTGATCAACTTTGCAATCGACACGCCGTCCGCTGCTTGGGGAGCAAGTAACTCTCCCATGAGACAGGGCCTGTTCTACATGAACGCGATTCTGATCTACGTCATTCCAGCAATCATGGGAATGCTGATGTTTGCGAAACGGCGAGAATGGCTTGCCCAACCAGGCAAGTACGTTGAGACTGGAAGGTACTCTCTCTTCTCTCCCTATGCGCTCACAGCTTCAGGCGTTGTGGCAGCGGTTGCTGTCGTCGCAGGTCTTCCTGGACCAATCAACATTGACACGGTTGCGCTCGTAACGGCATTCGCTGCGGTCTTCTTCGGCCCGGCAGTAGCTTTTCTTGCAACATTCGTGGCATTCATTCTCCGGTACTTGCTCGGACTGGCACCTTGGGTGGCTACTCCCAACATAACAGTTGCTTACGCTCTGATGGACGGAGGAGTGTGGGCTGTCAGCGCGGCACTCTTCTGGTTCATAGTCAGAGGCTTCAAGTTGAAGGGATCAGTCAAGACAATCGCCACAATGATCATGGCGTTCGTCTTCATGGCAATACACTTCAGCGCATGGATCATAATGAACTACTTCACCAACAACCCGTACCCTGCAGCAGTGGGCAACATGGCTTGGGCCATTGGCCCGACAGGTTTTGTGATCTCGAGTTTCGTTGCCCAATTCATGGGAACTCTCATCGGAGCATTCTACTACGACTCACGACTTGTGCAAGCTAAATAGCCAGCTACCTCCCTCCTTTTTTTCAGCGGTGCTGCTAGTTGACGCTGATAGAATTCCGAGACGTGACCTTCACCCATCTTCACAAAAAGAATCCCGCCCTGAACGGCATCAATCTGAAGATTGACGAAAGGGAATTCGTGGCTCTGTTGGGGCCACTGGGCGCCGGCAAGTCTACACTGCTCTACAGCCTGAATGGCGTTGTACCGCACCTTCTCCCCGGCCACTTGAATGGGGACATAATCGTCGACGGCAAGAACACAAAGGAGCACGATGTTGCCGAACTCGTCACGACCGTCGGCCTTGTAATCGACGATCCAACCATGCAGGTCTTCAACCTAACAGTCATAGACGACGTGGAATTCGGTCCACTCAACGTCGGGGTTCCTCCGCAAGAAATTCCCGCACGGTCTGACTACAGTCTCTCCGCTAGCCGACTCAAAGGACTGGAAACACGTCACCCAAAAGAGCTCTCGGGCGGTCAACAGCAGGCACTGGGCCTAGCCGGGGTTCTGGCGATGAGACCGAAGGTGCTCGGTCTGGACGAACCGATCTCGATGCTTGACCCCATAGGAAAGAACATGATGCTTCAAGCGGTCCGCGAAATCAACGAGAAGTTCGGGGCGACCTGCATAATCGCGGAATCGGGCGCAGATCTGGAAGACGTAATGAATTTGGCCGATCGGGTGATCGTGATGGACGAAGGGCGCATTTTGGCTCAAGGAGACCCAAGAGTTGCCGTTAAGGACGGGTTGCTGGAAAGAGTAGGCGTCGGAATGCCCCAGGTGTCACTCCTGTTTCACGAGTTGAGAAAGAAGGTCCCGGACATTGAGATTCCAGCAAAGCTTGATGAAGCGATCCATCTACTTTCGGACTACCTCGAAAGAGGAGTCGTAAAGGTGCGGAAGCACCGCTCTCCAACACTTCAATCCCGTCAAACGGGAGAATCAAGATCATACGTTGATGTCGAGAACCTAACGTTCGTCTACCCCGGCGGGGTCAAAGCCCTCAAGAATGTGAATTTTCAACTGAGGCAGGGCGAATTCACTGGCATCATAGGACAGAACGGATCAGGGAAGTCGACATTAGCCCAGTGCATTGTGGGCATCTACAAACCTTCCAACCCAGATGCAAAGGTACGCGTTGACGACGTGGACGTCGTCAAGTCCTCAATAAAGGAGATAGTCACGAAAGTAAACTATGTTTTCCAGAACCCCGACTATATGCTCTTCAGCAAGGATGTCAACGAAGAGGTGGGTTTCGGCCTAAGGATGCTCGATTATCCCAAAGAGAAGATCAACGAGATAGTAGACGAAATACTCCTACTCCTAGGCCTCCAAGAGTACAAGAATACTCTGATCAATGATCTTCCGCGCTACCTTAGAACGCTCGTAGGATTAGCAAGCGTGCTGGTTCTTAGACCAAACATCTTAATCATCGATGAACCTACCAACGGTCTGGACCGGAGAGAATCGCTGAGGCTATTGAAATACCTCAGAGAACTCCAAGGCAAAGGGCTCACCTTCGCCATTATCACTCACGACATGAAGCTAGTCTCAGAATTCTGCGACCGTGTAGTAGTCATGAACGAAGGCACAATACTTCTCGACGGGAAGCCAGCAGAAGTATTCTCCTCTCGGGACAAACTACGTCAGGCTTCACTCAAGCCTCCACAGATAGCTCAGCTGGCTGAAGCCCTAGAATCGTATGGCGTCTCGGCAACTACCTTGAGTGTCGACGACTTCATGGATCAGCTAGACGTAGGAGGCCGCTGACAGATTGCCCACGTGGTTCGAACATGAACCCCGTAACACGTTCATACACAGACTAAACCCGCTCAGTCGGGTTGTCCTTCTCTTTTCCGCTCTGTTCCTGATGAGCTTCTACTATGATCCGTACTATGTTGCACTCATGGGCATAATAGCAGCCGGCATTTACTTGGTCGCTCGCGTACCCAAGAAGTGGATCCTGATCACGATCCCCGTGATGTTCTACCGATTCTGGGAGTTCCTGATAGTGGGGTTGGGTCAGTACGATCCATCGCTCTTCAAAGTGTGGCCTCAAGAGTTCGTCTCCCGGGTCCTATTCGTGATGCCGATACCATTCGTGGGGAACATCCCCATGATCTACGGCGCAGTAATGTGGACGTTTGGTCAAACATTCCACATAATAATCGGTGCAGCGTTCACCCTCACGCTGGTCTACAGTACTTCTCTCAATGACTACATCAAGCTCATGCGGAGGTTCAAGTTCCCATATCAGATAATCTATGTCGTTACTGTCGCGCTGAAGTTTGTTCCCGACATCTTCAGAAGCTATTCCACTATCGTAAAGGCGCAGAGACTGAGAGGTTGGGAAGTCAAGACAAGAAATCCAATTAAGGCAATACGTCTAGCAATCCCTCTAGTGACCCCTCTATCAAGGCAGATAATGTTCTATGTCGACCGCCTGACAATCAGTTCTCAGATCAGAGGATTCGGAGCAACGAAAGTACACTATAATGTCAAGCTCGGGCTCAAACCGGCAGACTACGCAACAATAATTGTTGTCGCCTCACTAGTCGCGTTCGCCCTGTACATGCTCATATTCTACAACGCCGGAATACTCTGAGCTTGGCGATATGTGACGCATGGCAGGCCTCCGAGAACATCGCGAATGCTGCGTGGTCGCTCCACGTCCGTCAGGATCTTTGACGTGGTTCGGTGAAACAACCCAGGCCCTCAGGCCCAACGATACGTCCATCCTCTGCCACGACTTGGCCTCTTACGATCGTTAGGACCGGCGTTCCCTTGAGTTTCCAGCCGTCAAAAGGCGAGAAGTCGCTCGCGCACTCGAATCGCTCGCTATCGATCTTGTATCGAAGTTTCATGTCCACGACAGTCAGGTCGGCATCTGATCCTCGCCTGATCGTTCCTTTTCTAGGGTAGAGACCGAAGATCCTTGCCGGTGCCTCAGAGACAAGTTGCACTAGTCTTCGTATGGAGATCCTTGACTTGTTGACGCCCTCGCTCAGAAGCAGGGGCATCATCGTCTCAAGCCCAGGCATCCCGGGCGGAGTCGCCCAGACCGATCTTGCGCCCCTGTCTTTGTCCTTCCTGTAGTACGCACAATGATCTGATGCGACAAGGTCGATCGTCCGATCGTTCAAAGCTGACCAGAGAGCTTCCGTATCTCCTCTCGTTTTGATCGGTGGTGTAACGATCATGAGACGTCCGTACTTTCGATAGTCTTTCGCGGAAAGTAATAAATAGTGGGGACAGGTTTCGGCTGTGACTTTGCCACCCGCAGCCTTTGCCATTCTCACAACTTCAACGCCTCTTCTGGACGTCAAATGCGCAAGGTGTAACCGATTATCACACAGCGAAGCGAACAATGTCGCTCTGCGAACGGCTTCCTCCTCAACTATGCTAGGACGGAACTCGGTGAAGGCAGCAGGATCAATTCTGCCCTTGTCACGAGCGAGCCGAGCGTAGTGGTCAATGAGCTCTTGGTTCTCAGCGTGTACGACGGCTACGGAGTTAGCCGATTCGATGCTCCGGAATGCTTCAAAGAGAACCTTTTCGGCCACGTACCCGGGTCCTCCAGTAATCATCTTGAAGCCGATAGCCCCACGGGCGACGAGACTCGGTATGGACCTCACATGCTGTAGTTCCTCGATCTCGCCTCCATAGAGGCCAAAGTTGACGTAGGCGTCCTTCTGCGCAAGGACACGTTTCCTTTCGAAACCTCGCACCGAAGTGCTAGCGAACGACCCCGCTGACGGCATGTCCAGTAGCGTGGTGACGCCTCCAAGGGCGGCAGCTCTTGTTCCCGATCTGAAGGTCTCTCTCAGCCAACCCGGACTGAATATGTGAACATGCGCGTCGATGACACCGGGCAGAACGATTTTGCCCCGGCAATCAATTACCTTGACCGCCTTTGGCAATCGAGCAGTCTTTGAAATAGAGACAATCTTTCCATTGTCTATTGCGACTCCCGCATCGAGAAGGCCTCTTTCAGTTGCGAGTTTCCCGCCTTTCACGACAACGTCTACGACGCCCAAGAACAGCTATCCCCGATCCTGTTGGTCCGACAAGTCCTTGCATCGCGCCATCTTGTTGTTGGCGCATAATAACTGCTGTGTGGTTCTGTTTTCGTGCAAGGATGCTCGAAAACATCTAAATCGCGACTTGACCTAACAACAAGGACAACGACTGTGGGAATGATTCGTTCTTGAAACCCGTTGGGATGTATTTCACTGAAAGATTTCCGATCTGGAAGGAGATAGAGTACTGCAAACTAGCTGAGGAGAAGGGATTCTACAGTGTCTGGCAAGGCCAGTCAAGGATGGCCCGCGATTCAATTGTCCCACTTGCCGCGATTGCGGCCGTGACGAAGAAGCTCAAGCTGGGTTCTGGAGTCATTCACACTTGGACACGGAACCCCGCGATAATCGCCGTTGTCTTTTCGACTTTGAATGAGATCTCAGGGGGGCGCGCCCTTCTTGGAATCGGAGCGCTTTGGGAGCCGATGGCATCCAAGATTGGCATAAAACGCGGAAGCCCTACGCTCGCAGTCAGGGAGTACGTTCAGGTCCTGCAGCGGCTCTTCAGGATGGAGACCGTTACGTTCCACGGCGAGCATGTGTACTTGACTGACATCAGACTGGAGCGCCCGACCAACTACATACCAGTGTACATTGGTGCGACCGGTTTCAAGATGATCGAACTCGCCGGCGAGATAGCCGACGGTGTTGTTCTGAACTACATGGTTTCTCCGGAGTACAACAAGAATGCCATGAAACATTTGCAGGAAGGCGCTCAACGGTCCGGGCGAACCCTTAGCTTGATAGACAGGCCTCAGCTCGTGGCATGCTCGTTGAACGAGGACTCGCAGAAAGCGATTGACGCTGCGAGGCCGATGGTTACCGAATACTTGGGGATGGAGCCCCATATCATGAAGATGAGTGGGGTCCGCGAGAGTCTGGTCAAGGAAATCGGCGAGGCGCTTGGCGGATGGCCGCCCAAACCCGGAGGGCTTGAGAAAGCAATGCCCTTAGTCGATGACAAGATCGTTCAGCTCCTCACCGCGTCCGGAACAGCCGACGAATGTAGAAGAAAAGTTCGGGCTTACATGGACGAAGGCTGTACCTGTCCGCTTCTGTGGCCGATCGGCGACAACGTCGAGGACTTGATCGAATCATTCGCGGAGAGCTAGCTGTCTCAACGAGAGTACATTCTCGAAACCAAGTTGAAATCGACGATACACGACCAGTCTAGTCTAGCTTGCTCCAGAATCTCTCGGCAGTTCTCATGCAAGCGGTGCGTGCTTTCTCCTCCGATATGGTAGTCATCGCGCCGTTGTCTACGATCATTCGTCCTCGAACCAATACCGTGTCAACGTAGCTTCCTTTGCCGAATGCTACAAGCTGCGCGTAAACGTTGCTGCTAGTAACCGGAGTCAAGAAATGGTCATCTACAAGGACAATATCTGCATCCTTCCCGGTCTCAATAGAGCCGACCCGGTCACTTATTCCCAAAGTCTTAGCGCCGGAGACCGTAGCCATCTCGAACACTTGCTTTGGAGGTAGCACACTTGCATCCTGCAAGTAGCCCTTGTGAATGAGGAACGCGCCTCGCATGACTTCAAACATGTCTGTGATGTAGCCGTCAGTACCGAGCGATACTGTGAGTCCCGAGTCTAGGAATTGCTTGACGGGCGCTATGCCGCCGCCAACTTCGCAGTTGCTGAGAGGCATATGTGAGATCTTCACATCATGTCTTGCCAGGAGTTCTGTCTCTTCGGGGCTTGTGTGGACACACTGAGACGCAACCAAGTCCGAACCTAGGAATCCAACACCGTCATAAATACGGACGGGCAGGTCTCCGTACCTGTCTTTGCAGTATTGCGTTTCATACTTTCCTTCCTCCAAGTGTATGTGGATTCCTGAGCGTAGCTGAGATGCGAGCGCTCTAGCCTCCGAGAGGAACGGGAGGGAACAAGTAAAGAGCGTATGAGTACACATCATTCCTCTAACTATGCTATCACGTTGGTTGCACTTGCGGATGAATTGCGCGTTCTCTTGCAGGCTTTCTTCACCGTTTGATTGACTGATTCTTTCTGATGCTTCGAAGGAGAGGAAGCCTCTAAGTCCTGCTTCCTCGACAACCTCGGCCTCTGCGTCGAGCGCGCCGGGAATTGCGTTTGGAGCTTCTAAGATGTCAGCAAAGCATGTCGTGCCTGTCTTGGCCATGTCGACACAAGCCATTCGCGTCGCATCCTTGATTTCCTGTTTGCCCAGTCTGTTCTCAATCTTCGGCCACCAGAATTCCTCAAGGAAATCTCGGAAAGACTGCGGAGAATCAGAGATTGGGATTCCGTGCGAGAGTATCCCGTACATGTGAGTGTGTGTTGAAATGAGTCCTGGAATGGCTATCTTGCCCGTACCATCGATCTCTCTATCGGCCGAAATGCTCTCTGGTTGACCCTTTCCGACGGTCTGGATCGTTCCTTCGTCTACAACTACGTAGCCGTTTTCGAGTATTCGTCTCTCTCGATCCATGGTGACTATCAAGCAGTTCTTAATCAGAAGATCCGAAGTCAACGGTTCCCACCGAGAATACTCAGGTTCGTGATGCTTCAAGCGCGAGAAGTATCTTCTCCGCCGTAGCCGGAAGCGACTTGATCCTCACGCCAACAGCGTGTGCAATTGCGTTCACTAAGGCGGGAGCAGGAGCGTCAATGGGAGGCTCACCCATGGACTTGGCTCCATACGGACCCAACACACCCGGGCGCTCCACGATGAATGATTCGACCTCCGGAACGTCGAGCGACGTAGGCAGATAGTAATCCCTCAGACTTGCGTTCACAACTCCGCCATTTCTGTGCACAAGCTCCTCCATCAAAGCGTAGCCCAATGCTTGCGCGGCCCCTCCTTCAATCTGACCTTCAATTGACAGAGGATTGATCGCCCTCCCGACATCATACGCTGTGGTAAGCTTCAACGGAATCACTGTTCCGAAGAACCTGTCAACCTCTACCTCAGCCACGATAGCTCCAAAGGTGTACTGAAGATATGGGACGCCTTGACTCGTCCTCTCGTCAAAGCTGACACCCGTCGCGGTGAAGTCACCCGTCTCAGATAGATTGACCTTTCTCCGGAGACACGATCTGACTAGGTTACGGAACGTAATTTTGCGAGTGGGATCATCTCTACGCTGGACGACGCCTTCATGGATTTCGACCAGACCAATGTCGCATTGCAGGAGCTGTGATGCTACTTCGTCGAGTTTCTTCCTAAGAGCGGTGGCCGCATTTCTCACGGCGTTTCCTCCCATGACAACTGTCCGGGAGGCGAAGGTTCCTCCGCTATCCGGACAGGTCTCTGTGTCTGCAGGTGCGATGACAATCTGGCTGAGGGGTACTCCGATGACTTCAGAGGCTATCTGAGCTAGACCTGATCTTGCGCCAGTTCCATACTCGGTCAGCCCAATTCGGAGAGTGACTCGGCCTTTCTCATCGATTGTAAGGTTCGCGCTGGATCTGTCTATCCCTTCCGGCCCTATGCTGTTTCCGTGATACAGCAGAGCGACGCCGATTCCTCGCCGCTTTCTGCCTGATTCCTGTCTCCAAGCCGATCTCTTCCGATTCCATTCCGAGGCTGCTCTAACTTCCGCTATGCACTCTTCAAGACCAACGGAGGAGTCCAGAACTTGGCCTGTGGCTGTTTCTGATCCGGGGCGAAGGATGTTCTTCAGTCGGAAGTCTATCGGGTCCAAGTCGAGTTTTTCAGCAAGCGCATCCATTTGGCATTCTGCGGCGAAGTGAGCCTGCGGGCTTCCGAATCCTCTGAATGAGCCAGCGATTGTGTTGTTAGTGTACACGCAGTAAGCATCCATCTTGACGTTGGGAACGACGTAGGGGCCTGTCGCGTGGAACAGTGCTCTGACCACAACCAGCGGCCCATTCGAAGCGTAGGCGCCAGTATCCGCGACAAGTTTAATCTCGGCAGCCGTTAGCTTGCCATCCTTTGTCGCGCCAGTTTTGTGTTTGATTGTGAACGGGTGCCGTTTCGAATGCAGGATCATTGATTCCTCCCTGGTGTAGATGAGCGCGGCTGGTCTTCTAGTCTTGAGAGCGGTCAGCGCTGTGAGCGCTGCGATATCCATCGCCACTTCATCTGACTTCGCTCCAAAGGCCCCGCCTGTAGAGGCTTGAATGACTCTCACTTTCTCCTCGGGGACGCCGAGGATCCTTGCCACCGCGCTCCGAACGTAGAAGGGATTCTGCATTGACCCAACGGCTATCACTGATCCTCGTGGTCCAGGGACAGCGAATCCTGCTTCAGGTTCGATGGGAGCCGCTTCCTGAAACTGCGTCGAGTAGGTTTCCGAGAGAATCACATCCGCTTGCTCAAAGCCTCTCTCGACGTTACCTTTTCGAAGCTGCAGGTGTCTTGCAACGTTACCGCTGTCGTGGATCTTGGCCGAGCCACTCTTCATGGATTCAAACGGGGAGTACAACACTGGTAACGATTCATACTTGACCTGAACGGACTCGAGGAAATCCGCCGCTACATCTGGATCTTCAGCCACAGCAACGGCGAGGATGTCAGCTACGGACCTAACTCTGTCCTGCGCGATTAGTGGTCTATCAGGAATTATACAGGACGAGACGTTTATCCCAGGAATGTCCTTGGCAGTGATGAACGCCTTTACCGCACGTCGGCGTTTCGGCGCGACCAAACCTTTCAAGATCGCGTGAGGCACGCGGGACCTCAACACCTTCAGATGAAGGGCGTTCTGAGGAATAGAGTCGGCCGCATACTTTGCCTTCCCGAGGACTTTGGCTAACGAGTCCAGCCGTTCAGCTTTCTTCCCGACAACCAAGAATTTCTCGGCTTCGGCCAATTCAGCCAACTGTTTCACCGCTCATTTCGGCTGCAGCGTCTTGAATGGCGTCCACAATCTTCACGTAACCAGTACAGCGACACAATGAGCCTGAAATTGCGTTCCTGATCTGCTCTCTTGAGGGTCTTGAGTTCTTCTCTAACAGGTTCTTTGCCGTAAGGATCATGGCTGGAGTGCAGTAACCGCACTGGGCTGCACTGTGTCGGATGAATGCTTTCTGCAAGGGGTGCAACTTCTTGTCAGTTCCCAGCCCTTCCACCGTCTCAATCTTCGCGTTGCGAGCTTGAACGGCGAGCATCAGACAGGAGTTGACGATCCTTCCGTTCAGGATTACGATGCATGCGCCGCAGTCTCCGGTTCCGCATCCTTCCTTTACACTTGTTAGGCCGAGGCGTTCTCTCAATACGTCGAGAAGTCGCTCACGAGACTCCACACGCAACCGGCACCGTTTGCCGTTCACATTCATAACAACGAGATGTCTTGACATCATCTCGACCTCTCGGCGATCATTTCGGCACAGTGAGCGAGCTGCTCCTTGAACAGCATGACCGCAATTCGTCGCCTGTAGTCAGATGAGGCTTTGAAGTCCGACGACGCCTGCAGTTCCGCCGACAATGCTTCACAAGCCCTCGCGATCATGTCTTCGTTCAGGGGTTCGCTTCTGAGCGTAGCTGGGGTCCGCTCTGCTTTCTTGGGAATACTATCGCGTAGGTGATTGAACCATAATCGCAGTTCTTTCACTCTCTTTGATGGCAACTCGAGCTCAAGAAACATGGCCAACGAGACCAAAGGAATCGCGAAAGACTGTCTTCTGCCCACCTTCCGAAAGGAGGACCAGGAATTCCGCGGCAGCTCTTGAAGCTGGACCTCTGTGAGAATCTCTCCTCCACCCAGGCTCATCTTGCCCTCTTCAAGTGGCATATTCTCTATTGGTAGAACCCGTTCTCCACTACGACTCTTGAGAACAGCCTTTGCGCCTAAGGACATGAGAGCCATAAGCACATCCCGGAATGAGCCTGGTCCAGTGATGTTGCCTCCTACAGTTGCTAGGTTTCTGATCGGAGGTGACGCAAGCTGCTGGCACACTCGACGAAGAGCTTCAAATCTGTCGTGAAACAGCTTGCAGTTCGCTAACTTGGAAATTCTCGTGAGAGCACCAATCCTGTAGATTCCATTTTCTCTTATCACGAAGTCGAGTTCCGAGAGATTTGACAAATCGGCCACAAGTTTCGGGTGAGACTGTCCGCGCAGGATGCGCGGTAGCAGATCGGTTCCTCCTGCGATAAGGCTAACGTCTTGTCTGTGTGTGTCAATGAATCGAAGAAGATCAGCAAGTGAATCAGGCAAGAAGACATCGAACTTCAAACACTATCACACTGCGGGGGGCCGACTGGCAATATGCGCGTTGTCATAAGTCAGGCCTCCCTTTAAGAGACCTTCTGCATTTCTCGAGTACTCTGTCTGCAAAACATTCTGAAATTGCCCGACGAAAATGCAAAGCTATTAGGACGAGGGAATCACTCCACCCGAAAAGTAATACGACTCGTGAGCGATCTCAGATGCAGAAGCCTCGCAGAGAAACCGCCGTAATTTTGGCTGATAGGGCCTTTGGCACCCTTGAGGGTAAGACCGCCAATTGCCTTGTCATGTTCGGGACAAGGTTCGACATCGTCGCGGTCATAGACCAGGAAAGGGCAGGCAAAGATACTGGAGAAGTCCTAGGCATAGGAAAGAAGAACATACCGATCGTCAGCTCGCTCAAGGAGGCATTGAAGCGCAAGCCGGATGTTCTAGTCATTGGAATCGCACCGCCAGGCGGACAACTCCCGGAAGAATGGAAGAGAATCATTAGGCAAGCGATCAGGAACAGGCTAGACATCGTCAACGGACTACACTTCTTCCTGAATGATCAGCCAGAGTTCTCGAACCTGGCGAGAAAGCATCGGACAAAGCTTCTCGATGTCAGAAAACCCCCGAGAGATCTTCGAATATTATCGGGGAAAGCAAGGGAGATCGAACTGCCTGTAGTAGCAGTACTTGCCACAGATGCAGCTGCAGGCAAGAACGTCGTCATGGTTGAATTCGTTAAAGAGGCTGAGAAGCGCGGGTACGCAGCGGGCTTCGTGGGAACTGGTCAGACAACGATCATGATGGGGTGTGATGACGGCGCGGTTATTGACGCGATTCCCGGCGACTTCATGTCAGGACAGGCGGAGAAGATGGTTGTTAATGTTGCATCCATGGGGAAGGACATCATCTTTGTGGAAGGGCAGGCCGCGCTTTCGCATCCGGCCTACGGCCAAGAGTCTCTAGCAATTCTGTACGGCTCGTGGCCAGACGCGGTTGTGCTAGTCCACGATCCGTTTAGGAAAACGAGGGATGGATTCCCACAATTCACAGTGCCCGACCCGAGAGAGGAGATCCGCATGATCGAGACGGTGTGCGCCAAGACCAAAGTCGTGGGGATCGCGATAAACGGTGATCTCAAACCGGACCAAGAGGTCATGGACGCCGTCAAGCGAGTCGAAAGCGAAACTGGTCTGCCCGCTACGGATGTCCTGAGATTTGGCATGAGGGGCCTCTTCGAGGCGTTGACTCAGCGGCTCGAAAGTGTCGGCAAACCATTGAAGAAGTGAAGTCTCCCAGAGAGAGAACTTCGGCTTCGCGCAGAGTTAACACTAAGGCACGAAGCACCCTCAAGCTCTTCAGCAATAGAACTTGGAGCAGCTCGTTCCTAGTATCTTCCTCTGCGGCCGCGGCCGTATCCTCTATCTCGTTCTCTACCGCCGTAGCCGCCTTCGTCCCGATATCTAGGTCTGAAACTCGGATACCTGCGCCTCTCAGGCATTGGGAATTCCTTGTTGGACAGGTTGTTGTCCGCGTTGACGCTCTCGATTGGTGTGCTGCTCGGCTCCATTGACCCGTAGCGACCTATGTTCAGCCGCATTGATCCTTTGAAAAGCGAAATGTAGCCGTTCTTAACGTCGATGCTGTCGCCTTCCTTCACTTTGTCAATATTGTCATCCCATAGGGTAAGGTAGACCGAGCCGGTTTCGTCTCCAACGAGA
>Ga0315296_10001799_pt1 | contig 18592 bp, 17 predicted proteins | sample YL17G14_18_MG_FD_203921 | JGI IMG/M metagenome (GOLD analysis project Ga0315296, IMG submission 203921) | Sediment microbial communities from Yellowstone Lake, YNP, Wyoming, USA - YL17G14_18 | ecosystem: Environmental > Aquatic > Freshwater > Lake > Sediment | place: USA: Wyoming | collected... | reverse complement strand
TCAAAAGTATGCCACGTGTTCCTTGGAGGGAACGGCTTGAATTCTGACCCACGCGCTCGCGCCAACACCTCGAGCGATACGAGATGCAGTTCCCCGTCGCGATCAGCCACAAGCACCTGTCGAGTGTCAGGATCGTATCCGACGAGGACGACCACGTGACCACCAAAGTGGTACTCCTTCGGGAAGTTGAAGTACGGCAGGAAACCCATGTCAAGCTGAACCATCACCGGCTCGCCCGCTGCTAGCAAGTCGAGCACAGCCTTCTCGGCCTTCCGTGCACTAGCTGTGCAATAGGACCGGACCCGAACGCCTGTCCGCCTACCTGCAGTCTTCTCCAGTCCTTCTTCGCCCGGACGTCCCACGTTGGCACGTCCACCGAAGAACGGTGCGGTTCCCTTCATGTGCCAATAGATGAAGCCAACTCCTGCGCCAAGTCCCAGTAGGAGATCCTCACTGATTGGACAACCGTGGAACTCGTAGATGTGACGCATTGAACCGGTGACACAATGGTGAGTCTTTAGGGCTTGAAATCCCTCTAGCGGCTGCAGGGTCATTTGCAAGCGAACCCTCGCATTACATTCGACACTGCTACTTCAGAGTCAACTCGACCCACGTCGTGCCGTCTGACAGGTCTCGTCTGTGAAATCCCAGTTCATCGCATATTCTAAGCATCGCTCTGTTGTCGGTCAATACCAATCCGTAGATCTTCTCCAGTCCCTTCTCTTGACCTATGCCTATGATCATGTCGACAAGCTTGTACCCCAATCCCTTGCGCTGATAATTGTCGTGCACTACGACTGCGAATTCACCCTTCTTGAAATCTGGCTCGATTATCAGTCTTCCAATTCCGATTATTCTTTTCTTCTCGCCTTGCCTCACTTCTGCTACAATCGCCATCTCGCGGTCGTAGTCGATGTTGCAGTATCTGATCAGCATCTCATGGCCGATTTTCTTGATGACTTGGAAGAACCTGCCTCTCAGCGTCTCCTCAGAGAGCGTTGAGAGCATCTCGTACTCTAGAGGCTCATCCTCAGGCCTTATCGGCCGCAGAAGAACCTCTGTGCCATCTGACATCTTCCAAGGAGTCACATACCTTGTCGGATAGGGCGTAATGACTAGATGAGAATAGGGCGACGCCCGTTCTAGAGCATTCTTGTCGATCACTATCCTAGCGTCAAGAGCGTACGCTTTTCCTCCCGATATCGCGAGAGGGTTCACGTCGATCTCGGCAATCTCAGGGAAGTCCACGATCAGATTCGAGAATCTGACAATGATTTCCTCTAACTGTCTCATGTCAGCCGCGGGTTTTCCTCTGAAGCCTTGAAGCATCCTGTGTATTTTGGTGTCCTCCATCAGTCTTCGTGCCAAGGTTTGATTCAGAGGCGGCAAGCCGATGGAGAAGTCCCCGAACACCTCTGCGCCTGTGCCCCCCATACCAAAGAGTATGACTGAGCCGAAGTCTCGATCCTTTCTCGCGCCTAGTATGATCTCGTAGTCGATCTTCTCGATCATCTTCTGGACAGTCACGCCCGTTATCTTGGCATGCGGGTGGCTGACCTTGACCCGTTGCATCATCGCCTCATATTCTGACTTCAGTCTCGTGTCTGAGTCAACCCCTGTCATAACGCCACCCACGTCGGTCTTGTGAGTGATTTCAGGGGATGCAACTTTGAGGACAACTGGATATCCGATTTCGTTCGCGAGGCGCAATGCAGCTTCTGCGTTGTGCGTCAAGTACGGCTTGGTTGTTGGGATTCCATAGTTGCTCAGGAATCGCTTGGAATCTTTCTCGCTGACTGTGGTCGTTCCTTCCCTTGCGAGTCTTGCGATCAGCGCCTTCAGATTGCTCTTCGGGGGTGCTTGATCCACCGACAATTCGGCCGGGGTCTCGTAGAGTAGTTCGAGGTTCCGGCCGTACTTGTACATGTACAGGTACGTCTTGACCGCATCCTCAGGCGTTTCATACGTCGGTATGCTGTTCTCGGCGAAGATTGCCCTTGCCTCAACAACGCCTTCTCCGCCCATCCAAGTCGTGATTATTGGCTTCCAAGCGTTCTTTGCGATTTCAGCAATGCTTCTTGCAAGCTCTGCGGGTTTGGCTTGGCCTTGTGGTGTGTATGCAACAAGGATTCCGTCGACTTCGGAATCGTTGAGACACACATTCAGCGCGCTCACGTATCTGGCGATATCGGCATCCCCAAGCACATCAATCGGATTTCCCCTGCTCCAGTAAGGCGGCAGGACTTGGTTGAGCTGTTTGATGCTCTCATCTGACAGCTTCGCGAGTTGGCCGCCCAACTCTATTAATTCATCAGTCGCCATCACTCCTGGGCCGCCTGCGTTTGTGACGATCCCAAGTCTACGTCCACGCGGCAGGTGTTTCGAGTCTAGTACTGTTGCCGAGTTGAACAGGTCACCCACTTCTTTGACTCTGACGACGCCGGCCCTCTTGAAGGCCGCATCGTAGACTTCGTCGTCGCTTGCCATCGCACCCGTATGAGAAAGAGCTGCTTTCGCACTTTCTGCGAATCTACCAGGTTTCACGACAATTATCGGCTTGGTGCGCGCGAAACCCCTCGCGGCACTCATGAACTTCTTGGCGTTCCCGACACCTTCCATGTAGATCATTATGCTTCGAGTGTCGGGATCGTCGCCGAGAAAATCGATCAGGTCACCGAAATCCACGTCGATCATTGAGCCAAGTGAAGCGAACATGCTGAAACCTATGCGTGCGTTCACGGCCCAATCCAGAATGGCACTTCCAAGTGCACCGCTTTGCGAGATGAATGCGATATTGCCTTTCTCAGGTCTCGCCTTGAGGAAGGATGCATTCAACTCGACGTTGGGTCTGATGATGCCAACGCAGTTGGGCCCGATGATTCTCATTCCGTACTTCTTTCGGATCTCCCTTATCTGAGCCTCGAGCCGTTTTCCTTCTTCGCCGATCTCTCTGAAACCGGCTGAGATTATGACTATCCCTGGCACGCCGGCCTTGCCGCATTGTTCAACCGTCTCTGGGACGGTCCGAGCGGGCGTCGCGATCACTGCAAGGTCAACCTGTTCGGGCACTCGGGCGATATCAGGATAGCATTGGATCCCCAGTACAGTAGTTCTGTTCGGATTGATCGGGAACATCTTCCTATTCTTGGAGAGCATCAGGTTCTCGAGAATTGCTCTTCCAACGCTTCCTTCGTTTTCGCTAGCCCCTATGACGGCAACTGTTTTCGGATTGAGCATTCTTCTCTGCCCATCGGTCGTCTCGGTTATGATGATGCTCAATCTGATCACCTTACTCGAGCGATCTTCCTCTCGGTACTGGTCGAAGAGTCTCTTATAGGGGAACCTGACCCGTCACGAGGAGTGTCAACAGCGTTCTCGATACTTCAATTCTTAATACGGAGCTCACTTACCCATCGGAACGAAATGAAAGATGACGAACCCCAGAGTATTCTTCACCGATAGAAGAGCCGAAGTATACTACAATATGCTTGACAAGTTGGAACACGTGCTCAACGAACTCAGCCTTCCCCAGGGAATCCAGAAAGGGGATAAGGTGATGATCAAGACCCACTTCGGCCAGTGGGGCAACACCAACTACATCCGTCCAGCGTACGTGCGCAAAGTGGTTGAGGTAGTCCGGGCTGCGGGCGGAGACCCCTTCGTAGCCGAGTCGTGTGGTTTGGGTTATGGTGACGGAGGGCCGTACGGAGGAAGAACGACCGCTCCAGAATACGTCAGAATGGCGGCGCTGAATGGATTCAGTGAGGGAACTGTAGGCGCCCCGATTATCATGGCAGACGGGTACTGGGGAACTGACACCTTCGATATTGCGGTTGATGGCAAGTACGTCAAGAAAGTTGATGTTGCATCGGCTCTGCTCGATTGTGATCGAGTGATAGTCCTCAGTCATGCTAAAGGCCATCTTCATGGTGGAATTGCTGGCAGCCTCAAGAATCTCGGGATCGGCCTCGTAGGCAAGCGCGGCAAGGCAGTAATGCACACCATGAGCGACGTGAAAATAGATCCCGCAAAGTGCCGGGGCGTTGAATGCTCGAAGTGCCTCAAGGTGTGTCCTGTTAGATGCATTACGATGGATGAGAAGGCGAGAATCGAACCAAAGAAGTGCATCGCATGCATCCAGTGTAGAAGTATCTGCAACAGCATCGGTGCAAAGGCCATCTCAGTGACTTGGAGACCGGACCATGAGCAGGCTCCGTGGTTTGTCGAGAACGCCTTGGGCGTAGTCAGATCTATTGGGGCTGACAAATTCTATTACGTTAGCTTGGCAATCGACATTTCTGACAAGTGCGACTGCTGGAACGTAGGGCCCACACTACTGGTTCACGATATTGGGATCTTCGGCTCGCGCGACCCGGTAGCCGTGGATCAAGCGTGTTTTGACGCGGTCAGTAACGCTGAACCAAATCCAGGATCTATGGTTGCCGAGGTCGAACGTGGAACAGACAAGTTCGCCGTTGCTCATTCAAGCAAGGATCCGAAAACCGGTGAACTCCTGCATCTCGCGGAGACCCAACTCGCACATGCTGAGACGATGGGTTTGGGAAGCAGAGACTACGAGCTAGTCACCTTGACCAGAGCCCAACCGGAAGGATACGAGTCATATTGAGCCCATGCACCTTATCTCGAATAGACTGAAGACTGATCGGTGAGACGCAGGAGCACAGACTATGTCACAGTTGGGCAACAAGATTGCACTCATCACGGGAGGCGGCCGCGGTTTGGGACGCGCGATTGCACTTGCGTTTGCAGATGCAGGAGCAGACGTGGCCGTTGCCAGTCGCACCAGAGAACAACTAGATGAAGTCGTGCTAGACATACGCGGGAGAAATCGGCGAGGACTCGCGATAGAAGTCGATGTGACTAACAGTGCATCTGTTGCGCAAATGGTGGAGACAGCGCGCAAAGAATTCGGACGGATTGACATCTTAGTGAACAGCGCGGGCGTGGGTTGGCTGTCACGCGTCACGCAGACAGATGACGACGTATGGAAGTTGATTATCGAGACGAATCTGACAGGGACATTCTACTGTTGCCGCGATGTCGCACGTTTGATGATCGAGGAGAAGAGTGGCAGCATCATCAACATGGCATCGGTTGCAGGGGTGAAAGGCCCGCCGGGGCTAGGCGCATACGCTGCGAGCAAGGGAGGAGTGATTGCGCTGACTCGCGTGCTAGCTCTGGAGAACGTGCGGCACAATGTGCGCGTGAACGCGATTGCGCCAGGCTATTTCCGCACGGACATGAATGCCGCCGCACTAGATGATCCAGAAATGGGGCCCAAGATCATAGGTCGAATCCCCATGCGCCGTGCCGGGCGACCAGAAGAGATCGGCCCTCTTGCTGTATTTCTTGCCAGTGACCAAGCGTCGTTTGTCACCGGCGAAGTGTACTTCATCAGTGGCGGCGAAATGGCGCAGTAGGAGGTTCTCCCAGTCAGGGCTCTAGAGACAGCAATGCGGCACCAAGAGCGCCTGTGAGTTGTGGATTGTCAGGCATCCAGAGCTCCGCGCTAAGTTGTTCCGACAAGTAGTGTCGGAAAGCCGGATTCAGAGCCACACCCCCAGTGACACAGATCGGAGGCACAACACCAACACGCTTCGATAACGTAGTGATCTTTGACGCCATGGCCTTGTGGACTCCTGCTGCAATGTCTTTTGAATTCTCTCCGGCCCCAATACGCCCAACAACTTCACTCTCGGCGAAGACTGTGCAGGTGCTGCTAATGTTGCAGGGTGAGTCGGACTTTAGAGCAAGCGGCCCCAGCTCGCTAATGGAAACCTCGAGAACCCGAGCCATGACCTCAAGGAACCTTCCTGTCCCAGCACTGCATTTGTCGTTGAGCTCGAAGTCTGTTGGGCGTCCATTCTCGCCTATGCGGATGACCTTTGAGTCCTGACCGCCAACATCGATCAAGAATCGAATACTAGGATTCAGGCGGTGGACGCCAACACTGTGACACGTTATCTCGGTCACGGATTTCTCTGCGAAATCAATCAGAGACCGACCGTAGCCCGTGCTGATTGTAGGAACCCCCGTGATATCTGCTCCAGATTTCCTGCTGAGTTCTGCGAGGCATCTCCGAGCTGCCTCGGCACCGGATGCTCCGGTAGGCACAAGGTGAGAGCCCAAGATGTCCCCCTGAGCATCAACCATCGTAGCCTTGGTGGTGGTCGAGCCCACGTCAAGTCCGATTCCGAGTCTCCGTCCTGACACAGGATCCTCTCCCGCTACTGGAACATCTCCAGTAATGCATCAATGCGTGTCTGAATCTGAGCTTCATTGAATAGACGACTATCCACCATATCGCCCTCGATCACCACACCTGGCACACCAGTCTGCTCTGTGACAAGTTCTTTGGAAACCAGCTGCCCCAAGGAGTACCTCTTACAGGATCTGACTGAGAACATGACGAAGCCATCAAGATCGTAGTCTTTGATGAGCTGAACCATCTTGTCCACCTTTGCCTGGAGACCCTTGTTGAGGTATACGTTGCTGTATATGGTCGCCGCACTGGCGAAGAGGTCTTCACCCTCAATGGAACCTGACCAAGCATGAGTATACGTATCCGCTGGGAACACAACTCCTCGCTTTGCTAGGCCATTGAAGAACCTGAAGATGCTGAACCACGGAGGTATGTTGTCCCAGAGGAGCCTGATCTTCTCATCCCTTATCGCGCCGACGCCTTGGGAAACGCGTTCCTGCACTTCGTCATAGAGCGCCTGATAGAATTCGATGATGTCTTCTGCCCCTCTCATTGTAACTATGGGAGCCATTGTCGTGAACCTGTCTGCGCAGTTGAGAGGACTCGGTTTGTTCTTGCAGGCCTCGAGTGACTTCGTCCAGAGGCCAATTGCTTTGGTTGAGTTCGCTGCTACTTCCCTCAATCGCGCCTCCTCAAGCGTAACACCGAATGTGCTAGACAGGAACTCGACAAGGTGCTCAATGCCTCTGCGAACATAGGCTACGTGATGTGGTTGCTGCTCTCCCTCAATGGGCGGAGTGTCCAGAAGGAAGACTGGTGCGCCCGTTAGCTGTGAGATGGCGTCATACCAGCGCAGGACCGTCCCACATATGTTGTTGCAGGCAAGGAGGGCCTGGGGTTTCGGGAGTCCCTCCAAGGGACTCTCTTCAGGTTTCCTCGTAGAACCAATGCTCGAGCGTGCATAGGAACAGAGCTCTTGAGAGTATCCCAGCTCTTCAGCAAATCCGCAGATTGTCGGGCCAACCTTCTGCGACCCGACCACCGCACCGTACTGCTCGGGGTATGTGGCGGTTATTCCCATGGCTACGGGTATCTCCACCGGGAATCCTGAGGTGACCCACGCAAGGCGACCTGCCTCGCTGGCCGCGTTACCCTCAAGCACGTAGCGGAATAGCACTTGCTCCAAGAGGCCCTGCGTATTGAGAGGCCTGTACGCTTTCTCCTCCTTTCCCGAACTCTTCTCGGCCATCTTACCTTTGACCTCCTTCGAGCGTTTCAAGGAATGATTGGATTCTCCCCTCCAATCTGGCTCTGTCGGAGAGTTCAGGATCCATTGGCAATCGGACCGCGGGTACGTCCAGATCAGATGCGACTTTGGCAAGAGATGGAGCTTCGAATTGGTCGGGGTCGCAGAATGATTGTTCGCAGACCACGAGCCCGTCGACGGAGAGTTTGGACAGAAGCAGTCTGAGGAATTCTAGCCTCCCGGGGAGTCCCTCCTGCGTTGGTTCAGATGGAGCACCCAAGATGGATCTGGACATGGCAACGAAGGGGTCGTCCTTTAGAATCACTGGAGGCGTGAATGCTGTCTTGAAACCCAAGCTGAGCAGGTCTAGGACGACAACCTCGTTATCGGATTTCGTTGAGCCTCTGAACAGGGACGCGATGGCCTGCGGCTCTATCATGCCACCTGTGACGAGTATTCTTGGAGATTTTGATTCCACAGTGATTTTGATGTGACTCAGTGCTCCGGTTAGAAGTCCTTTCTGCAGTGATTTGACTAGACTGAGCTGGCCTCTCTCACCCAATATTCGTGATGCGGCGCTAGCAGACTTGCTGATCTGATCGATTGTGCTGGCATTGGGGACGATCAGGAACTCCCTTACCATTCGCGCGAGCTCGGAGTATGAAACGAGACAGGGATCTACGACTCTGCACGAGTAGAGAGTCTGTGCAGCGTTCCTGAAATCGTTGACAAGAGACACGGCGGCCAGGAGATCATCATTGGCGAGTGCTCGTCCGTACGTTTCCTCTAGGGATTCGCTGAGAATCCTGAGCTCCTCTGCCAAGAACTGAACTGAGCCCTCATCAAATCTTGCCGCAGGATACGTTAGTCTGAAGAGTTTGTCCTCTGGAAAACGGTGCCGCCAGATGTCTGCCACATTGTGCAGAGAGTCACATGTGTTGGTGGGAAAAAGGAGACCGCTAAACGGCGGCAGCGCACCACTTGAGCGTTGGCTGAACAAGTTCCTCGTGAGGGAACATGAGAATGTCTGCAGACTCGCCTCAAATCCGCCCTGGACGCTCTGATTTGTCCGTACTAGCGAAGGAGTGATCCCATGGGCAAGAAAGAGCTCAAGCGGCGTATGTGGGTATACGTAGCCAAGTACTGTGCCTCCGCTCGCCAAAAGCTCTCTTAGATGTCGTTCCGATCCCTCGACGACCTCTACGTAGCTCAACCGGAACCCAATCCTTTCCCGTGTGACAGCTCTGATCGCGCAACGCTCAAGATCTTGCAGCGAGCGTCTTATCTGTTGTCTTGCAGGCGAACGACCGACCGCGAACTGCTGCAGGAGCTCGATTCTCAGTTCGTCGAAGGAATTATCAACATGCACTGCGGTAACAAGTAGGTAGTTTTCGTGACGAAACACTGTCTTAGTCAGGCTGCAGAATGAGTTGTGGAGTAGAAAGGGACGTGAATGAGTATCTTTGGCACAAGCACAAGTGGCCTGAGGACGTTCCAAAGACGCTGGAATATCCAAAGGAACCACTCTTTGCCATGCTTGATAGGTCTGCCGAGAAGAGCGGCAACCTGCCTTACACGGTGTGGGAGGGGCAATCGTGGACTTTCTCACAGGTGAGGGATGATGCGAACCGAATTGCGAACTTCTTGGCGAGTCGAGGGATAAAGAAGGGCGACAGAGTTGCCGTCTTTCTGCCAAATGTGCCACACTTCCCTTCGGTCCTGTTTGGTTCATTGAAGACTGGAGCGACTGTGGTCACATGCAACCCCATGTACAAGGCAGGGGAGCTGAACTTCCAGCTGAGGGACTCGGGAGCTGTTGCGGTGTTTGTATTGGACCACCCTGCATTCACACCGACCTGCTACGAGGCCATCAAGAATACGAACGTCAGGACCGTGATCGTGTGCAGTGCAAAGAGCTTCCTCCCCAAAGCCAAGGCCGTACTCGGAGGCCTTCTCGGGAAGATCCCGAAGAGCCCGTACTACCAAGAAGATGTGACCGTCTTCTACCATGACATCTTAGCCAAGCACGATCCTGTCGCGCCCAAAGTCGATGTTGATCCCGAAGATGTCGCGATGATTCTGTACACCGGGGGAACCACGGGTACACCAAAGGGTGCAGCTCTGACGCATAGAAATCTAGTTGCCAACGTCCTCCAAATCTACGAGTGGGTCAATCTGTCCCCGGAGGACATCGACGCAGCAAAGAAAATCGAGTATGGGAAGGAAGTGTTTGTCGGAGCACTACCGTGGTATCACAGCTACGGCCTGACTCTGACATTGCTGATAAGCACATACTACGCGTGTCAGCTGGTATGCATCCCGGATCCAAGAGCGGGCAAACCGCCACTGACAGAACTGCTGAAGGCTCTGGAGAAATACAAAGGAACGATCTTCAACTGCGTGCCCGCCTTGTACGCAGGCGTAGTCAACCATCCGGACGTGAGAAACTACAACCTCAGATCTGTCAAGATATGCAGTTCTGGAGCGGCACCCCTCCCACCTGAACTCGCAAAACGGTTCGAGGACGTGACTGGCGCGATTCTGTTTGAAGGATATGGTCTGAGTGAAACATCGCCCGTGACCCACATCAATCCCACGAACAAGAGAAACCGCAAATTCGGCTCAATCGGACTGCCAATCTCGGACACCGTAGCAAAGATCCTAGACGTCGAAACAGGTACCAAGGAGATGTCCGTTGGGGAAACTGGCGAGCTTGCAGTTCATGGACCACAGGTCATGGCGGGGTACTGGAACAAGCCAAGTGAAACACAGAACGTGATGAGGGAAATTGATGGCAAGCGTTTCTTCCTGACGGGAGACATCGGACACATGGATGAGGAAGGTTTCTTTGTTATCTCAGACCGCAAGAAACAGATGATAAACGTGGGCGGCCTGAAAGCGTATCCGCGCGAGATCGAGGACATGTTCTATGAACATCCAAAGGTGAAGATGGTCGCCGCCATTGGTGTGCCACGGGAGGATGAGCCCGGTAATGAGTTCGTCAAAGCATTCATTGTTCTGAAAGATGGAGTGCAGGCGACTCAGGAGGAGTTCATCGAGTGGGCGCGGAAGAAGATGGCTGGTTACAAGAGACCGAGGGAAGTCGAGTTCAGAGACTCGCTGCCACTTAGTCAAGTGGGGAAGGTATTGCACAGAGTGCTTAGAGAAGAAGAGCTGCGTAAGAGAGGAGCAAAGTAAGACCGGCAGAGACGCCAGTCATCAGTACGACGCGCATGAACCCCCGAGCACGTGAGATCCCTACTCTTTCTTCAACGCCGTTATCGGGTTCAGCGTGGACGCTCTCCAAGCAGGGTAGAGGCCGGCCACGACGCTTAGACCACAAGCAAGAAGGAACACCTGGATGAGCTGGAGCGGCGAGAAATAGGGGTTTATCGATATCGCCCCTGGCCCTCCGAAGGGCAGAACCTGAATCAACACATACGCTCCGGCAATTCCGAAAACCAATCCCAGCGACCCGCCCAGCAACCCGATTGCGAAGGATTCAGTGAGAAACATGAAGAGGACAGTCTCTCTCGTGTACCCTATCGCTTTCAGTAGTCCTATCTCGCGAGTTCTCTCCATGACTGATGTGTACAGTGTCGTGATGATGCCGACAGCTCCGACGAGCATGGAGACAGCGGCAATGGCGGATAGGAATCCTATCAAAGTGCCCATGAGTTCTTGTATGGTGCTTGCCATCGCTTTGGGCGATATCACGCCGATGTTCTTACCATAGATCTTTATGATGTTTGTCTCGACTTTGTCGTTTATGTCAGTGCCGTCCGTGATCACGTAGATGCCATCGTACACGCTGTTCTTTTGGAACAGTGTGTTGGCGGCTGCGAGTGAAATGAATGCTTGGCTGTCAATCTGTTGAGTTCCAATCTCTTTGAGGACTCCCCTTACTTGGAAGGCTTTCATTTTCGTAACGAGCTTCTCGACTCCTGCTTGGCTCTCGACATTTGAGAACTCAACGACTACTGCCTGACCTGTGTTGGCAAAGGGCTTGTCGAGACTTGGTGGGTGAGCAGTCGTGTATCCCAGCAGTATTCCGCCGGAGTCACCGGATGACACGAACGAGCCGGATTCGAGAGTAATCTTTGGAACAACGTACACTATCTTGGTATGATCTATCCCCAGAATTGCCACCGTTTTGGTTTGGCCTCCTGACTTCAGCGTTACCCCACCGGAGAAAAACGGGACAACATACTTCACCCCCTGAATCCTCTCAATCGTACGCAAAGTCTGCGGCGTGAGTTTTGTCTGCATACCTGATTGCTCCATGGGGCCGAAGGCACTGGAGGGTGTGATTATCAGGACGTTAGCGCCCAGAGTGCCCAACTGTTCGGTAATGTAATTGTTCATTCCTCCACCGAGGCCGTTAATGGAAGTCATGAGGGCAACGCCTATGATCACCATCAGCACCGTAAGGCCTGATCTCAGTCTTCTCTCTTTCAAGGCTCCGAAAGATAGCCCAACCAAATCAAGTGCTGCCATTCTTCTCAGTCCCTCCCCTCTGTCATGACGTCCCAGCCGGAGTTTCTAACTTCGCCTTGCGAAAGGAGTCCAACTCTCTCTTTCTCTACAACCCCGTCCCTCAGGTGGAGGATTCTCCCCGTTCTCTCAGCCAGTTCCACGTTATGTGTGACAATAACTATGGTTGCGTTCTTCTCATTGTTTACGCGAAGTAGAAGGTTCTGTATCTCTTGTCCGGTCTTGGAATCGAGATTGCCGGTGGGCTCATCTGCAAGAATGAATGCAGGATCATTGATGAGTGCTCGTGCTATCGCGACCCGCTGTTGTTCGCCACCGCTGAGTGCATTCGGTTTTCGATTCACCTTGTCACCTAAACCCACGAGCTCCAGCAGTTCACGGACCCGTCTGTCCCTGGTCTTCTTGGGCATTCCTGCGACTATGGCAGGCAATTCGACGTTTTTCGCGACTTTCGATCTGTCAATGAGATTGTAGGATTGGAAGATGAAACCGATCTTCCTATTGCGAAATCTGGCAAGTGCCCTCTCGTTCAATCGAGTTATGTCCTCGCCATCAATGATTATCTTGCCACTTGTGGGGGTGTCGAGGGCACCCAGCAGGTTCAGCAGCGTGGATTTCCCGCTGCCAGATGGCCCAATCACCGAGAGGATCTCCCCGTGTCTGACCTTCAAGTTGACTCCGCGCAGGGCAGGCACCTTTACGAGGCCCATGCGGTAGGTCTTCTTGAGATCAAATGTTTCGATGGCAAACGGAGCTGCTGGGCCAGCGGTCTGCGTCATGTAACCCTCCTCTTCGTCAGAGAAAGCTGCTCGATCATATGACAGGATATGCATCTGTCTGTGGAGAGTCTCATGCTCAGTTGCCCTTTTCGCTCGAACGAGCGACCGACGCGCCGCCTATAAGACTTCCCTCTTTGCTTCCTTGCGGCTCTAGAAAAGTTCTAGTATTCATGTCCGTCGAACTAGGCAACCGAGATTGCAGGTCATGCCAATAGACTCTGAATTCCAAAAGAAACTGAAACCAACCGGACAACACAATGATCACAAGGTCTGGGGTGAAACCAGTTCCCCCACGAAGCTTGGAATCCACGGGACAATGGTTGCAGTAGATCATGACATATGCGATGCCGACGAGATCTGCGTGAGTGTGTGCCCTGTGAATGTCTTTGAGATGATTGACAGTCCGGGCCATCCGACATCGGAAAAGAAATCAGACCCTATCAGAGAGAAGGACTGCATCCAGTGCATGGCATGCGAGGTTCAGTGCCCGGTAAAGGCGATCAAGATAACTCCCCCTTCCTGAGCGTCTGAATCCCCATCATGGAGCAGAGACGGGCCGGCACCGAAGGTTATCCTAGCACGGGACCCACTGTGTCGCTTCAATCGCTCATGTAGTGCAACCTTTTTCTAAGCTGGCAATCTGTCTTAAAGATGGCATGGAGTGCACTCGCTATGTTTGAGCCTCTGTTGAAGAAGATTCTTGAGAATGCGATCAGGATCGAAGAGGAATCCTATGCGCTTTACACCAAAGCTCAAGGATTGGCACAATTGCCCTCCTCGAAGGCATTGCTGAGGGAACTCGCAGATGCCGAGGTCAAGCACAAGGAGAAGCTCGTTGCGATAGAGGAAGGGTCGGCAAGCGTCTACTGGGCAGGCGTCTCTGAGCTTGGTTCCGAAACCGGCGATATCGAGGACCTGAAGATAGTCGACTACTTGCAGGACACAACGCTCTCCGAGGACGCAGACTACCCTGCGATACTGATCTATGCTGCAAAGCGAGAGAAGATGACGTACGAACACTACAGATCCCTGGCCGAGGGGCCCTTCGCTGGGTATTTTCCACAAGCCGGCGAACTCTTCTCCAAGCTCGCTGAGGAGGAGCTGATACACAAGAACAAGATTGAACGAGAGTACGACGAACGAGTTCTGAAGGAGGACTAACGCGGCCCGCCGGAGAACATGCTCTCAGAGAGAAGACACTGGAAGACAGACTACTTTGCGTTCTAGTGGGGCGTAACAGAAATAGATATATGTATATTTATCCGAATACGTGGTCATGCGCGTTGCAGCAACAATCGTTCTGACATCTGAAGAGCGAAAGCAATTGGAGAGATGGTCTCGAGGGAGATCGACTCCACAGCGTCTAGTCCTTCGCTCGAAGATCGTTCTTCTGGCAGCGAAGGGAAGGACGAACAAGCAAATCGTAGGTGAGCTGGATACGAACCCAGTCACAGTCGGAAGATGGCGCTCTAGGTTTGCGCTCCTTCGCGTTGATGGAATACGCAAGGACGCACCTCGCCCTGGACGGAAGCCTCGCATTCCTGCATCCATCGTGAAGAAGATAGTCGATACGACGCTGCAGGAGAGGCCTCAAGGCGAGACGCACTGGTCCACAAGGACCCTTGCCAAGAGAGTGGGCGTAAGCCACATGACGGTGCAGAGGGTCTGGAAGCTGCGCAACCTGCAGCCTCACAGGACTCATTCATTCAAGTTGAGCAATGACCCTGAATTCGAGAAGAAGCTTGTTGATGTTGTAGGCCTTTACATGAAGCCTCCGGAGAAGGCTGTGGTCTTCAGCGTCGATGAGAAGCCGCAGGTTCAGGCTCTCGAGAGAAAACAGGCGATCCTACCGATGCAGCCCAACTTCCCAGAGGCGTATCCGCATGACTACAAGAGGAACGGTACAGTTGACCTCTTCGTGGCCCTCAACATCCTTGATGGAACCGTCGTGACACAGTTTCACAACAGGCACAGACATCAGGAATTTCTCTCCTTCCTCCGTATGCTTGATGACGCGACACCCTCAAAGCTCGATGTACATGTTGTGCTTGACAACCTTAGTGCACATACCGCTGCTGTGGATAGGTTCAGCAAACGGCATCCTCGCTTTCACTTCCACTACACACCTACAGGCGCCTCGTGGCTGAACCTCGTGGAAAGCTGGCTATCAAACTTGACGAACAAGAGGCTCCGTCGCGGAAGCTTCGCAAGCGTTCCTGCCCTGAAGAGAGCGATAAAGGAGTTCGTTGAAGCGCACAACTCACATGCGAAGCCGTTTGTATGGACAAAGGACGCGGACGAGATACTGCATAAGGTACGCAAAATACAACATCTGTTAGTTACAGGACACTAGCAGTCCATGAGGAATCCTTCGGACGCAAGACCCTCAACAAGTATTGAGACACGTTCACTCGGATGTGTGTACAATATTCCAGATTCTTATGGCATAGCTGCCCATTGGAATAGTCAGATTCACTACCGATACCTTCCACCATGATCGGCCTATGTCATCTGTTGCGCTTAGCCTACCTATGGATATATCTCCGTAATTGTTCGTTATCCTGGTCCAGACGCTCGTGGTGCTGGGATCAAGAAAACTAAACTCAGGCGGGACATAGATCGCTATCGAAGACACGTCCTCAGCCAACGTGAGGTTTAGTGAAATCTCTCCCGTTACGTTTGGCATAAGCGAGCTCTTCGGATGATCTAATTTGACTATGCTAGCCAGCTCACCTAGGGCGTGGGCATGCGTTCCTGGAGACATCTGGACAATGTCTTCCTGCTCTGCCGAGACATCTCCAAAGACGTGACAAATTCCAACCGATCCAACGATAACGAGCAGTAGCATTGCAACTAGTGGTCGCCTAAGGTAGCTTATCTTCCATCCGCTGAAAGGTCTTGAAGGAATCAAGACCGAGGCGACATCCAGTTAGCTTGGTGTAAGCGTCGGTTCTCCTTCCGGCGCCAGCTCTGGGAGCTCCTCGAGCTCTTCTCCTTTCCTTACACGGCCATACACCATGGCAATCCCCAGAACTGCGAGGACTATCAGAAACCCTGTGAAAAAGGATCCTGCGACAAAGGCAATCCAGGATGTCTGAGGGACAGAAGAAGCTCCACGGAACGAGGTAGGTTGAGGAGAGAATATGTAGACCACATACGCGTAAGCGGCGTTTAGGAGCCCCGCGGCCACGCTCGCCGACAGCAACTTCCTCTTTGAAATCTTCGAACTCTTGGATTTGATTACCGAACCCACAGTTACGCCAGCGACGATGACAGGAACTAGAATTGGAATCTGAGGCATGGAACTCCCGCCATGATTGGCGAAAGGATGCGGCGAGCTTATATAAGGCTAACTACAGGCCTTAGTTAGGAGCTGCCCCCTTGAAGTTGCAGGCTCTTCGGCCTCACCATAGCGATCTCAGATTTGCTCTAGGGGACCTTGAGGCAATAGTTCTTCGAGAACTTTGGGAGACCGACAGACCGATCTCGGTCAAGGATTTCCAAGCGATAGTTACTGAGAGGCGCCGGCTCGCTGTTACGACTGTGGCAACCATCTTGGATAGGCTCTACCGAAAGGGCTTGGTGTCTAGAGAGTTGGTCCGAGAAGGCGGACCGCACTATTTGTACAAGCCTCGGATGACGGAGGAGGAGTTCAGGTACGCGGTGGTCGATAGCGTCATGGCAACACTGCTTGAGAGTTTCAATGATGTGACCGTTGCATATCTCGCCAAGAGAGCCGGTACCCAAAGACCAGAGGACCTACGTGTCCTATCGAAGTATCTGAACAAGCTGCGCCGAAAGAAGGAATAGTCGATGGATCTGATTCTCAGGTACTTGATCTTTCTTTCATGGGTTGTGATAGGGCCATCGGGGCCGATGCTATGGAGCGTCGCCGTGACAACAGTTGGCTTATTCGGAGCATTTACGCTGAGACGTTCATTTCAGGGTCGGACTATCGTGTTGCTTGCGATCCTTGGCATGATGTTTACCGAGAGCCTGCTGTTCGTTCTTGCGAGTTCTTACGTTGACTCTTTGAGACGAACATCGACGCATTTTGCCACAGCATCTTGGAACCATTTGTCGATACTGCACACCGTGAATGTGGGAGTTGCTCTGATAGGTGGCTTTGCCGCGATTTGCACTGTGCTATTCATTACATTCAGGAAATCTCGTCTCGAGATGTCGAGGTTGTTTCCTAGATTAGAATTGCTTGAGGATGCTCCGGTTCAGATCAAGGAGACTGTGAAGAGAATCGCCGGCCTAGCGGGAGTAGCCTCTCCAAACGTTTGCCTTGTCGACTCGGGCGTTCCTTCCGCCTTCACTGTGCGCGCGAATCGCAGGTTCACGGTGGCTCTCTCGGTTGGCCTTTTGGAATCGTTAGATGACAAAGAGACGGAGGCTTGCATAGCGCACGAGATTTCGCATCTTAAGAATCGGGATTTCACTGTCAGGCTTCTAGCAACACTATGCAAGGTAGCGCTTTTCGTCAAACCATTGAGCTATTTCATCGAGCCAGCAATCTACAGGGCACGCGAGTTCCTGGCCGACAGGACTGCGGCTGAGTTAATTGGCGGGCCGGACGCGCTGATCTCTGCACTGTCTAAGCTAAAGGCCTCAGACTCTCTTGCGGCAACTTCACCTGAGGGACCAATGTGCGTATGCAACTTGAGTGGTGGAAAGAGCTTGCTAAGGATCCTTGACAGACACCCTGATATCGGCACGAGAATTGAGATGCTTAGGGAGATGAAGCAGACATGAACCTCGTCAATGACTTCCGAAACTGGACAATTGGTGCACTTGTCTTGCTATTCCTCTTATTGCCGGTCGGAGTTGTTCAGGGTCAGAACACAGCGCATTTGACGGTAACCTTGACCGGCCAGACCCTTACCGCGGGTTTCAACAATACCGTTAACATAACTGCCACAAACAGTTACTCTTCAGGGAGCGTCTATCCTTCCAACGCGATTTACGATGTTGATCTTGCTGTCTCTGTGCCCACTCCGCTGCAAATGCTAGGCGATAACCATTGGCACTACGATTCCATCGCGCTGCAACAATCTGTCACCCTCAGCTTTCAAGTCTACGCGCCGACCACAGCTATCGGAAATTCCTATCAGGGCTCCGTTAGCCTGACCTACAGACAGCTTGGTGACATATCATACACCCAGGAGATTCACGATGTCGGCTTCTCAGTTCGCGGTTGGATCAGCCTGAAATTGTATGGCGTACAGCTAACACCATCTGTCACATCACCTGGGGGTAACGTAACGATTTCCGGCAATCTCCTCAACAGTGGGAACATAGCAGCCTACAACGCTAACGTGACAATCGAGTCGAAAACGCTGGCTCTAGGCAGCACAGCGAGCATATACCTAGGTGAAGTCGACCCCAACATACCCAGACCATTCAGCCTGCTAGTCAGCTTCAAGAAGGACCTACCCGAGGGAAACTACTCTATCACCGTAAATGTGTCCGCGATCGATACTGGCAGACCAACTTCCCCGTACAATGCTCAACAGGTATCTGAAGTCCAAATCAGGAAACCTGTGGTTCAGCCTCCGAGTGAGGGTCAGCAGAGAAATAGTGGGCTCGTTGGAGTGATCCTCGAAATCGTACGTTACCTCTGGAGTGTATTTTTCGGTTGGACGACCCTGCCCTCGCCGCTTTGGCTACCCTATCCGTACCTCAGTGCACCCGCTGCATTCATCTGCGTTTGCCAAGCCGGGTAGAGCCCAGCTAATACGACGATTCCGATGGAGAAGACTCTCAGCCTAGACGTGAACAGGGGACACTGCCACACCACCATCTCACCCGAATAAACGATATCCGCCAGAGAGTAGCCCGCCTCCT
>Ga0315296_10001798_pt1 | contig 18595 bp, 43 predicted proteins | sample YL17G14_18_MG_FD_203921 | JGI IMG/M metagenome (GOLD analysis project Ga0315296, IMG submission 203921) | Sediment microbial communities from Yellowstone Lake, YNP, Wyoming, USA - YL17G14_18 | ecosystem: Environmental > Aquatic > Freshwater > Lake > Sediment | place: USA: Wyoming | collected... | reverse complement strand
TCCATTTCATCCAGACTACCCCCTTCTTATCCACCTTGATCTGAACGTCATGCTGCAATCCACATTGACAGCACTCGTGAATTTGGTCCTTACTCCACCTATACCATTTTCCATCCCAATGTTGGACATTTCCGGTCATGCCCCTTCTTTGAAGAGGGTCTGCTGTTCCGCTGCCGCTGGTTGGGGTTCTGGAACTGTGGTTGGCTGCTGTTTAATTGCAGGCCCCGGTTGCGCTACCACTTCATCTTGCGAAGCGACGGATTCCGGTTTCTTCTTGCAGATCACATCTTCCGGCTTCGCACTACAATCCTGGGACCAGATGATGGTCTGCATCACGTTGTCCCTGTCCTGGCAGGTCAGCGGAGCGAACTTGCAGGTCAGATCCACGGGACTCACCGGAACATACCCGTTGCAGGTTGCGCCCCCGCGCAATTTCCCGTTATGGAAAAAGTCTATCCTGGCCCTTGTCGGTTCCTGGTGTTTCTTCATCCAACCCCCTCATCTCCCATGCAGGGGAAAGTATCGTCGCAGCAACCGTGCATCCCGCAGAGACACTGCTTGATGATGACGTGGACGCCCAGGATGTTTTTCCTCAGCAGCCCGGCCTGCTTCTCTGCTTCATCGATTGACGGCCTGACGCCCGTGCAAATCTTCCGTCCCTTGTCATCCCACCGAATGACACCCCATGATTCTGCTTTCATACACCTTTCCTTGCCCAGTATTTTTCCTTGCTGATTACCTTCAAGCATTCCTTACACCTGGAAGACCGCTGGCGGCTCCTCCCACGGCCCCTCGTGAATGTAGAGAACTCTTCGTGAGGTTTTAATACCCCGCACCGGCTGCATGTCTTCATGCCAGGCGGATCGGATTCCTCCTGGGTGATGGTCATTTTGTTCCTGCCTTTGCTGCCGCCTCCATCTCGGCCTTCACTTCATCTTTGATCTTCGCCCTCTCCTCTGCTTTTTGCTTCTCTTTCCGTTCCCGTTCCCAGAGGGTTAACTTGAACATGGCCTCCTCGTGCTCGCTGCCGTATAAGGCTTCCTCGTCATCCTTTGACCAGTTCTTGGCGTCCTTCTTCATCTCCACCAGTTCGGCTATGAACTCCTCCTCCGGGGTCTGCTTCCCCCCGATGCGTTTGTACCATCGCATCCTGCGGACGACATGCAGGAGCGTCCTTTTCTTCTCGTTGAACCAGACATCCGGCATTGGATTCGGCGGGAATAATCTCCCGACAATATCACTCAACCTCATTGGCTACCTCCTTTGCCTCTGCTTCCGATTCAGCCTCCTTCCTCCTGGGCCGCACCCGTTCTCGATCCCAGTACGGCGAATTGCACACCGGGCACCGCTCGGGCTTCTTCTCGCCGCGCTGGGGCCACTTGTGTCCGCAGCGGAGGCACTCGTTCTCCGGGATCTCCTCGGGGCCGATCCATTCCAGCCTCTTCGAGCTGCACTTCCTGCACCGCTTGGGCATCTTCTTCCTGGGTACCCAGTTGTCTCCGCAGGCCAGGCAGTGGACGTGCGGCAGGACCGGAACCTCGGCCTGCTCCTCAGTCTTCTTCTCCTCCGATTCAGGTTTCTGTGTTATCTTCTTGGTCATAGTAAAATCCCTCCCGCGAGAGGTTCGTCCGCGATGCTCTTCTCGGCATATCAATCAGCCTCCATTCGCTTTTGCCAGATGATGGGTGATCATCCGCCCATGAGTCCGGATGGCGTCGATGAGCCGCCGCGCATACGCCCTCTCGACCTCAGCCCTGTGAGTCTTTTGGGAAGACCTGTTGATTTCCCTGACGGCTACGTTCCATTCGCCATCGGGTGAAATGATGGTGAGCATCGCTATCTTGTCACCATGCCTGGTTGTCGAGGTCACGATGCCGTCTGTCAGGCTGTGGAACTTCAGCGGGTCTCCCGCGATCTCTTCCTTCCCGATAAGAGTTCCTGTCATGCCCCATGGTCCTCCGGCACCAGGATCTGGAGAATCTCCCGGTGGAATGCCCCGATGATGCATCCGATAAGCATGCCAACAAGCAAGGCCGAGGTCGGGTCCAGGGTCAGACCCCCGAAGGATAAGAAACTCACGATTGGGTTTGGTGCCTCCGTAGTAACTATGGTGGTGATATTGGCAACTATTGTTACCGTGGTGATTGGATCAGTCATGCGTGCTCACCCGGGCTTCCGCCCTTCATCATCTCGACCATTTCCCTGGCGATCACGCCAATGACAATGCCGAGAATGAGGCCAAGGACCAGGGATCCTTCAACTCCCATCTCCTGCCTCCACACCCGTTCTCTTGTACGCCTGCATGATGATCGTTGCTCTCTCCCTGAAGTCTTTGAGCTGCTCGACGATATAATCTGCTACATCCGAAGCATTGAAGTCAGAGCAGACATCCACGAAGCCGAAGGGGATGAACATGGAATCGTCTATCTCTCTGTCTATCTTTGCATAGGAGATACAGACAACATCCACATTGAAAATCTTGGCCAGATCCTTCTTTTTCGCCCCGAGGAATTCCGCGATGGATAGGGCCTTGTACGGATCGGTCTTCAGGAGCTCGCACATCCCCACGAGAAGGATGTGCCGGATCTCCTCGCGCTTATCTAGCCGGTCTGGCATATCGGTGGCGATGAGGAGCTTGGTCATAGACAGTCCTCCAACTTCAGACCTTCTTTCACCAGTCTCTTCACGATCTTTTCCTGGCGGCCCTTGATGAAGGCCAGGTCCGCTTTCATCTTCCTGAAATCCTCGTTAGTGTCCGCGATGGCCTCCTTAAACTCTTCCCGCACCTCCTCGATGATCTCCCCCTCAGCCTCCTGCAACTCGTGCTCCATCTTCCGGTGCCACTGGTTGCGCTCTACGATCTTCCCGCTGAAGTAGGCGAAATACATCTTGGACTCGGAATCCAGGTAGGCGTCGTTGACCCTGGCGATGGCCTCAGCAAAGGTCTCCGTGTTCCCGATGATGTTGATGAAGTACGGGATGAGCTCCACTTGATGTCTCGGGGAGTTCATCAGGTCTTCAAGCATCTCCGCCTCTACGACCTTTTTCCAGTTATCTGATAACTCTTCTGTCATGGGTTCCTCACTTTGATTCCTGCTTTTTCAGCTCGCTTGACGATATCTTTGGTCCGCTTTGCGATTTCTTTGTGTTGGTCTTCTACGACACCTATCCTTCGTTCTATCCGGTCCATCGTTGCCATTATTTGCCTGGTGATTTTCTGCGCCCTTGCGAGCACCTGGGCTTCCTCCGCGTCCTTTCTCCTGCGTTCCAGGATCGTACCACAGAAGAAGGCGAACAGCAGCTTGACCTCCGGCTGATAGTAGGTGTCCTCCAGGCCGAAGACCGCCTCATCCCATGAGCTGCAATTGATGAAACGGTTGACGAGACTCGGAACGGCCTCGCGCACGTAACGTGGGGAATTGGCAAAAGCTTTCTTCAGATCGGCAATCATCGCTTTTCTGACTCTGATTTCCCCCTCCACGTCTGGGGTTATCTCCAGTTCTTCTATGGTTTCCGTTTTATCCATCAATCTTCCCTCCTCGCATGATCATTCAGGAGCGTGGCCAGGCTGCCCTCGGCAGGGATACAATACACGTACCAGCCCTTACCAGTCTCGGTAGGGATCGAAGTTCCTGGGGTTGGCATTATCGGATTGTCCGGGGTATGGCACATTTCACCGAAATTGTGCTTCCTGGCGTTCCCGAAGGCTTCTCCCTCTTCCCTTGAGAGGAAGACCGCCTCGGGTTCTTCGGTGATGATCTTGTCCATGCAGACGTGGCATCGCTCGATGGATGGATCAGACTCTTTACAGGAAAAATCCCCACAGATGACTGTCCGCCTTATGAGAACAAAGATAGGGTCTCTCGTGGCCTCGCAGGTTCCCCGACTCGGGCGCGGCTCATCAGAGAAGTCGTGGAAGTAGACCCCGACCTGGCCCGGTAGACCCGCCTTGCTCGGGCCGACGCGATACTGGCCCGGGTAGCCTGTTTTAGCTAGCTCCGCGCATGCTTTTCCCACGAGTATTTCAGCCTCCCACTTGTCCGTGTCCTGAACCCAGCTTGATTTTTTCATGATGTCACGCTCACTCGCTCTGCCCAGTTCTTGCCAGCGAAGAACAGGGCAACCGCGAGAATCCCCGCCGCTGCCGCTGCGATCCCCACGATGATGAGAATCCTGGCCGATCCTGACGAATCCTCACCGAACTTCGCAATATCCTTGATGGCCTGCCCGAAGGAGGACAGGGATCTGGCGATGACGATGACATCCCAGACCATAGCGAAAGAGTTCCACAGGGAGATCAGGACCATCCACCACATCCTTGTGCGGATGGCCTGGATCCAGCCATCCACGGTGATGACCGCCCCCGCACAGACCAGTGGGATCCCGAGGATGACATTCTCCGCGATGACGAAGGATGCCGGGAGGTAGCCAAGAATCGCCGCCACCAGGACAACTACGTAGAGCATGCCTACGACCCCGACGATGAGGGCCGCTAACGCGATAACCTTCTCGATGCGCGTTTCCGCATGGCCCCAGAGAACCCCCGAGGCAAAACTGTCCCAGAGACAGATTGCGATGTCGATGACGACGATAATCCACTCAATCATATTTCCACCTTATTGAAATGGCCGAGAGAGGCACCATTCATGAGTTGCCTGGCAATCATGCCGGATCCCTTCCTATTATACTGAATGTTCTTGGCCAGAATATTCCAGTGGTCCTTGAAACCCTTCCTGGCCTCCTCCTTGCAGAATTCGATCACCTGTCTAATACGGATGCTCCCTGACCCGTCCTGTCTGGTGAAGGTGCCCTTTGCGGCTTCCTGGACGAGAAGCATGATACATTGCTCCGCGATCTGTCTCTGGGGATGCCGGATCTTCGCTGCCATCGTGGGGTGCTCGATCCGCTCGCAATATTTGGCCACCTTCTCCCAGTCGATCATGGTTCACCTCGGTCTCTGCTGGAAATCGAACCTGATCTCGAAGTACCTTTCGATGACGCGCTGTTCATCTTCCATAGATACTGAGGTCAGACCGTTGATTCGCAGGTAAGCAATGAAGTCCATGAGCAGATTCTTGTCGTGGAACGAAGACATCATCTGTGTTCCTCCCATTTCTCTTCCTCCCAGTCAAAAACGAAGAGGCAGTCATTATAGTCCTTCGAGAGACATAGGCGCGGCCTGTTAAGGATAATACCCCAATCATATGGGCTGTGTTCCTCTCTCCAGCGCGGTTTCGACTTCAGCCCTTGGGCCAGAGTCTTGAACTCCTCAACGACCTCAATACCGCAGATACCCCCGTTCCCGTGGGGGATGGGCCTGACGAGGAAGGCTCTCTGCCTCATCACGTTTTCTGGCCTGACCGGCCTATCGAGCCGCTTGCGGGTGCAGTACTTGAACTTGAAGAAGTGGGTGTCCTTATACGTTGCTTCGTGCTTCGGGCTCGTATGGAGCTTGCAGTCTTTGCATTCCATGTGGAGACCGTACTTGGTCTCTTCCAGGTACGAGGTCACGTCCTTAACTTCGGGGCCGTAGTCTTCCTCTGTGTCTATGACGAACATGGCCGGACAGCGATACATGAACTTATTCTCCGGATAGCGGTAGCTGTGGATCTTCAGCACCGGTACATCACTCACGACCATTTTCTCTTCTGGCATGACTTCATCTCCCCTGGGCGTCGATGGCATCGAAGAGTTCCCAGAGCCTCTTCGATGCTTCCTGGTGCTTATTCGAGGTCGGGTAGACACAGACTCTCTTATCGTCGAATGCCAGGTCGAAACTTTCAGCAGACTTCGTATCCACGACATGGGACGTAGTGAGGCCCTCCATTTCAATTTTCTCTATGACGGTGAACTTATTCTCGTTCAGCCGCCGCATGATGGTCTTTGCGTCCTGTGGCATCTTGAAGAGGAAGATCCACGGAACCTGGACCCGGTGCCTGAACCTGCCATTCTTCCCGACGGCGTGCCACCTGACCCCGGCGGTCTCGATGGTCCCCTTCTCTGACTTCACTTGGCCCTCCTGCTTTTTTCTGTCCAGATTCTCCTGCCGCACCGGGCCCTTCCCCCACACCGGGGCGAGCTTCTCCTTTAACCGCCTATCAATCTCCGCTCGTTCTCCGGCGTCCTCAACTTTGATCATAGGTGCGTGACAATCCGGGCACGTTGGGCTTGCCTCTGGTGTGACTCCCCGCCATCCACATCCAAAGCATTTATAATACTCGAATTTCATTTCGGTCCCCTGAGCAGCCTGTTCCACTCCAGCCGCATGCTACGCTGTGGTTCATAGGCGAGGGACATCAGGGCACCCTTGAGACCACAGTTCGTGGTCTGCATCGAGCCCCCGTTCCTGGCGATGCTTGAGATCATCTCCTCATTGTGGTCGAGAAAGAAGGCGCAGCTTGTCCTGCATGGTCCCCCATTGAAGCAGGAGACCATGTGGCCGTCTTGATCTACTACCTCGGCCACTTCGTTTATGACCGGCATGTGCGTCAGGTATCGGATCGGGTGTATGAACCTGTGTGCTCTGCATGCGAAGTTCGGGTCACATTCCTGGCAGGATTTCAAAAAGCGATTATCCATGGTTTCTCACACGGCTGGTGCCGAGACCCCTTCTTTCATCTGGTCCTCGGTCTCTCCCGGCTTTGCGAAGGGGTTCCCATCGAGCGGGTCGATGCACCGGATGGCGTGCTTCATGACGACCTTCGGGGGCTTATCCTTGAGGGCTGAATCCTCCTGAATGAGCACTTCGTACCGTGAATACTTCAGGAGAATGCCCCGTATCTTGGCCCCATCGGTGCATCCGATCTCAACATGATGCTTCCGGAGTTTCGAGAAGAAGTTCGGCTCCTTCGTGGTGGGCTTGGGCTGCGCCTGTGCCCCGTCTTCTGGCTTAAAGTACAGGTCAGCCAACTTGCTCATCACTTCGTTCACGGCCTGCTGCCAGGTTGCCAGACCCGGGTGCGGGTCTTCCAGGAGGTTGACCAGCCTCCTCGCCTCCACGGTCATATCTTCGGTGAGTGTCATATCCTTTTCACTCCTGCGGATGATTTGCCGCTGCCTGGGCCGCCAGGTCGTTCCTGGCCTTCTCCATCCGTTCCTGTTTCTCTTCGAGCTCGCAGGCGACCCATACGGATGAGTAGATCAGCGCGACGATGATGAAGAAGCCGATGACTATTGCGGGTGGCGACAGCCCCATCTCGAACTCATAGAACTTCACGAGTTGTGGAAAGATCATATCCGCGAGCAGATAATAGAGGTCAATGGCCCCGACAATTCCTCCCAGTATTGCGAGGAGGTATATTTCAAGCCGGTATGCCTTCGACACCAGTAACTTCCCGATTGCGATGATAGCGATTACGATGCTGATGATGCTGGCGATCACCGAGAACACTAATGCAATTCCGATTGCTTCTGTTGGGCATACCATTCCTGAGCATGGAACGAGTGGCTGTGATTTTGCATACAACGAGAGCAGCACCAGCCCCCAGAGGAGGAGGAATTCGGCACCCGCTAGGGCTACCGAGGGGAGCCAGCTATTCATCTGATGCTTGAGCTGACAGAATGGTTTTGTCATAGGGAGTGCCCCCTTTTCTTCTCGATTTCACATACTATGTACACTGCCCCGTAGCCGATGGTTGCGGCCAGGATTACCCCCACTATAATGGCCGGGATAGACAGCGTGCTCTCGAACTCGATGAAGACCTGTAGGCCCGAATACATCGCTGAGATGAGTCCCTGGCCCCCCAGGTAAACGAGGTCGATGGCCGATGCGATACCCAGGGGCGCAAGATAGAGGTAGAGCTTCCCGGTCCTCGTGTAACCTAATGGGGCGATAAACTCCAGGAGGAAGCACGCGAGTATCACTGCCGATACTATGATTGAGACGGATGCTGCATCTACCGGGCATAATCCAAGTGCGGATGGCTCATTGCATTCTGCGAGCGGCACCGAAGTTGCGAGCAAGGTGAGCAGGTACATCCCCCAGATGACGAGGGCCTCGAAACCGAAAACTACGATGTTAATGTACCCTTTTGTTGCCTGTTTTTTCAGGCGGCAGAATCTTGTAATTTTTGGTTCTGATGTGTCGATTGTCATAGTTATACCTTCCCGAATTCATAGAAGTATGGGTGGCTGAATTCCTTGTTTGAGTACGCCTTAGTACAGACATGGGTTACGCAGTTGATCTGCAACTCCGTTCCCAGGGTAATCCCCAGGATCGGCACCTTGGATGAGAAGGTGAACATCACGCACCCCCCGCCGGTGCATCCCGCTCGATCTTCACGCACCGATAGCACCAGTGGCCCAGCCACCCGGCCAGCATGCTGACGAGCTGGAGGGCGAAGACGATCCCCAGGACCGTGTAGTTCGGAGTTGGCATCGCATACGCATTTGGATTGGTGGTGCCGAAGGCAAGGGATGTGAGAAACGCCGCTACCAGCGCGATTATCGTTCCCATCCCCATGACGGTTTCCCGCTCGTTACTCTCCTTCGCGTGACCTTCGAGTGCCCAGGCTGCCAGGAACCACATGAGGAAGGTGATGGCTACTGCGACAATGGTGGTATTATTCTCGACATAGGATGCGAAGCTTGCTCCGTATGCGGCTATGATGGCCTGCACCAGCAAGATCCCGCCGAAGACTATTGCGAGTGCCACCAGGACTGGCCCGATGATTGATACCTCGCTTGGTAATTTACAGGTTACTTTGAACTTCATAGGTTTTCTCCACCTGCCGGTGCTTCACCATCAGGCTCGATCCTGATGCACCGCTTGCACCAGTGAAGCAGCCACCCGGCTATGAAACCCCCGGTGAGCACGATAATCCCTTCCACAAAGATCGGCCAGGAGAATGCCATCATACTGAGGATGAGTGCCGGATAGAGGCTGAAGATTGCTGAGATTATCATGGCAAACAGGATTTCCACGCTTCGTTTCCACTGGCCCTCTCCCTTATGTGTTTCCTCCCCGAACCATCCGACCACGGCACTTAACAGCGCGACGAGCCCGATGATTATCAGATTCACATTCCCTACGATAGCGGCCAGCAGCCCGGATCCTGCTGCTATTCCTGCTGCTATGATTGCTGCGCCGTAGATGGTTGCCACAAATGATAGCCAATAATATGCCCCGATGACTACGAGAAGACCAGCTAGGCCGATACCCAGAGCGATGGGGATCTCTGTCGGGAGTTTGCATATCGTTTTTATCTTCATAATGCGACCTCGCCTGCATCGGGTTCGATCCTGATGCACCGCTTGCACCAGTGACCCAGCCAGCCGACCAGCATGGCGACGAGCTGGAAAACGAAGAGGAACCCCATGAGCGGGATATTGATGGTCCCAACGGTTGCATGAAGGTTGTCAGTATAAGCCAGTATCGCCGCCACTACGAGTGCGACGATTGTGCCGGCTACCATGACTGCCAGCCGGTCCCCGTGTGACAGGGATTTCATCTCGTCTTCGAGGTGCCAGCTTGGGAATGCCCAGAAGAAAAAGAGGCTGATGAATCCGAGGATGATTGCATTCGTATCCAGGAACTTCATTACGGTTGCGCCGTAATTGACGATGGTGAACTGTATCCCGAGGATCAGCGCACCCACTGCTATGATCCCCGCGAGGGCATAGCCTACCCCCAAAATCTCCGAGGGTAACTTGCATGTCATTCTGATTTTCATCTTTACCACTTCTCCGCCTGGAGTGACCTATAGGACCAGCCCCTCCCCGGGGCGTACTCTACCAGGAGCACGATGTCATCGCTGAGGATTATCGTGTGGTCCTTGTGGAGTTCCGGCTTTTCGTTATACTTCCTGATGAGCGTCAGGAAGATTTGCCGGATCCGTTCCTCCTTGACCGGGCAGATGATCTTCTCCTTGCACTCGGTCTTCTGCCTGCACATCCAGGTGAACCCGACGATCTGCTCGATGCGCTTGTCCGAGATGCTGATGCTGGGCTCCACGGCCAGATCGCAGCAGATTTCGTCCGGGTTGATTTCCAGTCCCACCATGGTCCTTGCCAGCTCGCAGACTTTGCCTTTACACATCATCCGGCAGATACAGTTGGTGCAGTACTTCGGGTCGATGCCCAGCACCTCCAGGGCCTTTCCTGTCGCGGTCATGTCCTTTCCGCCTTGGCAGCCCATCCCTGCCACTTGGTCGTCCGGATGGAGATGAAGCCCCTCCCTGCCATCAGGTCGGCCAGCTCCTTCGGGGCCTGTCCCCCGAAGACTCTCTCCGGGGTGAGGAGATCCCAGACTCCCAGGAGCGAGCCCAGGCCCATGGTAACGAGGGCTATCCCCCGGTCGCCCATGTCCCCGCCCATCTCCAGGTAGTTGTGCTCCTTACCATCGAGCCAGCCCGGGTGCTCGGCCTTGACGAGCTCCAGGAACTCCTCCAGATCCGGGTTTTCTCGCATAGCCACCTTGAAGAAGTGGACATCAGCGGTATGGCCCTTCGGCTGGTACTCCTCGGCCTTCTCCGGATGGCCCGTCACCGTGGAATCGATGCATTTCCCGCAGGTGCAGGCCCCACGGATGGTATGGGCGATGACGAACTGCTGGAGCTGCATCATGACTTCACATCCGTCACGTTACCGCCAACCATCGGGATTCCACACATAGTCGCCCCTGGATTCGACGTATCGCAGTAGGGCATATCCTTGACCGCGAGGATGGGCCTATAGAGTGTCAGAGGCGCATACGAGATCCCGACACCGATGAACAGGTACGTCTGTCCCGAGCTAATGGTGCTGTAAATCTCATCACTCGTTATGAGGATCTCTCCCCCCTTGATAGTGATCCAATTGACCCCGTTGCTGGTTTCCTTATCTACCACTGTTGCGATGAATTGCTGCTGGCTCTCGACTATGATGCCCCCGACGACAACCCCTGCGGCGATGAGGAACAGGACCGCGACAGCTATCACCTTGCCGAACCCGCTCTTACCGGACATGGGGTTTCACCTCCGAATCATCGATGAACTTCTTCTCGACCTTGATGAGTTTCGCCCGAGCTTTGTTGTTCAGGGACTCGTCCATGATGGCCCCGCCTGTGAACCGCTCTTGGCTCTCCCAGGTGATGCCGTACTCGCTGACCCGGACAAGGTTGAACTCCTGCCAGCACTTATCCAGCCGCTCCAGGTAGCCGAAGCCCCCGAGGTAGTATTCGTAGTTCCCCGCCCCGTAGGTCATCTGGTCCAGGCCCTCCCTCATGACATGAGCATGCACCCAGTCCCGCTCCTTGTCAGTCAGGCCATCGAGGATCTTCTTGGCCTCGATGTTCGCCTTCCGGATCAGGTCTGCGTGGTCCCTGCCGATGATGGCGTCGGTCAGATGGTTTTCCAGGTCGGCGCGGACCTGGGTTTTGGAGATGGGATTGTTCCGCTTGCCTATATATTCCCTACCGGTCATTTGTACCGGCCCCCATACGAGTCGCCCGAGTCGGTGCCCTGATCAGAGGGTGCCCCGCCCGTCTTCCGGTTCTGGATATATTCCACGACCCGCTGCATGGCGACCTCCGGACTGGGGCTTCCCTGCACAATCCCGATTATCTCCTGGCAGACCCGCATGGCCTCCTCAGGGTTATCGAAGCCCCCAATGAAGACGTGGCCGCTCCCGCGCAGGGCACCGCCCAGAGCCTCCCGGAGCAGGTCATCGAGATCCTTATCCCGTATCTGGAACTCCGGCATTCCGCCCGGTGGCATGGCGAAGCCGAATGGTCCCATGAGTGACCGCCACATATCGACAGGATTGAGAGTGCCTGTGCTGCGCGAGCCGTCCAGCTTGCGCTGCATCTGACTCATCCAGGTATTGGCTCCGGTCTCCGGATCCTTCTTCTGGATCTTATCATCAGGAACATCGTTGCACAGAACCGTCTTCCCGCAGAAGGCGCACTCGTGCTCCATGAAGTTCACACTCTGGGGTAAGTATCGCTTTGTACCGCATTCGTCACAGAAGAACATGGATCAGACTCCCGCCCTGGCCTTGGCCTTGGCTTTCTGGATCCGGTCCCAGTAGTTGGTCGTGAAGATGTATGCCATAAGGACCGTGAGAAGGGCCGTGGCCAGGAGAGTTACGACGCTCGCAACCCAGACGGCCCCTTTGATGGTGCTGAACTTCATTGTTTGCCCCACCCCCCGATCTTGTCTTCCTCGGTGAGCTGCCCACGCTCCACGAGGAATCTTTCGATGGCCATCAGAACAATATCTTCTTCGACCTTCGTTTCCGTATCCGGATCCATCCGGTACTCATGCCCTGCCTTGAACATTGCATCCGCGATGTACTGGGGCATCGTGATGGTCAGAGTCCTCGACCTGGATTTCCTGACCAACCGATCAAGATTGTCCACACTTGCGAGTGGCATAGTCTTCGCCAGGTGGATGAGCTGCCATTCGTATGCCTTTGTTCCTGGAACTACTGCGCTTTTCATTACCTACCTACTCCCTGATAATATGCCCTATGTCGTTATGTCTATATAAGCATATCGTTCCAATCAGACCAGGATCTTATGTACGATTCCCCATTCGCCATCCCCGTCTGTCCCCATATCGCACTCGATGAGCTCGAACTTCCCGTCATACCAGCGATACTGCCAGTATTTCCACCATTCCTCGCACCAGCCTGACCTGCCTATCTGCCGGTCCCAGGCCGAGCATGCGGAGAAGCCCACGGCATGGCCTTTCGAGGCATGGTCCCAGAGCCACTGGATAGGATGCCGCATTTCCTCGTCCGTGGCGATGACACCGCAGGTATGACAGTCTATGATCCCGAGGGTCTTCCATCCCCTCAGTCGAAGGAACTCTTTCACGAACTCTTTTGGAATCATGGCTCCTCGGATTTCCTGATGTAGAAGTTTCCCCCTATTGCGTACAGGAGCCGTACCCTCGACTTGTAAGGTATGCGGTTGATCAGCCAGTTGGCCCTGGCGACCCAGCCATGATCGGTATAGAAGTCCAGGTCGAATGACCTCTGGGCGCATTCCCCGGCCCCGAGTCCTGCCGCGAAGGTCCGGAAGTCCTCGTCGTGTTCATCCGGGTGCCTGATGTGAGTCAGCTCGTGGCAGATGATCTTCTCTATGGCGTCTCGATTGTTCTTGAGGATCCTCCAGACCCACATCGCTATCCTCACCTCATAGATTATATCGATTTTCGCATTGTGGCCAACCCGCATGTCCGTGACAGTGGTAAGATTTGCCCCTGGCAGCGTATTTTTTATATAGGCTGGCACGACTTTTACCACCCTGAAGGAGACCGGATATGCGGTGACGATCTTCGCCTTCTCCTTCGCAAATTCACCATATTCTTCGATGAGATGGTGATCTTCCGCGTTGAGCATGGCTATCCACTCCCTCCGGCAATCTCGAACTTCACTCCGAGGCGCAGGAGGAGCGCAGTCTTCGTCCTGAAGGGCAGCAACTCGATGAGCGGCGCGAGCCGGTGGATCCACCTGTTTCCGGTTCTCAGGACCATCTTGAATTCTGAACCGTTGCTGAGTTCCCCAGCCCCGAGCAATGCCGCGAACTCCTTGAATCCCTCGTCATGGGTCAGGAACCTGATATGGGCCAGCTCATGGCCGATAAACTTCCGCATCGTCACCTTGTCATTCTTGAAGATGGAGAATAGCCATTCAGACATGACGAGCCTGAAGGAAACGATCTGGGATGGGTCGGTGGTCAACTGACTCCATTTTGTGAGCCTATACAGCCTGGCCCCGTTTATGCCCATGCCGTTCAGGGAACTCATCAGTTGCCTGTCCACCATGAATTGTATCGGAAGAGGAGTTATCGGTGCCGCCATCTCCCGGGTCATCCTGTCGTATTCCAGGACCAGATAGGTATCATCCACTGATGGCATTCGTGGCATTATTTCCTCAGCCTCTTTGGAATCAGGACATCTCCACGGCCCAGGGCGAGGAGAAGCCTCACCAGCCAGATATTATCCGACCTGATGTGATGGACTTCTCCCTCGGTGAACTCTGCTGCCCCCAGGAACCTGGCATACGTCCTGAAATCCTCGTTATGTTCCTCCGGGACGGCGATGTGGGCCAGCTCGTGGCAGATGAGCTTCTCGATACTATCCGTGCTGTTCTTGAAGATGTCGAAGAACCATTTCGCCATCTGGACGATGTGCCAGGTTTCGATCCCGACCCGTTCCGTTCCGAACTGCTCCCTCATGCAGAAATAGAGTTTGGCCCCGATCAGGCCCCCCAAAGGCCCCCTTTCCCAGTATGGTTCCACGGTGAGGATGACCTTCTCGTGCGTGATTAGCTTGGCCTTCTCCCTGGTGAACCAGTTGAGCTTCATGAGCTTGGCCAGGTCGTCCTTATGCATATGCATCGACATATCTAATATCCAACTCTCGATCCAATACGCTGTATCAATCCCTTCATTCCGAACCCGGTTCTGCCTCCTCCGCTTGGACCGAGCCTTTCAATATATCCAACCTTATCCAAGTCCAGAGAGGTGATCCAGTCCAAGTCCACGGGCCGGTAGCCGATGAGCTCGCAACTCACGTTAATTCGCCTGGTCTCGGAATTGATGAATGGGTAACACTCAGTATCGCTATTGTGAACATGGCCATGAATTACCCAACCATCCCAGTCCTTCGGAACGTCTGCTGGAGAATGGACCAGATAGAATTTCCGCCCACGGCATGTTAGGATCCCGTGGTCGTATCCCGCTGTCATTCTCCTGTCGTGGTTGCCCCGGATGAAGGTTTTCTTCCCGTTCAGGATATTGATATAATGCCCAATAGAACCGCGCCAGACGAAATCCCCAAGGTAGAATACCCTATCTTCAGGCCCCACTGTCCTGTTCCAGTTCCTTATCAGGGTCCGGTCCATACCCCACACAGTCAGGAACGGGCGGTTGGAGTACCTGATGATATTCCTGTGGCCTAAATGCAGGTCGCTGATGAGGAATGCATGGGGCATATCAGTCCCCTTTCTCCAGGTTCTCTGGCCTGACCCAGATATCTCCCAACGGGATCCTAACCAGGACTTCCCCTGGCCTCACGTTCTTCACTTTTCCCTTGTAAGTGGAGCCCGGCCTTGGTGCCATCCCCTTCCCTTCTGAGATTGATATATTCTCATCTATCTTGACCCGCACTATATCTCCGCGCTTAAAGCCCGTGCCCATGGTGTCCTGCCCTTCCCTGGCAGGTACTCGGGTATCTGGTTGTCCAGGATCCTGCCTGGCTCCGGGAGGCCCTGGCGGGGCTTCAGGGGCACCTCCCGCAGTTGCCCCTTTTGTCTTGATTTCCGAGGTCTCCCATTTGCCCCCTTCCTTGACTGCGAGCAGCCCCCGCCTCAGGAGCACGCCCCGGTAGAAGCCCTCAATATCCTCGCTGGATTTGATAGAATCTGGGTACTTCTCCCTGAAGACCTTGTAAACATCCTGAATCTGGCAGGGCTGGTCCCGCAGGAAGGCCGCCTGCTCAATCGAGATAGTATACTTTGAACGGAGGCTTGAGTAGGCCGCTTCCTTCATGGGCCGCTCGCTGGGTCGCACGTCCTTTGATACCTCCTCTATCAGCTTCTCCTCGGGCTTTTCCTCCTCCTTTTCCTCCACTGGAGGTTCGGCTGTCGATGGGGCCGGTGGGGCCGGTGGAACTGATGGAATCGCCGCTATCGCAGGCAGGTCTCCCGCCTTCCCGATTTCTATGACCATAGCCTGGCAGAATTCCACCATCTTGTTGATGAGAGGCAGACATTGGAAAAGGTCGTCCCCTGGCTGCCTGAACGTGACCACGATCTCGGTATACCCCGTTAGAACCTGTTCGTGTGCCTTCGAGGTGAATACGATATCCTTTCCGAAGGTCTTGCTGAACTCTTTCAGCCGGTTGATATACGGCAGGGCCTCGATGAAGTCCCCCTCCTCGAAGATGAGGTTAGTCTGCATCATGGTCTGGCCCCTTATTGTTTCGGATAAAACTTCCCCGTAAACCTTTAATTTCATCAGTTTATCCCCACCCTTTGTCTTACGCTTGGCCCCACGGCTGCATTGCCAGCATTGCCGGATCGGTATCCAGCTTCTCCAGGAGCTTGCGCTTCTCCTTCTTCGTAAGCCCGTCCGATCCCTCAATACCTGCCCGAAGCACTTCCCTCGTCATCATCTCGATGATTATGCCCAGCATGCCTTCTGCGGTGGTCGGCATGGGCGGGACCGACTCGAAGATGATCTGGAGGAGGTTCCTGCCGCATGCCTCACACCGGATCTCCATGAGCGGGGCCGTCAAGTCGCTTGGGCTCTGGTGGCCGCAGACGCAGTTCAGGGTGGACATGACTGTTTTCTCTCTGGGATCCTCTCGATATGTTCCCACAGCTTATCGAATCCCAGCCAGCGCGGGTTCGTCGAATCGTAGAACCGCAGCACCGCAGTTCTCGTGATGGTCCCGCATTTGAGACACCGATACACGATCATTGTCAGGGATTCCGTCCGATCTTCCGGCCATGCATCGAGAGTGTTTGATTCCGGTGTAAGATCCGTACTCTCGCATACCGGGCATCTGTGAGCGATAATCATGTCAATGCCTCCTTCCATTCTTTGACGCGCCTGATGAACTCCGGCACATCGTCCAGGTGAATCTTTACCTCGTGGTAATTCGAGTTGTCGATGATCCGTAGGCCCTTACCGAAGTCCGGGTGCCCCGCGAGCCCGAGGAGGTAGTAGTACGCGAGCTGCGTCTGGCATTCGAGTTTGTGATGCGCGATCTCCCCGAGCAGCAGGTAGTCGTCTACCGGGAGGTCGGTGTAGTACCCCGACCAGTTGCATTTCGGGCACCGATAATGCCGGATCTTTATCGTGTCGTCCACCAGCTCCGTCTTGCAGAACGGGCAGTCCGGCGGCTTTGCACAGACCCCGTGCTTAACCAATTCTTCTACGCAGTAGTGAAGGAGGATATGGTGCTCCTTCGGCCAGGTGCAGGCCCTGCACTTCTCCGGGGTGTTCTCTGTCACGATTTTATCACCTCGAATTTCCCTTCCTTTTCCCCCACCAGGCCCCGAGTGATGAGCATCTGGAGAATGCGCCTTGCCCACGGTTCCCACTGGCTCGGCTGGGGATACCAGTTGATTTTCCCTTCCTGATACGCAGGGTAGACTGCATCCCCGAGGGTTGTTGCATCAGTAGGCCCGTGCTGCGTAAGGTATGCGTAGACGAGGGCCTCAGCGTCATCGAGCGGGAGCACTTTCGAGACCTCTATCGCGGGAGTCATTTCAAAGCCGCCCCACTATTTCTTTGTGTTTCGAGCACTTGCCTGATCTGCTTCAGGCTGAGACCCGGTGGACTCGGGAGAGGATCCCTTTCCGGGATGGGCTTCCCTGCACGCTCAGATACCTCGATGATGATCTTCATGGCGGCCACTAACTCCTCTTCGATTTTCGCCAGATCATCCATCGCTTTATCGGTCTCCCCTTTCAACATGTGAATCCGGGCCAGTTCTACGAGTTCCCTGACCCAGTGGATAGGATACGGTTCTTTGGTCATATCCACCCCCACGATCCCACCAGGGCGCAGCCGACCAGGAACCCGATGATGGCTCCTGTATTCAGGGGCGGGAGGCCAGCCTGGGCCTTGCCGCTATCCAGCACCCTGATGAGGATGAGCATCCCCACCAGGGAACCCAGGACGGCCCCTGCAACCGGGACCAGGGATGACTGGAACGCCCTGGCGGATACTACCAGGATCGAGGGGATGATAATGTCCCCTGCTCCGAGAATGTAGGCGTCCCTCCCTTTTTTCTCGCCTTTGATGTCAAGTCCGCCCGTCAGCCCCATCTTCCTGTACGAGAAGTCCCGTTTCTTCGGGACGATGAACAGAACGGAGGGCAGCTTCAGATTCACCACCCCCTGGGCCAGATTCAACATGTGCTTCGTGCCGTAGACCGAGACTGCATCGTAGACCGCCATAATAATCAGGAGGACAATTGCCGGGATCAGCCCGATGGATGTTCCGAAGAGTGCCCCCACCCCGGCAACCAGGAGGAGCCCCGCCGTATCGATCACGTACCACTCGGGGTAATAGTAGAGCAGGGCAGTCACTGCGAATGCCACCCCAAGGCTTGCCAGGGCCACAGCGTCCGTGGACCCGAAGAACAGGGACATCAGAGTGAGCGCGACAAAGCTGAAGGTAAAGAACACCGAGAAGGCGATGATGGCCGATATGATGAAATTCAGCCTGTACCTTATCAGCACCAGCATGAGGAAGGTGAAGACTAGGATGATTGCCAGGAAGATGAGCGGATTGTTCAGGCTCTGTGGATCCTGGAACGCGGTAACGCCGGTACTCTGGACCGGCGCGACCATGAGCAATGCCATTCCCTCACCGATGAGCAGGAGTACCGGCAGCATCAGAAGGGAGAATCTTTTCTTGAGCGTTTCAATGTCTGTCATGATTCACCTCAACACCATTTCGTCGATCTTGATGGCATTCTCATACCGCACCTTCCAGGGTGGCTGGAGGAGTTCCTGAATCATATCGAGGAACCTGATTGAGATCCGGTCTCTCCAGTTCAGCTCTACCCAGAGCGTGAACAGCGGATAGATCGTTCTCTCTTCAAGGATGACCTTCCGCCCATGTTCTTTGATCCTGTCCCCCCTGTCGCTCGCG
>Ga0315296_10001797_pt1 | contig 18607 bp, 30 predicted proteins | sample YL17G14_18_MG_FD_203921 | JGI IMG/M metagenome (GOLD analysis project Ga0315296, IMG submission 203921) | Sediment microbial communities from Yellowstone Lake, YNP, Wyoming, USA - YL17G14_18 | ecosystem: Environmental > Aquatic > Freshwater > Lake > Sediment | place: USA: Wyoming | collected... | reverse complement strand
CTACCTCCTGGCTGGCTAACACCTGGTATCAAGTGTTTGTCAGTCTTTCCCCGACGGCTGGCCTGAGAATGAGAATCGACGGCGGCGCGGCGGTCACCAGCGCCACAATCCACCTCTTTCCTCCTTTTGGCGATAATATCTACTTCGGCGACGAAACCACTGGCAGCGGGTGGGGGCTGAAGGGTGTGATGTCCGACATCTTTATCGACGAGCCCGCGGCCGACCTGACAGAGGCCCAGGAACTCGAGATCTATAAAGGCATCCTGCCCAGTCTTACTACGGATAACATGTACCTCTGCGATGAGGGCAGAGGCGTTACGGTCTACGACAGGGGCGCGGGCGCGGCCAACGCGACCCTGGGGGCTGGCTGTACCTGGTCCTTCGGTCAGGTAAAACAGCCTCTCCTGAGCCTGGATGGGAGAAATGACCACGCCCAAAGTAGCGCGGGGGTAGATATAACCGGGGCCGTGACAATAGCCCTGGTCACCAAGATGAAGTCCACCTACAACGCCCTGACGGGAGACCACTACCCCATAGAGCTCTTCATCGACAACAACACTTCATATCTGCTGTGGTATAACTTTATCATTGGCCAGTTCCGGTACATGGCGATAGGTGCGGGAGCTAGCGGTGTCGCCGACTTCACTTACCATCCTGCGATTGATGACTACGCCGTATGGTTAATGACCCAGCAGAGCGGAGTCTTGAAGCTATACCTCAACGGCTACCTGGCCGCTTCCGGGACCTGGACGGGAGCGATGCCAGGTGCGAACGCTATTGCCTACATCGGGGCCGAGGACTCTCCCAGTATGTGGGATATTTCCAGACCTCTGTTTGCCGGTCTGATAAGTGGGGCTTTCACCAATAAGCAGGCTCTGGCCTATTCCCGCTGGCTGAGGGATGTTTTTAACCTGCCGATTAGTATTTAGGAGAAAGCATATTGCTACTAATCAGACCGAATATTATAGACGGGCCAGTAAACGATAGGCTTACAGCTGCCAGGGCTGCTTTCCTTGATAATCTTGCTGCTGCTTTTGTGGGTAACCTCCAGATAAAAGCCACCACTATCGACCTGAACCAGGCGGCTGCAACATATGACCTATTCACAGCTACCACCCAGGACGTCGTGGTGGAGAAGTTGGTTCTCAGGATGCCTAATAGTGCTCTAGCTGCCCCCTTTACATACCTCACTATTCAGACAGACGATACCACACCAATAATTATTTTTGATGCCACTGCCGGTGCCGTAGCCAACCTAACAGCCGAGGCGCAGCTTGCCTGGACTGGAGCCATATTACTTGATGCAGGGACTGGAGCCAAGATACGGTTAACAATCGCTGTTGCTTTCGGCGGGGCAGCAACTGTTGCTGATGTTATTGCCGAATATAGGGCCGTGGTGAGCGGGGGGTTACTGCTATGAGTCCTGTATTCATTCAAGGCGTCGAACAGGTTGTACCGGCTCAAGACATTGATCGAAACCAAGCTGGTGATGTGACATTTTTAGCAGCCGAACTTGGCACCAATGATACCGAGACCCAGAAATCAAATTCATCTTGGGCTGACGATAAAAATTTTTCTATTAATGTAACGAAGGTTTTTTTCCTTAAATTTGACCTTGAAATACGTAATGGTCTCCAAGATTATCCTGCATATGTCCACTTCAGGTTAAGAATAGGCGCAAACTATAGTGCAGAGTGCAACCCTGACAGTAACATTTATGCTTGGAAGACAATCTATTGGGATATACGTGCATTGAAGTTAAGTGGAACTCAGACTGTCTATCTCCAAAGCTATGCTGACTATCCTGCGGGGAATAGAGCTGATTGTCAAGGATGGGATTGCCATAAGGAGGGTAGGTTAGCTCTATGAGATATTTTGTTCAAACTCATGAAAAGACCGACAGTGGTAAAGTCTATAAATTGGTTGATGAATCCGGCAAAATTATAAGATTGCTTCTTGAGACTGCCTTGCCTTATGCCGTTAAGTTTGAGGAGGAGATAGAGAAAGAAAAACATAGGGACTTGTATACGGAAATAGATGCCCTGAAAGCCAGGCTGGAGAAGTTGGAGAAGAATAATGTGCCGGCTGAGTAACCTATTCAAGTCAGAGAAGCCAAAGCCTCAGATTGAGCTTTTATCAATGCCGAGTGATCAGGTGCAGCCTGAGGTAGATCAACTGAAAGTAACCATGCTCTATCCGGCCTTAGTTGACACCGAATACTTCTATACCAAGGCTGAAAGCTGGGCTGAGGGATGTTTTTAACCTGCCGATTAGTATTTAGGAGAAAGCATTGCTACTAATCAGACCGAATATTATAGACGGGCCCGTAAACGATAGGCTTACAGCTGTTCGTGCTGCGTATCTAGACGAACTGGGCCTATCCACCTTTGGGCAAGAGACTGTAATCGCCACCGATGTCAATGGAATCACCTGGAAGGACTTGCTAGATAAGTCTGCCGGTGGCGCATCCCCGATTACTAAGTACACGGAAATCTGGGGTATTAAGGTGACCAAAGGCGGGGCCTGGGCTGGCAGTCTCAAGCTCAGGATCACCGATGGCACCAATAAGATCTTCCCATTTGCTGCAGAAGCCATCGAGGGGACAGACTTCCTCAACGCAACCATCTGGATGTTTCCTGATCCTATCCATGTCCCAGTGTCTACTGGCTACAAACTCCAATTCAGGTCATCTGATGGCGGTGATGGGGCCGGCGAAACCTGTACACTGGACGAGCTTGATATTATAACAAAGGGGTAGAAAATGATACCGTTACTGGTCTTCTCTATGGTGATCACTGGAGCGCTAACCAGAGCAATCTATGGATGGCTTGACTCGGGTGAGGCGTTCGTAAAACGAAAGTTTGTTGCCACCATGATCTTCACCTTCTTTACGGTCGCTTTGCCCGCGACGACTGCGGTGTTCGCTTCGAACATGATAGTCGACACCGCCGGTGTCATCGGATTCTGCGTAACGGCTCTGCTGGCTGGGTGGGGCGCTGATAGCGGACTGAAGGAGCTGACAAAGATGAAAGATTTGAACGGAGCCCCAAAATGAGAGCAAAATCCTGGGCCGTGAAGCTAGGTATACCTCTCCTTATCCTCTTCACCTTCTTCATTGTCCCGTTCTTTTCCGTTGCCGCGATCTGGGTTCAGAACGTCGGGCTGCTTCCGGCTAATGCCGTGCTCTTTGCGTCTAATTCTCCGTCAACAGATAGATTCATGGCCACTGCCCTCAGGGGATTCTATGGGAGCAGAATCGGCATCTGTGATGGCACGGCTGACCAGACAGAGTCACAGGCGGCCATAAACACCATTGTTTCAGGTGAGGTACTTTTTTCAGCGGGTAACTACGACTTTACTGGACACGTCAGCATGAAGTCGAACGTCAGCTTGAGGCTTCAACAGGGTGCTGTCTTAAAGCTACACGACAACACCCTTTACAATATTACTCAATGGGACACTCCAGGAGTACACGACTCCTATATTTTCGGGCCAGGGGGATTTGACCAGAACACCGCAAACAATCCAGGCACTGGAGACCACACAATCAGGTTTGCGTTTGGCGCTAAGGCATCAGCTACTAATATCACTCGTGTGGGTGTCTATGGGGTAACAGTGTGGGACGCAGGCAACAACATATTCGCTGCGGTTGGCGCAAGAAATATTATGGTCGAGGATTCCACATTCCTGTGTTCTACCAATGGGACTGGGAGTGCCCCGATAGAGTACATCTATGTTACGGGAGGGATCATCGCCAACAACAAGATCATCGTCAGCTCGGACGATTTCCACTGCAAAATTGAGATTCAGAACTCAAGTGGCATAACAACCACTGGGAACGTAATCCACGGGTCAGGTTTCCTGATTTTCAGCACTACCAATAGTATTGTCATGGGAAACACGATCATCTTCCCCAGTACCACATATCCATTTGTTGGCTTCGAATTCTCACAACACGACGGCATTTACAGTAAAGGCAATGCAATATCTGGCAATACTATAATCGGTGCTGGAACGACTAATGGAACTGGGATAGCTATGCAACTGGAGGCGGATGGGGGCGCAAGGTGTAACTCAATCATTGGAAATACATTTCGAAACCTGAAACAGGTCATTGCCGTCCGCAATAATGTCAACGGCGATAACAGTTTTGAAAGCAATATCTGTGAGATCCTTGGGGACGATCCCCTTCAGTTTGAAAATACCGAGAACTGGACAATAAAAGACAACAAAATCAGAGATTCAGCCTCCGTTGCAGTCTATTTTATAGGTAACTGCAGTGGTGGGAGGTTTGAAGGCAACGATATTAGTGGTTCTGGCCTTCTTGATATAAAGTTTGAGACCGGCGTAACAGGTACTCCGGTGATGGGAAGGAACAAATTCGCATTAGGCTTTGCAGGCCTCTGGAATAAACACCTCGCTACCTGGGAACCGAACTATGTCGTTACATCTCGATTACTCGACCTTTCTGGAGCGTCAACCGATGTTATAGTGGTCAGTCTAAGAACGGACTCTGTGCTCGTGAGATATGACATTGTTTATACAGAGGCGTCCTCTGCTGACGCTGGCGTTGAAATTCGTGTCGGTCACCTTGATGATACAGATCGGTTTGATGTCTCCACCTCAGAGGCGTCGAAAGCCGTGGGATACACGAAGACGTTTAATATAACAGACCTAACCACGGTTAACAGCGACGGTGTTAAGGGAATTTCCATCGGGACTGCCGGTGGGAAGACTGGCACTGGTGAAGTCCAGATAATCTTGTGGATTGCAGAGATCAGTTCGTAGTAAAATAAGGAAAGGGGGAGGTTTCCGATGAATGTAAAGTTAATCGAGGTGGGCTGGTATGGCCTGAGTTCGTGGACAGAAGAAACCATGAGAACCTGGAAAGGCGAGGGTTACGCTTCCGAGACTGTAATCTTCAGCGGCACATTGCTAAAGGAAGGTTCCTTGGTAGCAACTCTGCCTTCAGTAAGAGTCGTTGTCGGGCAACCTTATAAGGATGGTGTACTAATAGGCCATGCTTCTAATCCCATCTGGAGCGATGTCAATGTCGATGCCGATACTCTTGAACTACATGCCGAGACAGAGGCAGGTAACACCGGCTGGACCCACACTATTTATGTCAATGGAACCAAGGTCGGACTGATATTTGACGGCGGATGGGCAGTGCCCAAGGACTATATCTTCAAAACACCCACTGAGTTGCGCTTCGAAGACTGGCTCCCCGCGTCTCCAATGGTAGGTCCTCCACTCCCGAAGTGGCTGGGGCTTACCTGGCCGTGGTATAAAGAGGGCTAATTTGGATATCTATAAGTGGTTTTGGAGTAAACTGGGAGGCCGCCCCTGGACATACATTATCCGGGATGTCTGGCACGAAGCCGAGTGGCTCCTACAGACTATTTGGTTCTGGATGGGGGTAGCTGCCTGCTTCCTCTATGTGGTGCCTGATTGGCACCTCAACTGGTGGCAGAAGCTACTCGTACTCTGGGGAATTTATACCTTTGGCTATATTAACGGCCACCTCTTCTGGGGGACGAAGTGGATAAAAGGACAGCCAGATGGACGGTAATGTCCTTACTACGATAGCTCAATGGATAGCTACCGCCAGCGTCACCGGCGGCTTAGTCTACACCTGGCGGCGCAACCTCAACCATCAGAGTCAGATTGACACCCAGCTAAAAACAGAGTTGACGCTCCAGATTAAAGCCATTAAAGATAAGCTGGATGATCCCAACGAGGGGCTCGGCGCCATCAAGAGGGAAATCAACGGTATAAAAGAACACTGCGCCGCGGTGACCAGCGGGTGCTCTGAGAGGTTCAAACACGTAGAAGAGGACATCCACAAGCTAGAGGGTTTTGGATAATGTGCTGGAGCAAATTAGTCAAAACCGAGAAGACCAAGCCTCAGATTGAGCTTTTATCAATGCCGAGTGATCAGGTGCAGCCTGAGGTAGACCAACTAAAAGTAACTATGCTCTATCCGGCCTTAGTTGACACCGAATACTTCTATACCAAGGCTGAAAGCTGGGCTGAGGTGTTTGACTATATCTACTTCAAATTTGATATGCCGAAATATTTGGCTGAGCGAATGGATTGCGACGATTTTGCTGTGCTGCTCAAGGGACTGGCCACCAGCTTCTTTGGCTTAAACTTCTTCGGCATAATATTCGGCAACACTCCAATGGGCTACCACGCTTGGAATGTCTTCAGGACCGATAGTGAAATCTGGCAATTTGAGCCGCAGACTGGACAATACTTTCCGATAGGAGAAAAGGGCTATAAGCCTGAATGGATACTTTTGTGACACTCCCACTAGAGTAGTCACCCCATTTGACGGGGAACTGAGCACCACACTCCGGGCACTGATACCAGGCCCGGTTTTCGGTATCTGTATTCCGTCGCAATCCAGACCCGCACGCCGGACACTTTCCCAATATCTTGGGTCTCATAATAGCACCTGCTGTTTCAGGCGTTCTCCCGTTAAGTTGGCAGCTCTGGTTGGGAAGCAACTTTGGAAATTCTCTCACGGGCAAGTTTGCAGTACCTCTCCACGCAGTCAATGAGGATCGCCTTTCTACCGAGCTTCTTCGCTACGACCCCAGTGGTGCCGGAGCCACAGAAGGGGTCAAGCACTACATCACCGACCCTGCTGCTGGCCTTAATTGGCCTCACACATAGCTTCTCCGGGTAGACTGCGAAGTGAGCGCCCTTATAAGGCTGGGTAGTCAGCTCCCAGTAGTCACCCGGGTTCTTGCCGTTGGCGAAGTCAACAAGAGGCTGCCCATCTTCTCCGAAGTAGCCGCTGTGCTTTTTTCTGGCAGGGCTTTGCGCACCGAGGTCAGCATCTTCATGTTTTTGCCTATTTTCAAATATATCCCCAGGGTTCTTGCCTTTAGGCGAATAATCCCTTGTGTGAAGGGGGTCAGTGTAGGAAACGTTGCCAGTCCTATCTACCGCTTGGTCATGCTTGGTAAGGCGATCAAACCCAGCTCTTAAATCATGGCTGGAGCCGTGGCGTTTCTCAGGGTACTCATATTTTTCAATCTCCTCTGGGGAAGCCTTCAGTTCACCTGCTTGGGCAGTTGTGCCGGCCTTACCTCGCTTAACATCATGGACTCTGAGGTTGAAGGACTGGGGCTGAGGGCCGCGACCGAAGAGGTCAAAGTTCACTTGCCTCTGGTATCTCTCAAGGCTCTGGGTCTTGTGAGGCTCCCGGACAGCATCAAGGTCGAAATAGTATCTTCCGCACTTAACAAAGAAAAAAATGAACTCGTAGGTCGTGCTGAACCTGTCCTTAACCGATGACGGCATGGAGTTTGGCTTGTGCCACACGATTTTATTGCGGAGTATCCATCCATCCTCAATCATAGCGAACATCACGCGCTCGGGGATACAGGCCATACACTTGGGCTGAATACTACATCCTGAACCAGAAAAAGAGTCGCTCAGATTTAAGTAAAATGAGCCATCCTTTCTCAGCACTCTTTTGACCTCTCGGAATATCATCATCAGGTGCTCAACATAGAGTTCCGGTGTAGGTTCTAACCCGAGCTGACCACGCCAACCATGGCACTTGGAACAGAAGACGTTAGACACATGCTTCTGGTGGTCACCATTAAACTTTCGGCTCGGCTCACCATAGAACCGCTCAGTGGTACGCGTCTTTCCTGACTGCGTACTTGCCCGGTGCTCATGGTATTCAGAGCCTTCCCAGACATGCTCGCATTTCTCCTCGCCTTTCCAGACTATATCGGAGCCGCCGGCATAGTTGCGGAGTCCCCAATACGGAGGTGAAGTCATGCACATCTGGACACTTTCACCTGGGAGAGACTTTAGAACCTCAATAGCGTGTCCCTTGTAGATAGTGGCTGCCGATTCCTGGTAATACATAGCCGCGGCCGTCTTGATTTCAAGTGAGTTCATCCCCTTGACCTCTCTAAGTGGTACATGGGGAGTCTCCCCCTCTTCTTCCTTGGCCCGCCGAGGTGGCCGCCGGCTGTGCAACTCTCCCCCTGTCTTTCCATCCACTTCGCTAGTTCGGCGCCGAAGTCCCGGACAGCGCCACAGCCAGGGTTCTTACATCTGCCCACATTCAGAGAGTCTAAAATCCAGTAATGAGGCGGACAGCGGTTCACAGCCTCAGTTTTTAGTTTCTTTCGCATCAATCCCCCCTATTGCACTGTTTTCATATTATCGTGAATTTTCCTTAGCTCCGTTACCCACCAAGCGAGATTTAATGTGGGTAACTCAGAGTTCGGTTTTAGTCTATCTTCTACAGTCTCAGTAAGTATTCTTATTCTATTCTTAGCCCAACCTAGACAAAGATTTGCTTGATATAAGTCTTTTATTCTCTGCTCGGTCGTGTAGATGTCAAATACTTCATTACCACAGTTAGCGCACTTCATTTCTTTCGCCTCTGCAATCTGTTCTGGCGTTTTACCTCTCTTATAGGCTGCTCAGGGCAACTATGCCGAGCAGCCGAGCTGGTGTGTTCTGGAATTTGCAGATGTAAGGGATATTGAATACCGCCATTGTCGATAGCCCTCTTCGTGGCTTCCTCATAGCCGGACTCCTCACCCTCTTCTCTAGCCGCTTGGACACGCTCGTCAACCTCGTTTTTCAGGTCAAGGTAATTCTTATCCGCCTGTTTTAACTCATTGGTCAGCCTAGTGACTTCACCATCAGCCTCTTCTTTTTCTATACATTCAGGGCATTTGACGTATGCCCTAATAGTCATCTCGACACCGGCACTATTTGAAACTTTCTTTCCACAATTTGAGCAGATTACATAATCAATCAAGTTAGCCTCCTTTGCGTATAACAGCAATTACACGCCGAACGACTTATTCCCTCTGTTCTGGAGGCAGGTAAGGAAGCCCTACCGCCAGGAACACCTCTTCTTCCGACCGGCAGACTACATCCCCGCGGGGTGTTGAAAATCCATGTCCGTAGGCCTGAAGGTGCCAACCCTTTCTCAAGGCCGCCGTGGCGATCCGCTTATTGGTCACCTCCCCACCGGTCCTGACAACCAAACTGACCCACCAGCAGTCTTCATCGGTAGAGAAGACATCCACCCCAATCCTCGACGGAAGATGTACCAGGAGCTTGTTCTTTGGCCCGTAAGCTATGGAGCCCCGCACGTTTCGGCGGTAGCCCAGCAGGCCCTCGGCCATCAGTTTCCTTATCTCCTCGTCAAGCAGGTCATCGCCGTCCAGATACCTCGGAATAGCTAAAAGTTCAATGTCGCCGACGGCGGGCTTTCCCCGGCGGATAGACCCGGCGATCTCAATGCGCTGGCACTCGGGTGCCAGTAGCGCCTTCAACTCCTCAGCTATCTTCTGCGCCTGTTCCAGTTCCATCCTACCCTCCCTTACGCCTTCTTGCCCATTTTATGCACCGGTCAAGGTTGGCTATCGCCACTATGAAGTAGAACAATAACAGACAAATCATCAAGAAGAAGGTTCTCATTTAGTTTCTGCTCCTTTCCCCAGCCTATTTTTCTCGGCCAGCTCAATGATAGTCAGTGGCGCCCGCTCCCGGTCGACCTCTACCCTGACCGCACCGATCTCGAGGTGCCGGCTGTCGTCGTCCTCGAGGAGACCCGCCTGCACCATAGCATCCAAACCAGGCTTGAACATGGCAATGAGATTATCCCGGTCCCGCTTGCGCTGCTGTGGGAAGACAAAAGTGAGTTCCAGCCTGGACTTAGAGTGGGGCCGCCTCCCCTGTCCTGCTCGGTATATTGCATCAACACAGCAGTAGTAGACGGCATCGTGGTATACCCTGCCGGCCTTATACCTGCCAGTCCAGTGTCCTCGCCAATTAGGAGAACTCTCCTCCGGCGGTAGTTGCGGTACCTCAATCCTCATGCGTACCTGCCGCTGCCGGGGCTGCCCTCTTTCAGCCATACATACCCTGGGGGTAGCCCGGTGGTATCATCGAATGGCTCGGCGTAATGACACTCCTCGGTCTCTATATCAGGCTTCCGGCACAGGTGCTTCCCATAAAGCACCTGCTTGTGTTCACAGTCTTCTTCTTTGCTGCACTCGTAAATCATAATCTTTCGCCTCAAAATTGACCTTCTCCCAGTCTATGGCGGGCCCAGCCAGTCGGGCGCGCGGCGACCAGGCAGTCAAGGCGAGCGATTCCTTTCAACTCCTAGCCAGTCAAGCACGACTGCATGGACATAACTTAAATACATCTTTTGATGATTAGCCGCCTCTTTGAATGCATCGAAAACCATCTGCGGCGAAGCGCGCGCGGCGGCAAACTCTTTAGAGTAATCTCGTATCAGAGAAAGGTCCCGAGAGTCAGGCTGTTTGCCAAAGGAGAATGGCATGCACTCAATGAATTTCTGGTAGATATCCAATTCTAGTTTTTTTTGTTCTGGGGGTAAAACAGTTGGTGAGGGCGAGGGTGATTTACTACCTAGTACACTACCTAGTGTACTAGGTAAGGTTCCTTTTCCTTTTCCTCTTCCTCTTCCTTTTCCTCTTTCCTTTTCGGTTTCGTTAATCTCTTTGGTACTTTCTCTATCCGGGTCCAGTTTACTAGGTAGTTCGTTAGGTAGTTCTTTAGGTAGTTTACTAGGTAGTTCTTTTGAAGCTGGCGATAGGCTTTTAGGCCAGTTTTCGGTGATAATTTCAGTGGGGGTTGGATGATATCGCAGTTTGTCCTGCCATCCGGGCGCTGGTGAATAGTGTGAGGGGTATGCCCACTGTAAGTGCTGTTCCTCCCACCAGTCAAGCATCTGGATGGCTTGCGTCTTTGAGGTGGCATATACCTTTAAGAAGCCTTGTTCCTCTAGTTCCGTGAGGAGCTTGGGGATATCGGCCTTTGTGATGCCGTCGATATTGGGGCAGGTGGCATACTTAATCTCGTCGGGGTCACCAGCGAGGCGGCCCTGGTCATCACAGTTTATCCACATTAAGGGAAAGAGCAGGGCCGCCTTCAAGCTGACTCGCCCCATCCTCGGGTCCGTTGACAGGCTCTGCGGTACTATTCTTCCACGGGCAATGGCTCGCCTCATAAACTTCTCGTCCAGCGCTTAAGCTTGATTGCATCGGTGTTTATTGGCTCTGCCAGTTTTGACAACATTGTCAAAACTGGATTAGACATGAATCGCCCCTTTTCATCCCTTTGTAGTTTAGTGGCCTGGTCTTGATTCCTCTTAGCAATCTCTCGGTAGATATCTTCCCGTTGCAACACTAGGACTGACCGTTGGTAAAGGCTGAGGTTACGCCGGCCCAATTGATTTTCGATAATCCAGATTTTGGCGACATCTCTATCGGGAAGGCTCAACTCATGTGGTGGCTTTAATGATATTCCATGCTTATTGCAAAATTCGTAACGGTGGTGGCCGTCAAGTATGAGCCTAGTCTCCTTCCAGACAACGATAGTCTCTCGGTTGCCTTCTTTAATAAGGCTGGCCTCTAATTCCTTCAATTCATCTTGTTGAAGTGGCGAGATTATGGCTCTAAGTTCTTGGTCAATGAATATATCCATCATCAATTCCTCAAAACAAAAATAGGGACCGGCGTAAGCCGGTCCCTATGAAATTAGCAGCAGAGAGACGGCGACTATTGGAGGCGCTGTGACTCTGCCTAGCAATACTACGGCCGATAATCGGCCGGTACCACCCGATATTAAGATAGTCGCCCGATTATTCATAAAGCGCGCCTCCAATGAATTAAATAATAGACCCCTGAAAAAGGATTTGTCAAGCCTTCACCGCGGCCCTCTCTCAGACGATGCGCGGCGCCGGTGGCATTCTTTGCATCTCATACACACCCTCTTATCCTCCGGCAGGAAATAGTCCTTGAATGTCCGACCGCAGGCACGGCACTTGTAGCGCCGGAGCCTGCCGTATTTCATGCGGCTGGTAATGGGTTGCTCTGGGTATCCCACTGGTCATCCTCTCACCGCAGCTATTCGCCGGGAACACTCACCTAACTAAAGCATCCTCGCTTTTCGAGCGGTCTTATCTGCTAACTCTTTGGTGAATTCCTCAGCCTGCTGCCTGGTAAGCCTCTGTAATACCTGCGCTAAAGTGCCTTCGGGGCTGACCTTGTATTTGCTTACCAGAAAAGTCTTGCAGGTGTCGTCAGTCCACTTGATCGCCTTCAGGCTTTCCTTTAAGAAATCCAGGTCAATGTGGAAGTGGAAGCCTTCGTCCTCGACCTCTGCATTTTCTTGCGTTATTTTCTCAGCAGCTTGGATCAATGCGGCATTGATGATGTCCTCGGCTTCTTCCAGCGTCCGCCCCTTCGCTATCCAGTCCTCCTTGATGCTGGCGACATTAAGCATGCCGTGAACATCATCTTCAGTGAGTCCCTTCTCTTTTTGTCGAGCCCACCATAACTTCCAGTAGGCCTCGCCATTTCTTTCGTAGGCCGGGGGCAATTCTCCTTCAGGAGTTTCCCCTCTGGGCTTCGGCACAACCTCTTTCACTTCCTCCGATAGCACCTCATAGTCCACATTGGAGATGGCACCTGCGAAGAGCGAAGGGAATGCCTCAACTAGCGCGCGCTTTAAGGCTACCTTTCTCAGCATTGAGGGCTGTTTTTCCTCGGTCCAGAATTGGGTCAGGCGTCCGTCCCTGGTATACCTGATACATTCTTTCTTATTTACTGCCACATAGAAGGGACGGCTCCTATCCTTGCGGTATACCTTAGCCCAGCCACCGACAAGTTTTGTCCACTCCTCGTCAAGGAGGAAGGCGCCTTCGCGTTTTTCCAGCTGGCCCGTGGAGTCCTTGAGGATGATGCCGCTTTCGTAGCCGTCGAACTGAGAATTCGCCTCGCCGGCTTTCAGATACGAATCTATCGCGATAACGGTGGCGGCTTTGTCCTTCTCACCATACTTAATCAGGTATATCTCTTTGGCGAACGGATTAAGTTGCAAGGAGTGACAAGTTTTCAGAAATATGACGGTCTCCTGGTCGGTGGCGTAGGGGCAGATGAGCTTTTTCACGTCAGAGAAGCTTATAGTTATCGCCTCTCCTTTCCATTGCACTATCGCCATCTCTTCCTTCTTGGTGTCTCTAATTTGAGTTGCCATGTTTACCTCCTGCGTTCTAAGTATTGGTTAAGACAGCCAATATGACAGCGACCTGGGAACTTCAGCCACCCTAAGCCCCCACCTCCCAGAATAAGCTCGTAGTATTCTTGCGTCGGCTCTATGGGCAAGCCACAACTGGAACACTTAAATCCTTTCCGTGCCCGGCGGAGGGTGGCGATGTAGCCGTTAGCTCTCTCTTCCACAGTATACGACTACTGTCCTACCGTTAGTAAAAACCTGCGCTCTACCATGGCCTCGTAGAGCGTGCGTTGACCATCCTTCATCAGCATATAGGGAAGAAAAACCTGCTCAAGAGTGACCATCTCGGTCTCAATGATGGCCAGCTGGGCATCCACCCAGTCCTTGATGATGCGCCAGGCTACCCGCGATGCTTGATCCCTTTTCACTCCTCTTGTGACCCTCTGTTCCGTCAGCACCTTCTGCACCGCGGCCACTTTGGCTGGTAGCCGGAAGGAGATATCGCCCTGGGGAGTCGGCACGATGAAGGACAAGCTTTCGGGTTCGTGGTCGGCGCTGTAGTCTATCATGATGCACCTAGCACCATGAGCCACCAATTTGCCCTGGATCTGTTCGATGGACTTCATAGTCGAGATTTCCGTGGTGTAATTTTTCAGTGGCATTCGAACCCTCCATAGGATTGGTCTACCCTGTAAACTTGCTGGGTCGCAATATTGGTTGATAAGGAACGCCACAATCATCACATTTAGGTGGGTCTCCCCAATGGTGTTCTATAAGAACTTTCTTACCACATTGGGGGCAGATAGCATTGCCCTTGTCGCTCTCGCGGCCATTGTCTATAACTTTGACTGTCATCGTTATCACCTCCCTCATAGTACTAGGTTACTGTTTTGTCCACTCCGCTCCGACGGCAAGACATTCTGGGCATGTTCTCGCCTCTGGATACTTCGAGAGGAAGCGTGCTATGCACTGCTCGTGTGTCTCCCCTTCTCTCTGAACGGGCATGTGGTCAACCACCCCATGAATAAATTCAGGGGCTTGCCCCTAGCCCATCCCCACCGGGAGGGCCGAGACGATAGGCTCGTTGACGAGAGCCTTTGAGGCGATGTTAATCGCCCCTGTCAGGTCAGCGTTGGAGGCGAACCCACAAGCCTGACAGACAAAAGTCAACCTTCTCCATGTGGTCGAACAGCTCCTCCTCGGTCTGGGGCTGGTTAGCAAGTTCGCTGCCACGGAGTCCCTTTTGCCTTATGCAAATCTTACAAGCTAAGGCCATCTTTACAGAAATTGGCTCAGAAAGCCCCGCATTTTAATGCTGGGGATGAATGAGCCAAACCTCCTCTCTTGATGTTTAAGCTAGTAAATGCTATACTTAATATATGCGTAAGACCTTTGAATACCGACTTTCCCCAACAGCCAAGCAGGAGCATATTCTCAGTCAGATGCTGGAGGAATGCCGGTGGGTTTTTAATCAGACGCTTGCTTTGCGCAAGGATGCCTGGGAGCAGAAGCAGGAGTCTATCAGCCTGTATCAAAGCAATACACTTCTGCCTAAGTGGAAGCAAGACCGCCCTTCTCTGACGATGGTCTATTCTCAGACGCTCCAAGATGTCCAAGAACGGGTTGACCTTGCCTTCAAAGCCTTTTTTAGAAGAGTTAAAGCTGGTGAAAAGCCTGGCTATCCTCGCTTCCGTGGCAGGGGCAGATATGACAGCTTGACCTATCCCCAGTTTGGTTTCTCTCTTGAGGACTATTCGGTCAAAGCTGCTAAAATAGGCGAGATTAAAGCAACTATCCATCGCCCTCTGAAAGGCAAGACGAAGACACTCACTTTGAGGCGACACAGCACCGGCAAATGGTATGCCTGCTTTTCGTGTGAGGTAAAATCTGAACCACTGCCACCATCCGAAAAGGCTGTGGGTATTGATGTTGGGCTGGAGAGCTTTGCTACCTTGTCTACTGGGGATAAAATCGCCAATCCCCGCTTCTTTAAAACCGATGAGAAGGCGTTGGCAAAGGCACAACGGAAACTGTCTAAGGAAGAGAAGGGAACGTCTGAGCGTGCTCATAGACGCAAAGCTGTCTCTCATATTCACGAGCGAATAGCCAATAGACGCAAAGACTTTGCTCATCAACTTAGCCGTAGCATCGTTAACGACTACGGAATAATCGTTTTTGAGAAGTTGAACAGCAAGACTATGATGAGAAACCACTGCTTGGCCAAATCCATCGCTGACGCCTCTTGGCAACAACTGGTATTCTTCGCTGCGTATAAGGCAGAGTGCGCCGGTCGCAGTGTAATACTGGTTGACCCTAGAAATACATCCAAGCGATGTTCTCGCTGTGGTTCTCTGGTTAATAAGGATTTGTCTATTCGTATTCATTCCTGTCCTATTTGTGGTCTGGTCTTAGACCGAGACCTCAATGCCTCGTATAATATTCTTGCCCTGGGGCTACAGGGCATGGGTCGAATCCCTAGAAGCCCCGGACTTTAGTCCTGGGGAGTAGTCACCTCCCTTCTCCACTAGGATTCGTAGTACAGACACCTCGAGTTCAAGCCTCAGTAGGCGGCTGGCCAGTTCGTTTATTCGTTTTTCCTGAGTGGCGCGCTTGATATTTGGCTCCGGGACTGGGAGCCCGGGTATTTCCAACTGTTTCCTGAGATAGCCGGGGAGTCTTGACATCACGCCCTCTCCCAGGTGATTTGGCATCGGTGGAACTCATACTGGTCTAAAGGCTGGAACCGGTACCCAGCTCTCCTCAGGGCATAGAAAAGTTCGAACCGGTTGTCAAACCCGCCACGGTGAGCATCATCTATGGTGAGGTCATCTGAATGCACCCTGTCCATCGCGATGTATTTGGCATAGCCAATGAATTCGTGATCAAGGGTGACTGGTATTAGGTCGCCTGGTTTGATTTTGCTGTCTTCAATGGCTAAGACAAAACTGCTAACCCCCGACCTTATTGTTTGGAAAACCTGTCGGTCTTTGAGGCGAGAGGCGGCTTTTTTGCCGAGAATGCGGGTCAGGAAATTCAATTGCCCCATCAGGCCGTCTCTTTCTTCTCGGTGAATTCATCGCACTCGATATGCTTGTAAACCTGATAGTCACTAGGGTGGAGATCTGTAGCGTGCGTCCGCGCCAATGCCTTCGGCTGAACGCAGCCTTTTCTTACACGCCACCAGACGCAGTCACGGCATCTTTTCATCGGTTATCTCCTCTCCTATTTCTCTGTCTCTCCTGAGAGTACCTTAATCTCATAAAGAAACATATCAGCACGCTGCCGTTTAATTGCCTTCATGGCTTCAATGGCTATCTTCCTCGCCGTAGAATGAACTTTCAAAGCGGGACCTTCAAAGGGGATGCCCGGTGTTTCAAGTTCCTTAATGGCTTCGTCCAAGGTCATAAGGGCTCTCCTTTCCTAGTTTGAGTTATTGCCTCCTGACAGGCTGCCCTTGCCCGAGCTATCGCCTCGTCGCGGGCTGCCACTATTTCGTTCGACGTCTTTGTCCAGGTTGCCCAGGCTAGGTCTATCGCCTCGTCGCGGGCTGCCACTATTTCGTTCGACGTCTTTGTCCAGGTTGCCCAGGCTAGGTCTATCGCCTCGTCGCGGGCTGCCTTAGCTTTCTGTTCCTCGATGTTCATCGGTCAATCTCCTTTCGCTTGACAAAGGCCATTGGCTTTGGTATACTGACAATAGCAAGCGTTGGTCATCGCCGTCGTTTGCCTCCTTTCACAGAGAGCTAAGGAGTCGCCCCCTTAGCTCCCTTTCTTTTTGGTTATCGGCCGAAAGGTGCTTTATCTGCAAAGCGGACGCCTATTCGGAAGAAGACTATGACGAGGCCGATAATGATCGCTGGCATCCACTTTTCGATTGCTTTCCAAAGCTTCATGTTTAACCTCCTTTCAGAAGACTAAGTAGCCTTCTGTTTTCTCTCTTTTATAATCCTCTCGACTTCAAGAGCCGGGATGAAGATACTGCCGCCGAAAGTGACATAGACAATTTTGCCTTTCTGTACCTGCCGGTAAAGAGTCGTGAAATGAGCGCCGATTTTTCTGGCGGCATCCCTTACGGAAAGCACTTCCCCTTGTTGCAAATTGCTGGTGGTTTTCATAGCTGACTACGAGTGTAGCACCAATTTAGCCATTTGTCAAGCCCCTCCAGGATAAAGATTTATGGGGCGGCCGCCGTAGTCGGTCCCGGGCAAAAAGAAAGCCCCCACGCCTGAGAGTCGGCGGGGAGCCTTCAAAATCCCTATTTTCTGAGGCTAGCACGCGCTACGATGGCAAAAGAAGCGCCTTAACGGCTTGACGAGACTTCTAGTACCTGTTATAGTAGTCTCGCTAGTGGGAAACCAACGACCTGACTGGTCAAATGGTTTTAAGCCGGCGTCCCCCTCCCCTTACAAAGGGGAGGGGGATTTTTTTGTCATAGGCCCCGGCACACGGCACAAAAAAGGGGGGAGCGGTTTTTACTCCGCTCCCCAGTAGTCTACTTTTTCTCCTTCGGTCTGTCAGGGTTTAGTTGAGCTCTTAGCACTACTTCCTTTGTCGCGGCGTCCAGGATTTCGGTCACCCCCTCTGCTAGACAGTTGGTATACCTCATCCGGACCACCATCGGCACCGTCGCCAGTGCGTCTTCGGCATTTTTTGCTTGTACCGGATAGCCGATTGTTATTTTGACGGTATAGTTGGGCATAATCACCTCCTTAGTTGAGACGCTGTAAAGTGATGCACTCTAAAGTGATGCACTTTACAGCAACGGCTGCATGCTGCCGGCTGAAGCCTTTACTTGCTCTGATTCTATCACCTGCTTAGGGATAGAGTCACGGATGGACTTCAACCTGGCTTTAAGCCGCCCTGTCGGCTCATACTGGCTGCCGCCGATCGCCCGGTCTATCTCGCCCAAGAGTCCGCGGAAGTGCTGGTCGACATACTGGGGTAGGTTCGGGATATTCAAGGCTTCTTTGGCGACAATACGGGCCTGCTCCAGTGGCTCGGCTACTTGGTTGATATACTCCTCAATCATATCGGCTGCCTCGCTCACTTTCAAGGCACTCCATTTGATAGGCACAATTCACCTCCTTTCGGGCAAAGTTTCCCCTATACTTCCGGCGGTATTCGCCTAGCTCTTGAGGGCGAAGTTGATAGCTTCCTCCACAACTTCAGGCCAGCGCACCATCATGATAGCGATGCTAACATGCCTTTCGTTCGCCGCATTTCTCAGCGCCTCGGCGATACTTACCGGCACCCGGATATGGGTGGTTGGTTCTCTAGTTGGTTTTGGCCCTCTTTTTCCCATCTGTTCACTCCTTTCGGGCATAAGTAGCCCTGTAAATTTGAGGGCTACTGGGCGGGCGGGCGGGCATAGATTACTTAGGCGTCCTCTCCGAAGAAGTCCTCGCCCCAGAGCGAGGAGCAATTGCTCTCGTTCACCCCACCACTAACAAGGCGGGTGAGGGTAGCACGGTGCAAAATAAAGGACTTCGCTTCGTCTTCCGTGACGAGTGTATAACAGGACTGTTCCCCTTCCCACATTGACCAGTAGTAGGTGTAAAAGTATCCCC
>Ga0315296_10001796_pt1 | contig 18633 bp, 9 predicted proteins | sample YL17G14_18_MG_FD_203921 | JGI IMG/M metagenome (GOLD analysis project Ga0315296, IMG submission 203921) | Sediment microbial communities from Yellowstone Lake, YNP, Wyoming, USA - YL17G14_18 | ecosystem: Environmental > Aquatic > Freshwater > Lake > Sediment | place: USA: Wyoming | collected... | reverse complement strand
CCCTGGCGTAGATGACGATGTAGGGCATTATCAGGTTAAGACCGAAGCTCGATATGCTGCCCGTGAGAAGCATGAAGTAAATCGCCCTCGGCGCTTGCTTGAAGGCTAAGAGCGAGCTCCCCCCTTTCTCCTTTTCTTCTCCTTTGGCGGACGATGCGAGAGTCTCTCTGAGGGTCAGAGCTCTGATGATGGTTATAGTGATTGTCACAAGGATCATGAATTGCAGGAACAATCTAACTCCATAGACCAGACCCAGCCAATCCATCAGTATGCCTCCGAAGAGGGGGCTGAAGGTCCATGGAATTTGCGTTATCATCCTGTAGGCTCCGTAGCCTGCTCCTCTCCGCTTATAGGGGATTGACTCTGAGATCATGGCGTTGAAGGCAGGCATATAGACCGAGGAGAGCGCCCCGATGAGGATGCCGGGGATTATCTGCTCCCAAGTCGTCGCCCAGAGAAAGACTGTGGGAGCCAGCACATTTGTGAGGGTGAAGTATACGATCACCTTCTTTCTCCCTATGCGGTCGGCTAAGAAGCCACCTGGGAGCTGGAGTATGAGATAAGAGGAGCCCTGTATCACGCTGAGCAGGCCTATGACCTCCAAGGAGGCACCCAGTTCTAGGAGGTAGAGACTCCAGAAGGGTCTGTAGAACATCTCAACCACGGAGAAGAGGGATGTGGTCAGCGAGATGACCAGGATGTTCCTCTGGCTCAGCACCTCCCTTATGATAGAAACCAACGCCCGTCCTCCAGCAACGCCCTGATCTAGTCTTCCTATATCCTTAAATCCGTTTCTAGCCTCCAGAGGTTAAACGACATACCTAAAACAAGTTTTATATGCTGTATAAGGGCTCTCTTGGTTGGAATGCTGAAGCTGGGCATCGTAGGCTGCGGTAAAGTCACCACCATGTTCCACCTGAAGGCACTCAGGGAGATAGACGAAATCTCCGTTACGGTTGTATCCGATCTGGATGCCAACAGAATGGAGCAAGTGAGGAGGCTCTTCGGTGCCGAGAAGGGCTGCCTAAACTACCTCGAGATGCTGGACGACCCCGAGATTCAGGCTGTCGCCGTCTGCACCCCTCCTAGGCTTCATGGGGAGATGGTTCTGAGGGCGGTGGAGAAGGGGAAACACGTCCTATGCGAGAAGCCGCTTGCGAAGACGGTGGGCGAATGCCTCGGGATCAAGCGAGCGTCAGAAGGGAGGCACATGGTTGTTATGCCAGTGCACAACTACCTCTTCACGCCAGCCCTGTCCTCTGCTCACTCGCTCCTCGAACAGGGCTCCATAGGGCGGGTCAGACACCTGAGGATGGACTTCGAGAACAGCCTAGGAACCTACAGGCCGAGGACCGATTTCAGGCTCAAGGAGGCTGCTGGAATCGTTGAGGACCTGCTGCCCCATGTGCTGTCGATCTCCACCTGGCTCGCGGGCGGCGTCGAGAGGGTCGAGGAGCAGAGGGTCTGGAGGAAGAAGTACAGCGTCCCCGATAACGCATACTTCAAGTTCACTTTGAAGAACGATACCTCCCTTGAAGCAACCGTTAGTTGGACAAAGCTCATACCCAGCTTCAGGCTCGAAGTAGTGGGCGAAAGCGGGAGAATGGAGCTCGACCTGATGAGGTCTCCTCAGAGCTTCAAACTCGTCTCGGGGGATGAGACGACCAAGATAAGCCTTGAGGGGGGTTTCAGGCAGTACCTGAAGCTCCTTCGGCTGGAGCACCCTGCCTTCAGGAACCAGTACCTCCACTTCCTCCACGTCATCGAGGGCAAGGAGAAGCCGCTTCTATCTCTGGATGATGAAGCCAACATCGTGAAGACCATAGAAGAGGCATCCAGCAGGATCAGCTCTCCTCAATGAAGGCGTTGATGCCCTATTTTTCGGTGTTTAGCGGGTCATTAATTGCGCCCATAACCTTAAAGAAGAATGAAGGAGATCAAGGGATCGAACTGGGTTTGGGTAGCGTCTCGATCGTTAGGGTTGTGGGCGACGCGGCGGAGGCTGTTGAGAGGAGCGTTGAGCTCATAGGCGGCGCCAAGATCAAAAAGGGTGCCCGATTGGTTGTGAAGCCGAACCTCTGCAACTCCAAGAACCCCGGCGGCATGGTGATCACCGACTTCAGGATCATCGAGAGTGTCGTCTCCATGGCGAGGAGAGCCACGGACGACATCACAATCGTTGAGTCCGACAACACCTCAGGGAGCGCCGAGAAGAGAGTGGTTGAATCCGGGTTGATGAAGAGGATCGATGAGTGGGGCGTCAAATTCAGGAACCTGAGCAGGGACGAGTACGAGGAGCATGACGTGGGCGGCGCCGAGTTCCGCATACCCCGGACGGTCCTCGATGCAGATTATTTAATCAATCTGCCCAAGATGAAGACCGAGGGTCATGTCCTCGTGACGCTGTCGATGAAGAACCTCTTCGGAACCCTCGTCGAAGGAAAAAAGAAAAGGCTCCACAAATACCTCGATGATCTCATCCCCTACCTCAGCAGGGTTATTCGACAGGACCTCATCGTCGTCGACGGCATCGTCTGCATGGAGGGGAACGGCCCGCTCATCGGGTCGCCGAAGTGCCTGAACATCGTGGTTGCTGGAACCAACCCTGTGGAGGTGGACTCCGTCTGCACTAAGATCATGGGTATCGACCCAGCTGAGGTGAAGCACATAGCGAATGCATCGGCTATGGGACTCGGTGAGATGGATGTCCAAAAGATCCAGGTGCTGGGTGAGAGGCTTGAGGAGGTGTCCACGTGCTTCGACAGGCCCTACGGCATCAGGGCGACGCTGAAGTCCATTAAGTCGGTAAAAAACATTTACATTTAAGGCTAGACAGTTTTAGACCAAGGAGATGAAGGAAACATGCCCGAGCAGGACCTCTACGAGAAGATCGTTGAGATCGCGAAGCGGAGGGGCTTCTTCTGGCCCTCCTTCGAGCTCTACGGCGGCATGAGCGGCTTCTACACCTTCGGCGACCTCGGCACCAAGCTCATGAGCAACATCAAGGCATGGTGGAGGGACCAGTTCGTCCGTAGGCAGGGCTTCCTGGAGATCTCGGAGCCCATCATAACGCCGAGCAGGGTCTTCGAGGCCTCAGGCCACCTAACCCACTTCAAGGAGTACCTCGTCGAGTGCAGCCGCTGCGGCAGGAGGTTCAGGGCTGACAACATCATCGAGGAGGAGACGGGGCAGGAGCTCGGCGAAGCCCTCAGCGCCGAGGAGATGAGCAGGATCATCAAGGAGAAGGGCGTGAAGTGCCCCGACTGCGGCGGCGAGTTCAAAAGGCCCGTGGGGTTCATGGAGATGTTTCAGACATCCATCGGCGCCACGGGCAAGGAGATCGGCTACGGCAGGCCTGAGGCTGCTCAGGGGATGTTCATCAACTTCAGGCTGGGCTTCGACCACGCCCGGGAGAGGTTGCCCTTCGCCCTGGCTCAGATGGGTAAGGTCCTTCGGAACGAGATCTCGCCGAGGAAGGGCATCATCCGCCTACGGGAGTTCACCATCATGGAGCTGGAGCTCTTCTTCGACCCCGAGGAGCCCGAGTGCACCCGCCTGGGCGAAGTATCAGACGAGCCATTGATGCTGCTGACCGAGGAGATGCGACGCAGTGGCGCCAAGGAGCCCCTTGAGATCAGCGCAGGTGAGGCCTTGGAGAAGGGGTTGATCAAGACTCCTTGGCAGGCTTACTTCATGGCCCTCTCCAAGAGGTTTGTCACTCAATTAGGTGTGCCGCCTGAGGGGCAGCGGTTCAAGGCTCTGTTTCCCGAGGAGCGGGCTCACTACTCCGCTCAGACCTACGACCACGAGGTGCTCCTAGCTCGGTGGGGCTGGACGGAGGTCTCGGGTCACGCCTACAGGACGGACTACGACCTCAAGGCTCACGCCGACGCGAGCGGCGTTGACATGACGGTGCTCACTGCGCGGGGCACAAGGGTTCTGCCCCATGTGGTGGAGCCCAGCTTCGGCCTGGAGCGGCTCACCTATGTTGCCATCGAATACGCCTACAGGGAAGTCAATAAGAGGACGGTCCTCTCGTTCCCGCGGGAGATTGCGCCCACAAGCCTTGTGGTTCTGCCTCTGGTGACGAGGGACGGGCTGCCAGAGAAGGCGCTGGAGGTGTACAGGCTTCTGCTGGATGAGGGCTTCACCGTCGATTACGATGACAGCGGCTCCATAGGCAGACGCTACGCACGGGCCGACGAGGCTGGAACCCTCATAGATGTCACTATAGACTATGATACGCTGAAGGATGAGACGGTCACCCTCAGAGACAGGGACACCTGGAAACAGGTACGCCAAGAGATCAGGCTCCTCCCTGAACTACTGAGAAGATACCTACGAAACCAAGCCAACTTCCAAGACCTCGGCAAAGAACTCAGCAAATAAGAGAAGAATCCCTGTTTTTAGTATTTATCTTATTAAGTGAAAGCTGAGATATAGAGATTCATGAAGATCCGTGTTGGGCGCTTCTTCTTTGGACTCGCCCTTATTATCATGTTATTCGCAGGGTCCATATATGCGGCTAAACTAGCTTCCGACGGAGGATATGGCTTAGTAATCGCCCTGATCCTAAGTATTATCTGTTTAGGTCTCTCTTCCTTAGCCGACTGATGAAAAAGAAGATTTGATTTTCATAGGCGTAACGGTGACCCTTAGGCTATTTACGGGTTCAGCAGCCAGAGATAGTAGTTGAGGGTCCCGGCGATGCTTATCCAGACTATGTAGGGAAGGAGCAGCAGGCCGGCTGCCTTGGAGACCCTTGAAAAGCTGATCATCGTGAGCGCGATCACTATCCAGAGCATGACAATCTCCACTAACCCGTATAAGAGGCTGTGGAGGCCAAAGAATATGAATGTCCATAAGAAGTTCAGCACCAGTTGTAAGGCGAAGAGCGACAGGGAGGTCCTCACGGCCCTGGCTCTCAGGCCCTTATCCCATACCAGGTAGGCTGCTATGCCCATCAGGGTGTAGAGTGTTACCCAAACGGGGAAGAAGATCCAGTTAGGAGGAACAAAACTCGGTTTTTGAAGCGAAGCGTACCAGGTTGAGAGGGAAGGATAAGTGAAAAGGGCGCCTAAGACACCTGTGAGCTCGGAAACCCCAACTGCGACTACTATTTTGTAAATAGATACCATAATCAGTTCCCTATGTAAATGTAGGGCATCCCTTTTTATAAAAATATTGTGTTATCGATACAAAAATCTAATATCGCTTTTCTTCGCCCTAAAAAAAAGCATATCTATACACAACCACGCGTGCAAATCAGGGACATATAGGTCAGAAAGAGCTTGCTCCTAAGTGTTTTATCCCTCTTCAATCTGCTATTGGGAGTGGTGTGTGGTTTTGGCTAAAGCTGAGTCCAAGTTCAGACTCACAGTCGATGAAATCATGAGCCCCGACCTTCTGTGTGCCTCTCCCACAAAGGTCAGGTGGTCCCCTGACGGCTCGCAGGTCTACTTCGAGTGGCGTCCCCCCAGCCTCAAGGAGCCAGCCACCTTCGTGGTCACCAAGGAAGGAGGAACACCAAGGGAACTGTCGAAGGAGGAGGCTGAGAATGTCCCGCCGCCTGAGGCGGAGTACACCGAGGACCGACGATACGCCCTCTTCATCGAGGACAACAACCTGTGCCTCGTAGACGCTGCGAGCAAAAAGAGACGGCTCACGAGAACTGAGGATAAGAAGACCGACGCCCACTTCACCAAGGACGGCAAAAAGGTCTACTACACCATGAACAACAATCTCTTCGTCCTCTCTCTTGAGGACAGCTCCCTCACGCAGGCAACGAACTTCCAGCCAGCGAAGCCCGAAGCAGCGAAGACCGAGAGCCAGAAGTGGCTGGAAGCCCAGCAGAAGGAGATCTTCGAAGCAATCAGAGAAAAGGAGAAGCAGAAGGAAAAGGAGAAGAAGCCCGAGCGGAAGCCCTACTACCTGAAGCAGAGCCAGTCAATCGTCGACATGCGCCTATCGCCCGATGAACAGCTCGTCCTCTTCTCTCTGAAGGAGGAGCAGCAGCAGGCCAAGACAGCCATAGTCCCGAGCTACGTGACGGAGTCAGGCTACACAGAGGAGCTGAAGCCCAGGCGCAAAGTGGGCGACCTCACAGACAAGAGGACCATGGGCATAGCCAAGCAGGACGGCGAAATCCTCTGGGTGGACCACGGCCAGGGCGAGCGCCCAGTCAACCTATCCTTCGTAGCATGGTCAGGCGACGGAAAGAAGGCGCTGCTGCAGGAGCTTTCAGCCGACTTCAAGGACCGATGGTTCCTGCTGCTTGACCCCGAGACGGGGAAGACCAAGGTCATCGACTGCCTACACGACGACGCCTGGGTGAAGGGCGGCGGCCACGACGCGGGATGGATGCCCGACGACCGCAGCGTGTGGTTCCTCTCGGAGCGCGACGGGTATTCTCATCTCTATGTGTTCTCCATAGACGGAGGCCAGCCCAGGCAGCTCACCCGCGGCGAGTTCGAGGTCAGCGCCCCACGCCTATCGAAGGACAAGACAAGGTGGCTCTTCATGTCCAACGAGGGAGACCCAGGCGAACACAACCTCTACACCATGAGCCTCGAAGGCGGCACGAGAACCCGAATCACCCACCTAGAGGGCAGGAACGACGCATGGCTCTCCCCCGACGAGTCCATGCTGGCGATCGTCCGCTCCTACAGCAACAAGCCGCCTGAGCTCTACCTCCAGGAGAACAAGCCAGGCGCAGAAGCCAGGCAGGTGACCTCAACGCCCTCGGAGAAGTTCAAGGCCTATCCCTGGACCGCGCCTGAGATCATCACCTTCACCGCTCGGGACGGTGTCAAGGTCCGCGCTCGCCTCTACAAGCCCGAGGGCCTAAAGCCAGGTGGCTCAGCGGTCATCTTCGTCCACGGGGCTGGGTACATGCAGAACGTCCACAAGTGGTGGTCCACCTACACCCGGGAGTACATGTTCAACCACCTCCTCATGGAGCGTGGCTATCTGGTCCTCGACATCGACTATAGGGGCAGCGCAGGCTACGGCAGGGACTGGAGGACAGGAATCTACCGCCACATGGGGGGAAAGGACCTCACGGACCACATTGACGGGGCGAAGTACCTGGCGGAGGTGCACGGCGTCGACCCGAAGAGGATAGGCATCTACGGCGGCAGCTACGGAGGCTTCATAACGCTGATGGCCATGTTCACGGCGCCCGAGGTCTTCGCAGCAGGAGCAGCCCTGAGACCAGTCACGGACTGGGCTCACTACAACCACGAGTACACGGGCAGAATCCTGAACCTGCCTCAGGGCGACGAGGAAGCCTACAAGCGGAGTTCGCCCATCTACCTTGCGGAGGGCCTCAAGGGGCATCTCCTCATCTGCCACGGGATGGTGGACACCAATGTTCACTTTCAGGACACCGTCCGCCTTGTCCAGAGGCTTATCGAGCTGAGGAAGGAGAACTGGGAGGTAGCCGTCTACCCCTTCGAGGACCACGGCTTCAAGAACGAGACAAGCTGGGCGGACGAGTACAAGCGCATCCTCAAACTCTTCGAGACCAACCTGAAGAGCTGAGGGCGTCGATCTGCACAAGGCTTAAGACCTCCTCCTTTTTCATCTAATCAACCATGAAGAGCGGAAAGACCACTAAACTCGCAGGCACGGCGATACTCGCAGCCCTCGTCGTCGTCTTCGACTACACCCTCAAGTTCTCGGGGCTGAAGATACCTTTTCCATGGGCGCCCTTCCTCAAGTTCGACTTCACGGGCATCCCAATCGTCCTTACCCTTCTGCTTTACGGGCTCTCCTCCAGCGGAGCCACATCCATCGTCGCTTGTATCGCCATCATAGCCCGCAGCGGCGACGTAGTAGGTGCTACCAGTAAGGCGATAGCCGAGTTTGCAACGGTCTCAGGGATGGCGGCAGGGCTACACCTTTCAGGTCGGTACAAAAAAGCTGTCTCCGTCGTAGCTGGTGTTGCGCTGCGGATTGCGGTTATGAGCGTCTCAAACCTGATAATTCTCCCTTCATACTATGGAATGCCCTACAGTGTCGCAGTCGGCCTGCTGTCAGTGATAGGCGCCTTCAACGCCATCCAAGGCGGTATGACCGTGCTCGTCGGATACGCCTTGTATGAGGCCTACATCCGCAGAGTCCCAACTAAGCAGATGAAACCGACTAAATGAAGACATCTAGTTCCCGAGGGCGTATAAGTTCCTTGGCCGTGGAAGTTGCCGACTTTTTGTATGAGTAGCCCCGTATGATTGCCACAGGGACTCCTTCGTCGGCCTGCCCTATGACGAGCTCCGCCGCTGAGGCGAGTTCGTCGGCGACGGCTATCTCCTTCACCTTCAGCTGGTATCCGAAGAGGTCTTTTTCGCCCCGCCTGTCCCAGATGGCGCTGAACCCGTGGAGGCCGATGGCGACGTTGACCGCGCCCATCCTGAAGGCGCGGCCATGCGAGTCGCAGACGATGACGGCTACATCCTTTCCCGAGAGCAGGCTGAGACGTTCCTTAATTCTCTTCGCCGAAGCGTCGGCATCCTCCGGCAAAGGCGCCGCAACATCGCCTCCTGAGACGTTCGAGACATCGACGCCCGAGTTGGCGCAGACAACGCCGTCCAGGGTCTCCGTGACCAGCAGCCCCGAGCGCATCCGCCTGACGGCCCTGGAGTTCTGGAGTATGACCTCAACCAGCCTCGGGTCCTTGCCCGTGAAGGCGGCGAAGTTCTCAGCGACCTTTGAGGGCTTGATCTGCCTGAGGTCTACCGTCCTGCCCTCGGCACGCGAGACTACGACGTGGGTGATGACGACAACGTCGCCTTCCTGGATCGGTGTTCCCTGTGCCTCAGCGGCCACCAGAATCATGGAGGCTAGGTCGTCTCCCTCCTTGACTATGGGGATTCCCTCGACCCCGATGACCTCTATCTTCATTCTTTCTCCCTCCTCTGAAGAGAATCTCTATGCTTATTAAATTCTTAACTGAAGGCACCACAAAAGCCTTTAGACCTTTCAGCCTCTTCTCCTCTTTAGTGAGCAGCGTTGTACGACCTAGTGATCAAGGGTGGAAAGATTGTTAATGGCGCCGGTAATCCCTGGTTTAGGGCAGATGTCGCAGTCAAGGACGGCAAGATATCTGAGATAGGGCTTTTAGGCGATGTGGAGGCTGAGAAGGTGATCGACGCGGACGACCTCGTGGTGAGCCCCGGCTTCGTTGACCTGCACAACCACTCTGACTTCGAGATTATGCTGAATCCGAGGGCGGAGAGCATCATCCGTCAGGGAGTAACCCTCATAGTGGTTCCCAACTGTGGCTCCGGCGTGGCTCCGCTCAACGAGGAGATGAAGGAGGAACTGAGAAAAAGGGGCGGAGTCTCCGTCGACTGGTCGACCTTCGAGGAGTACCTGAGGAAGCTGGATGGGATAGGCAGTTCGATCAATGTTGCGCCGCTCATCGGCTTCGGCACCATAAGGCGCTACGTCATGGGGTACGAGATGCGGGAGCCGACCATTGGTGAACTGAACCAGATGAGGGCTGAGGTGGAGAAGGCGATGAAAGCAGGCGCCTTCGGCCTGACCACGGGCCTCAGGTACGTCCCTCAGTCCTACGCCAAAACCGAGGAGGTCGTGGAGCTGGCGAAGGTGGCGGCCAAGTACGGTGGCTTCTATGCCACTCACCAACGGGATGAAGGTGACCTCGGAGACCCCATGGGCTCGGTGCGGGAGGTTATTGAGATCGGGGAGAAGGCGGGCCTACCTGTGAATATATCTCACTTCAAGATCCTCGCCAAGCCCTTCTGGAGCAAGTGCAACGAGATCCTCCGCATCATCGAGAAAGCTCGGAGCAGGGGCATCGACATCACCGCCGACCAGTATCCTTACACAGCCAGCGGCACAGGGCCTTCGGCTTGGATACCGAAGTGGGCTTCGGAGGGAGGCAACAGGCAGCTGCTGGAACGGCTGAGGGACCCGGAGCTGGGTAAACAGATCGAGGAGGGCTTAGCTGAGGTGACGGAGCTGAGGGGCGGACCCGAGGCAGCGTTAATTGGCTCCTATCCGCTGAATAGGGATTACGTGGGCAAGACCGTCGCGGAGGTGGCGCGGGAGCTCGGAGGCAATCCGACTGACGTCTTCTTCGACCTGTTTAAGGCTCATGTGGAGAAGCTCGTCGCGGGCGAGACCAGTGGCTCCTTCGGCATAGTCAACTTCAACATGTCCGAGGAGAACGCCGAGGCCATCATGAGGAAGCCCTGGGTCATGGTCTCGACGGATAGCAGCATTCAGGCGCCCTCGCCGGGGAAGGTCTCGACTGTTCACCCCAGGAACTATGGGACTTATCCACGGGTTCTGGCAAGGTACGTGCGGGAGAAGAGGGTCCTGAGCTTGGAGGAGGCTGTCCGCAAGATGACCTCGCTCGAAACCCAGAGGCTTGGCGTCTTCGACAGAGGTCTCATAGCCAAAGGCATGTGGGCGGACATCACGATCTTCGACCCAGAGACGGTAATCGACAAGGCGGAGTATGTCCCACAGGAGGAGAGCCAAAGGTATCCCGAGGGCATACCCTACGTCATCGTGAACGGCGTGGTAACGGTGGAGAAGGGCAGACACACAGGTGCCCTGGCTGGCAAGGTCCTCAGGAAGAGGTAGAACCTTCTTTTTATGCGCCAGTTTGAATACAACTTTTTAGTAGGAAGACTCTGTGAAGGCTTATATTTTGTTTGGAGACCAATGATGACGGTGTTCCCTTGTCCAGCGGCTCGAAGAGTCTCAGAAGCGTGGGCATCGATATCGGCTCCACGACAACTCACCTGGCTTTCTCAAGGCTGACCCTCGGCCTAGTCGAGGGGAAGTACAAGTTTGAGGTTGTAGGGAGGGACATCACCTATCTGTCCGATATCTCTTTGACCCCCTTCACAGAGGGATACAACATCGACACTGAGCGGCTCTCCTCGATCCTGTTTGAGGCCTACAGGGATGCTGGATGCTCCCCCGACGAGATCGATACCGGCGCCATAATCATCACCGGAGAGGCTGCAAAGAAGCATAACGCCGAGAAAATAATTAACCTGTTTGCAGGTCGGCTGGGAAAATTCGTCTGCGCAACAGCCGGCCCGAACTATGAGGCTGTGCTTGCTGCTCATGGCTCAGGCGCCGTTGAAGAATCCGAGAGGAGCGGAACGACGATCATGAATGTTGATGTGGGCGGAGGCACGTCGAAGATCGCGGTGGTGCGGAAGGGCGAGGTGGTTGATACTGCTGCCATATCCGTGGGAGCTAGGCCGATCGTGCTGGACGACTCAGGCAGGGTGGTTCAGATCGAGGAGACCGCTGAGCAGATAGCTAAGGCAAGGGGCATCCACCTAGCCTTGAAGGAGCCTTTGTCCGAGGCTGATCAGCGCAAGATCGCGACGACATTGGCTAACTGCCTCTACGAAGCGATGGGTCGAGGGCAGCTCTCTGAGCTCACGGAGCATCTCATGATCACGCCGCCGCTGAGCTACAGGGGTAAGATCGATAAAGTGGCCTTCTCCGGAGGGGTTTCTGAGTACATCTACGGCTACACAGATCGTAGCTTCGGCGACCTGGGGAGGGTTTTGGGAGAAGAGATAAGGAAACTTGACCTGGGCTCTCCCCTGTCCGAGCCTGTGGAGAGGATACGGGCCACGGTCATAGGTGTCTCGCAGTACACGCTTCAGGTCAGCGGGAACACCACCTTCGTCTCAAGCCCAGATCTCCTACCGCTGAGAAACCTCCCCGTGGTCTCGGTCTCACCCAACTTCAGCAACACACTTTCAGAGGGAGCCATAGAGGACGCGATCAAAGAGGCCCTTCAGAGGCATGACCTGGCTGAGGGAGACGGTGAATTTGCCCTTGCGTTCAGGCGGCCCGTCATAAATAACCCGTCGTACGGCGTGATGAAGGCCCTAGCTAAGGCGGTTATCTCAGTCCTAGAGAACCAGGTGAAGAGGGGGCGGACATTGGTCCTCGTCTTCGAGGCTGACATCGGAATGGGGATAGGGCGCGTCATCGTGGAGGAGGTTGAACCCAGCTGCAACCTGGTCTCGGTGGACGAGATCCTGCTCCAGGACTTCAACTTCATAGACATCGGCAAGCCGACGCCTGGAGAAGCCTTTATCCCTGTTGTAGTGAAGTCCCTCGTCTTTCCATCGAAGCCATGAGACCTCCTATTGCCAAAAAGACCTCTTTGATGAACCGCAAAACACCTTCTTGGCGTGCTGAGAGTCTAAGGAAGGTAATGGTGACCCTGTTAAGGAGTTCCGTCAACGGCGTTAGGCATTATCCCCGTTTGTGGGTAGAAATACGGATGATCGATTCATAACTCTTTTATTTATAGGAAACTCAAACTTCTGAAGCCTAAAGGAATGAATTGATTTGATTACTGAAAAGAATCGTGTTCCGAAGACAATCTTTGCTCTGCTTCTGTGCCTGATGATGCTGGCGTCTACAGCGAGCTCCTCGACGTACCTATCATCTCAGGAACCCCCGAAGTCTGAGGGAAGCGGACAATCTCCAGAGGAGAACCCGATTATCAAGATAGAGCCTGCCAAGGGCTTAGCCCTAGACACCTTCAACTTTTCCTCCACCGAGGGTGGTCTAGTCATCTCCTTCATGAACGGCTCGAAGAACGTCGATGTGGTGGGCATCCAGATCTACGTGAAGCCGTCCGCCGTCATCAACCTCACGGGACTTGTGCTAGCTGTGGATAACGGTGCGTTGATCAACGCCGTCGCCTTCGACCTGTGCGATGAGGCCTTCAGCGTCATAACCAGCTACAAGAACTTTGAAATAAACAAGGAGAAGGCGGATCTAGCCATAGACGGCAAGGAACTCTCTTCTCAGATCAAGAACTCTGGAGCTTACTGCATAAAGGTGACCGTATCGATAGGCAGCTGGTCTTCGAACAAGCTTCACAAATTGACGGTGAGTCCTAAGCAGGCAGGCGGAAACACAGGGGCACCTACTCAGGGAGCGTCACCTCCGCCGAAGGGCGTCTATGTGCTCTACGAAACAGGGGGTAGGCGTCTGGGGGTCTTCAACGTCTCCTCGACGAAGGACGCCATGGACGTAATCTTCTCCAACTCCTCGGCTGCTGTTAGACAACTGGATCTGCTGGTCTGCGCCGACATAGAGTCGATCCAGTTCATCACGGGTTTCAACGCCACAGTGGACAAAGGCGCCAAGATCAAGAGGGTCGCCATTGATCTGTGCGGCTTGAACCTGACCTTCATCGAGAACTTCCAGACCTTTGACTTGGGCGACGGCGCTGCCTCTCATGCTGTGCAATTCACGTCGGAGGACCTCATCGGAAGGGTGAAGAACACGAACGCCAGCTACGTCAAGTTCAGGATAACCATAGGAGGCTGGCACAGCGGCACCCTGTATACGCTGCATGTTCAGCCCTTCTTCAAGGAGGTGCTCTACTACGAGAAGGACGGCCAGGTATATGTTGATCCCTCGGCGCTGAACCTGCCGCCGGAGCTGAAGGTCTGGTGGCAGCGCTACAACGAGACGCGGAGCTACAACTGGACATATCAGGACCTTAGCTGGGAGTTCGGCCCACAGGCGCATTACGAACTCTTCTGCCTCAACGCCACCACCAGTCTATGGTACGAGGTGACGCAGGAAGCTTGGATGATGCTGAACACCGCCGTGAAGGCGAATATAACAATTCCGAAGATCCTCTTTGAGAGCGGCAGAGATCTCGGAAGAATGGAGCTGCGCTGGAACATGTGGGCCACGAACATCTCAGCCTACTTAACCGTTTCCTACGACGCCTTCTCCGGCCAGTGGCATTCATACTCCTCTATTCAGAACTTCTCCAAGATGGACGCCTACAGAGGCGAGACAGCCGAGTTCTTTACGTTAAACCTCAATCAAACCTACGTGACTGAGACTCCTGACTACTACAACCTAGTGATCACAGGTCAGCTCAATAGCCTGACGCCCAAGGGCGTCTACAACGTTGACCTCGGCGTCTTCGACGACAAGAACAACTACATCAGGGGTTCAAGCTACTTCTGGAGCAGCGAGATGAGCACCTACAAGATGGTCGCCGTGGGAGGACCCTGGTCCGAGGTGGCGACCTTCTTCGACAAGATGGCGGGCGGCACCTACACCGTCTCGATAAGGAGCATGGATCACGAGCTTATTCATACCGTCGGATTCAACGAGAGCTTCATAATAAGGTTTGATGTCAGCGGCATCTCTGAACCCGAGCTGGCCAATGTCAGCATCGTCTTCCCGCTTCCCTATGGTATGAAGAGTTACGTCAATGTGACTGGTTGGCACGAGGAGTACCGGGTCTATCACGGCGGCTGGGTCTACGACAAGGCTCTGAGCAACTATGTCTACGACCTCAACGCCACCATCATGACCCGTGAATGGGTTTACGGCTCCTACCTCGAGGAAAAATGGGAGGACTGGAACAGCTACCAGAGGCAGTTCAACGTAACCAGGTGGGAGTGGAACGCTAACGACACACAATACCATGCTCACGTCTACCCCGAGTATTCTCAGCCGAAGATCTTGGCGCTGTACGACAACTCGGACGATAGCTTCGGCTTCTACCTCCTCTACCAGTACTGCAACTCGACTCTGAGGAGGGACGAGCGGGGCGGGCAGTGGGTTGAGTGCAGAAACTACTTCGAGATTGAGGAAGCCCCACGGGACCTGCTCTTCTACCAGCTCCTGAACGCCACCAAGAGCGTCTGTGGAGGTAACGTCACGATACAGCTGGCGGGAAGGTTCGTCAAGAAGCTCACTGCGGACCTATGGCTTGAGTACCATGTTTTCAGCTTCCAGAGGGAGCTATGTCCCAAAGACTGGCAGTGGATGGAGAGGAACGCCCGATTCATCTCCATAGAGAAACCTATCGTGGACGTTAGAATCGTTGGCGACAACGGCGAAGCCCTGGGCGACTATGCTACGGAGCCTGGAGAATGGTTCATAGTTGAGGCGAAGACCGAGGGAAGCAGCAGCTTGCAGGCTGACGCTGACGGCATAAGGATCGCTCTCAGGCATAACGACTATCTCTGGTCCGACAACGAGACTATCTGGAGCAACCTAGAGATCGTTGTAACAGTGAACCTGCGCGAGAACACCTACGATATGATCGCCTACAACGCCACCAGCAAGAGCATCTACGAGTACGGCGCCTACGAGATGTGGAACGCGACAACTGGCAGGTTGGAGAAGGTGGAGGCCTGGCACTGGGAATACTACATGCTGAATCAGACCTCAGGCAAATGGATTAGAGGAGGCATGCCCTGGCGCAGCGACGACACGCTGGTCAACGGAACCTATGTCGCGGTGAACGGCTTCGAGGAGTCCGTTGCTGACGATGGGCGATACCTCATCCAGGTTAACATGTCCTTCGCGGATCAGGCTGACAACCGCTGGTTCAACTTCGATGTCACGCTCCTCAACTGGACCTATGGGCCGGACTACTCCAAGCCCTGGGGAGAATACGTCTCCGAGGATTGGACCTACACAACGGTCTATACCATTAACAACGAGAGCGTGGAGGTCTACGTGCCGAAGCCCGAGTCCAGAGGCTATGTCCAGGACTCCAACGGCACGAGGTACCTGGTCTTCAGCAGGCCCTATATCGAGATGGGTGGCGAGAAGCTGCCGCTCAAGGAGATCAAGGTCTGGACAGGCTGCCAGTACGAGTACAAGCTGCTGCTGGAGGAGTGGAACTACTCCACTGGGCAGCAGAGCCGCTACTACACCTTGGAGAACGGCACGAAGATCCCCGTCTTCGAGGCCTACAGCGCCCAGATCTACAACGTGACGCTGTCCAACAACCAGTCTGCCCTAACCTGCATGGAGTGGGACTGGTGGAACAGGTTCACCAACAAGAGATACATGATAGGCCTGGACGGCGAATTCATCTGGCTTGAAGACTGTGTATATCGGATAAACGTTAGCCGGGTTGAGACCGTGCCCGTGGAGTTCGAGGGCTACTTCGTGGTCATCAACGGAACCGAATGGGAAACTGTCACGAAGGGCTGCTTCGATTGGGAATGGAGAACCGGGCAGAACTACATGGAGTTCACGAACGGAACCAGGGTTTACCTCCAGTACGACGGCTCAGTCATGTATTCCTGGTACTTCGAGAGAGACGGAAAACGATACTACGTGGACTGGCCCAACGAGTACTACAAGGGGAACTACAGCGGAAGCACTATAATCGTCCCAGGATGGCTCAGGAGGACCTGGTACTACACCTTGATCGACGGTGAAAGGGTGGAGGTTCCTTACAGAGGGGCTGCTTCGGAGAACATGTGGCTCTCCTGGTGGAGCCTCGGCCGGATCAAGAGCGAAGGAGGGGTTGTCCCCACGGACGATTATGCCCTTATCAACGGCTCGCTGTATCTGGTTCACTACTATGAGAACCTCACAGACCAGGGCTACATGGTCGTAGACGGAGAACTCGTCAATGTAACAAGGGGAACGGGCCTGTACTCCCGTATGCTCGGTGACGATGTCTGGGACGTCAAGCAGATAGGCTTCACGATGTTCCTGTCAAACCTAACGGAAAGGGGAGTCTATGACCTGGATCATGCGACAGAGGTACAGGTCTCCGTCGAGAACTACTATTACTACGGTCCTGACAACATCACCTTCACCCTGCTCAACGGCACCTCGCTGGCTGTGCAGAGACGCCTGAGGGTCATGTTCTACCTGCTTGACATCAACGGAACCCAATACTACGTGGCGAACTACAGGCCCTTCTACAACTACACCACTGGGATGCGGATCTTCTACCTGCTCAACGGCTCAAGGGTCGAGCTCCCTATGTCAGCGGAGTATCAGATAGTCCGAGCCATCACCAAGGACCTGGGCCTCATCCGTTGGCCTGCTCCGACGAACTTCACCTGGCTGGGGGAGACCTATAACACAACCCTGATGGTTGACCAGATGATGCAGATATGCCTCTGGTACTCCTACTACCTAGCCGAGTTGAACAGTAACCTCTTCGAGGTTGTCCCACTGTCGGTCGTAGAGAGGATGTTCATGCCCTGTGACACGCTAGTGCCGAGGGAGCAATACCTCGACACGTACAGCTACGGAGCCAAGTTCGCCATATACAACGTGACGCTAGGCAACGGGACGACCCACCTACTGTACCCGAAGCTGGAGCACGTCAAGATGATCCGACCGTCCTGGGGCTACCCGTACGGGTGGCACCTCCAGGAGTTCCCCTGGGAGTCGATCTCTGTGAGGAAGCAGACCTGGAACATCATCGTCGGCGCCCCCGAGTGGGGCATGTGGGGCTTCAGGCGGTTCACGGTTGTGCCTGAGACCGGCGCCCTCGACCTGGACGGCAACCTCGACACAACCGACGACCAGTTCTACGTGAAGCGCGTCTACGTTGGCGGATACAACCACACCGAGACGCGGCTGGGGCTGGATGTCCACGTGATGTACGACCCGAACCCCGTGATACCGCAGGACGAGTTGTCGTTGAACAGCTGGATGGGCATCTCCAAGAACACCTTCAGAAACACGTGGAACGAGACCTACTATTGGTACTATCCGAACATGACGGCTGTCTCGCCCGAGACGATGAGTTTCATCAACGAAACCGTTTGGAACGCCGAGAGGGGCACGCCGAACCCTGGGTACTGGGACATCTCGCGCATGACCATGAACATGACCTGGGATGACTACGTGAGAAAGGCTAGGCAAGAAGGCTGGAGCTGGGTGGAGGACGAGGCGACATGGACCTGGCTATGGTTCGGGCTTGATCAGTCCTACTGGGCCTCGAAGACCGTGGACAACGAGACCTTCCAGTCCTCTCACGTGCGGCTCAGGTACGAGTATGCTGGCATGTTTATCTACAACGACACCGATGGCGACACGAGGATGGACGCCGGAGAGGCGACCCACTACTTCATGCCGAAGTCGGTGAGCAACGTGACCTTCATCACGCCAGGCGAAGCCCTGGGCGACTACAACTACACGGGGATGCTGACAATGCCTGCTAACAGAAGCATCGAGTTCGGCGTCTCCTACCAGGGCATAAACGGCACCATGTTCCCCTTCGGCAAGAGCTACTACGCTTGGTACGGCGAGGACGTCTCGGGCACTGACCTGAGGACCTTCACGGAGCGTCCTGTCGGCGCCAAGCTCGACGAGCTCACCTTCATGACACACTTCAGCGTGGAGAACTCCACGGAGACCAACAGCACCGAGGCTCGCATCAAGATAGACCAGCACGTGGACGAGTGGACGCTGGAGTTGTCTAAGAACATCGCTGTGCTGGAGAACCTGAGCCTGTCACTGAACTACTATGTCTACACGGAGATGGGCGGCAGCTGGAGCATCAAGACCGTGAACGGGACCTCCATCGACTCCAACAGCATCGTGGATGCCTCGAAGCTCACGCTGGATGCGAGCGGGCTGAAGTTCGCTGACATCAACATGGGCGAGACCTACCTCTGGGGCGGCAACCTGACCATGCCCTACAACATCTCCAGCTACACCGTTCCACTGAACACCTTCGTCAGCACCTACACCAACTATGGATCGGCAACCAGCATAGGCGGATGGACCTTCCAGAGCACCATGTGCTTCCTCAGCGTCGGCTTCCCAAAGTGGGACGGCAGATACGTCTACGAAGACCCCGAGGTCATAGTG
>Ga0315296_10001795_pt1 | contig 18647 bp, 14 predicted proteins | sample YL17G14_18_MG_FD_203921 | JGI IMG/M metagenome (GOLD analysis project Ga0315296, IMG submission 203921) | Sediment microbial communities from Yellowstone Lake, YNP, Wyoming, USA - YL17G14_18 | ecosystem: Environmental > Aquatic > Freshwater > Lake > Sediment | place: USA: Wyoming | collected... | reverse complement strand
CAGGTCCTGGGGTATTCGCCTGCCTAAACGATGGGCAGTACTCAGGACACCAAGAGCGATTTGATCACTACTGGCAAATACGGCATCGATGTCCGGCTCTTGATTCAACAGTGTGTGCAATCCCTGTTCCCCGCTGGCGGCTGTCCATTCCCCCTCAACCACCAGAGAAGAGGGCGTCGCCAGGTTGGCCTGATGCAACGCAGCTTCCCAACCGGTATATCGCTCGCGTGCTTCCCACCATGTTAATGGTCCAGTAATTATTCCAATCTTCCGCCGGCCTTGATCGATCAAATGCTGCGTGGCCTGTCTGGCGCCACAACGGTTGTCTACCGCAACTATTGCCAGACCCGGCCGCGCTTCCATACTGAGGAAGACAATAGGCGGAAGCTGTTCCAAGTGACTGGACTCCAGCCAAGCACGGTTATCACCTACCTCTGGCACGGCCCAAATAATCCCATCTACCCGGTGAGCAATCAATGTGTCCAGCACATGTTCACGGGTGCCGTCGTCCGGACGACCCACGAGGTTAAGAAACAATGAGTAACCCAATTCGTGAGCCTTTTGTTCAATGCCAACGACCGTACGCGAAGGGCCGAAGTAATCAATCCCCCATGCTACGACCGCCAAAGTATTAGAGCGTTGGTGGATCAGACTGCGCGCCAAAATATTAGGCCGATAGCCAAGTTGCTCAATAGCTGCTTGAACTCGCTCTCGTGTTACCTCCCTAATTTCGCCCTGATGGTTGACGACCCGTGAGACTGTCTTCGTCGACACACCAGCTAATTTCGCTACATCCTTTAACGTAGCATGGAATGAACTATTTGCCTTACGGAGCGGTTTTTCTTGTGTGGGAATTGTGCCCATCTTGTAATGAGACTTTTCTTCTACATCAGGAATTAAAAAAAAACTCAAAACCAATGTTATCGCTGGCGTTATCGCTGACGACAACGTTGTCATGAATATAATACTACTTTCTTAGGTTGTTGTCAATAGGTTTTCTGAAGTTTGGACATGAATTCAGAAAAGATGAAGCTCTTGGACCGGATAATATGGTTTATGTGAACCAAACCCAGAAAAGGAGGCTTCCTATACAAGAGTCGCAAAGGGAAAGACAAATGCATAGCTGTTTATGAAGCCGCCCTAGCAAATTGACCAGTGCCTTGCGAACAGCTCAACCTGCCGACGCACTGTAACAGCACGCACATCATTTCCAGCCTAATTGCACAATGTGATTTTCTGGGTTACCCGACCCAGATACCCCTAACCGGCTTCGCCTCTCGGCAGTCGTCACCGTTACTTGACAGTCCTCAAGCACTTCCGATTACCTGACTTTATGAAAAAGACATTGCATCCCAATCAAAGGCGGTACGTAATCACTTGGTGGGCCCGGCTGGACTCGAACCAGCCACCTCCGGGTTATGAGTCATAAACCCGTCTCCGCTCATTTTCACTCCTTTTCGAAGAAGTGTTTACAAATGTGAACATTGGGTAGAAAAATAAAAAACTACTTGGGACCGAACCGCCCGTCGTTGGTTATCTTGGCATTTTCAAGATAAGTGTCAAAACATCCCTTATTGATGAGCCACAATTGACCTACTTTTACCGCGGGTAACTTGCCGTGTCTCATCATCCGGTTTAGATATTGTGGGCTGTAACCACTATATAAGGCTGCAGCTTTGACAGATATGTGGTTGTTTAGTACTAGTGGAGTATTTGTTGGGTTAAAAGAAATCATCCCGTCCTCACCTGAAGGTGGCGGGCAGTTCCTCTAATTTCATCCGCTGCTCAAATCGCAGCATCTCAAGGAATTGCTCAACACCTATTTGGTGTGGTTCGGGATGGATCCTATTAAGTAGCGGGGCCAGGACTCGAACCTGGGACCTCCGGGTTATGAGCCCGACGAGCTGCCACTGCTCTACCCCGCATCGTGTTTACCCTTTCAGGGTGTGAAAGCCTGCCAAGTTTACCCCACATCAGAAGTTGCGTCAAGGAAAGACCTGGAAAATTCCTTTCGATATATGGATTACATGCAAGAAGGATGCCCGCTTCTCAGGAACTCATGGACCCATTGGGTCGAAAATGAATTCCTGCTCACCCTGGAGGGTCCCGCTGTAACCTGGTCTTCAGGGGAAATTATGGATTCAACAGGATCTTCTGGCTGTATAAATACATCAATCCCGCAATTCGATTATCCCCCTGGCGGATGACCAGGCGCGCTTCCGTTGGCTGGCTGACCTTATACGGAATTGTTGTCATAAATTCCTGCTTATCAATACTCAAAAAAGTCAACCCGCGTATACCCAGATTGTTACCATATTGATCCAGCAATTCCAGGATCACAGGTTGGGTATTGAAGGGCTGCATTTCCCCCCGAATTGCCAGCGTGCCGCCGGATACGGATGCCCCCGGAAGAGGTTCAAAAAGAAAACAACGCTCCACCAGGCTGCCCGGCGGATTGATCTCATCATTTCCAACCGATAGCAGCAACAGGTGGACAGACATTTGAGCATGTATCTGCCCGGATCTATCCTCGGTTATGATCTGCAGCCGTCCCAATTCAGCTGCCGCTTCGATCTCGAACGGTATTTTTATCGAGACGTATACGCCCTCTGAACTTCGGCTGGTTAAACGCATCACCTTGCGCGCCAGCAACCTGCCGTCCTCTCCAAGCAGCTCCACCCGGGTATTCCCGGCTTCTCCCGTGACCACGTAAGCCCGCAAATTGAGCGGTGAAGATTCCCTGGATAGGGGTCCGGGTGCCAGTATCCGAATAACGGCTGGCAGCGGTTCGGGGCTTGGGGTGGATGTACCGGCAGGAAGAATGTACGGCGGTTCGGTCGCTGGAAGGACAGCAGTATCTGTCGGAATGGCATTGCCCAACCCGGTAATATCAAGAGCATTGGCCGTGGAGGTGGCATCCGCCCCGGCGGTCATGGCGATCACACTAGGCAGGTAATCTGCCGGCCAGGGAGTCGGCGCTGAATTCTGAGACGGACCTTGACAACCGGTGGTCAGCACCAGCCAGGTGATGATTAAGATGTGGCGGTACCCGGTTCTTTGTCTCATTTGGAAATACGACAAGACGCCACAAGCCTGATAGGAGGTAGTGGAGTCTCGATAACTGTTATTCCTTATATTTACAGGCCGTAAATTTCACCGAATTTACCTTGCAGGTAGCGCAGGTAGGGAGCAGCATCGATCTTCGAACCGGTGATCTTCTGCACCAGCTCCTGAGGTTCGTACTTGCGACCATGAAGGTGGACCTTCTCGTGCAGCCAGTGCAACAGCGAGTCGAACCTGCCCTGGCGGATCTGGTCAGGCAGGTCGGGTATATCCTGGCTGATCTTCTCCCATAATTGGGCCGAGACCAGGTTGCCGAGCGCATAGGTCGAAAAATAACCCATCAATCCGCTCGACCAGTGGACGTCCTGCAGGACACCTTTGGCATTATTGGGTGGAATAATGCCCAGGAATTCCTCCATCTTGCTGTTCCAAAGTTCGGGTAGATCCTTGACCATCACCTTGCTTTCTGTTACTGCCATCTCCAGCTCCAGGCGCAGCATGATGTGCATGTTATAGGTAGCCTCGTCCGCCTCAACCCGAATGAAAGATGGATTTACCTTATTGATGCCTTTGTAAAAAGACTTCAGATCCACATTGCCCAGCTGAGAAGGGAAAAGTTCTTTGAAGCGCGGGTAGAAGTGCTCCCAGAACGGTAGGGAGCGCCCGACCAGGTTCTCCCACATTCGTGATTGGGACTCGTGAATCGCCAGCGAACCACCACCTGCCAAGGGAGAGCGTTCGTATGCCAGGTTAATACCCTGCTCGTACATGGCATGACCGGCCTCATGCATGGTGCTGAACAAAGCAGAAACCCCGGAACCCGGCTCAAACCGAGTTGTGATGCGCACGTCGTTAATGCTGAAGTTGGTGGTGAAGGGGTGCACCGCCTTATCCTGGCGACCTCGTTTCCAGTCATAGCCAAACCTGGTGACCACATCCACACCAAAATCCCACTGTTCTTTCTCAGGATAATCCAGGTGCAGGAATGCATCATCCACCTGGGGTCTGGATGTGATAGCTCTAAGCAACTCAACCTGCCTGGGGCGGAGTGCCTCGAAAATACCCTTGACCTCGGCGGTTTTCATCCCCGGCTCGAACTGGTCGAGCAGGATATCGTAGGGATGGTCTGCCGCCGGAAAGAAGGAAATAAACTGTTTGCCCATCTCCACGATCTTTTCCAGATGCGGTCGGAAGATCGGGAACTCGGATTTTGCCCTGGCCTCGGTCCAGGCCTCGTGCGCCCTGGTCGTGATCAGGGCGAACTCCGCTACAAATTCTGGAGGGATGCGGCTAGCCTTCTCGTAATCCCTGGCTGTGACCTTGACCAGGCGTGCATCATCTGAATCGGGATCGAGACCGGCGGTTTCTTTTACCAGATCATCCAGGAGTTTGCCCACTTCATCAGAAGTAAATTTAATATGAGAGATGCTTTGGATAGTCCCCAACTGGTTACCTCGTGCTTCTGTACCTCCGGCAGGCATGTAAGTTTGCTGGTCCCAGCCAAGCAAGGCGGCCGCTGCATTCAGGTCAACTACTTCAGCCAGGAGGGTTTTCAACCGTGCTAATTTCTGTTCCATAACGTCTCCTTAATATATTTTGTTATTTCCTGCCAACACAGGATTATACCAACCGAGGCACCCAGAACATGGAGAGCCTGTATGTGGCGTTGGTAATAAATATAGATTGTTCCAGCTAATCTCACACACTGGGGGTTATCGGATTACAAAATCCAGCACCTAACCTGCAACCACTCCAGCATTATCCCTGTGAGGGAAACGGGTTAACCGATTATAACCTCACTCACCTGGAAGAAGAGACGCTGTTCTCGTTAACATTATCAACTGGCTACTCATACCTCTGAATAAACCTGGTATTTTTATGCCAGGTTGGGCTGTTAGGTCTCTGTAAGGTCACCTAACGGCTTTGTTAAGTATTTAAGCGGCTTATGTACATACAATGTAGGTGATAAGGTTGACAGGATCATGGTGATTCTTATCAATGCTTTAATTTCTTATCAATAATTAACATGACCAATGAAGGAGATTATTAAAAAACTATCCAAAAGATATTATCCTGTGTAAGCACAAGATTATTAATTTTGAGATTTTATCAATGATAAGGAGGTTGCATTGAAGGGGATTTTCGTCAGAGGTAGCAGGTAATAGATGGGCAAAATGTCATTACGGGCAAAAGCCTATATCATTCTCATCATCGTAACCGGCTTGATCATTTTCGCGAGCTCGATCTTTCACGTGGGCTGGCAATTCCCATGGCCAATCCTGATCTTAAGCATCCTCGGTTCCCTCTCCTTGATATTCAAAGTGGAAGGGGCAACTGTCCGGCTACATTACAACCTCAGCCTGCTCGTTTACAGCTTCACCTTTATTACCCTGGGATTCCATGCCACAGCAGTGGTCATCCTGGTATCCCATCTCGTGGAATGGATCTGGCATAAGTATCCCTGGTACATTCAATTTTTTAACATCTCCGCGTATATATCCTCATTTTTTGTGGGAATGAGCATCCATAGTATCTTCCCGGTTGATGTTCAAAGTCTTCCCTATTCAGAAGCCATCCTATGGGGATTCACCTTAATTACAATAGTAATCACAAACCACTTGCTGGTTGGCATTGTTGTCTGGCTGGCTCGAGGGGAAAACTTTAAAGAATCAGGGATATTTAATTTCATCCCCCTGATGATCGACTTTGCCATGCTATGTATGGGAATCACAGGGGGTCTGCTGTGGGGATCCAATCCATACCTTACTCTATTTATCCTGGTTCCACTCTACCTAATCTACAACACTCTCCAAATTCCTTCGTTGGAGCGGAAGACAGAGATTGATTCTAAAACCGGTCTTTACAATGCCCGCCATTTCGAAAAGGTTTTGAATAATGAATTGAAGCGGGCAGACCGTTTTGATCGTCCATTAACCATCATCATGGCTGACCTGGATCTGCTGAGGAATATCAACAATACTTATGGTCATCTGGCAGGCGATGTCGTCCTGATAGGGATTGCCAAGATATTAAAAGATTCCATGCGTGAATACGACCTGGTGGCGCGCTTTGGCGGCGAAGAATTTTCCATCATAATCCCCGAGTCGACTCCCCAGCAGGTCTTTGAGCGGGTTGAAACCATCAGGAGAAAGATCGAAAGTACAGGATTTGAAGTCCAGACCAGCGTCGTTCCCATCCAGGTAACAATGAGTTTCGGAGTTGCCTGCCGCGAAAATCATGGTCAGACCTCTTCGGAGATATTGCATAATGCCGACATGGCATTATATCGAGCAAAATTGCATGGGCGGAACCGCACAAACATATTTTCCAACGACGAAAAACTGGATAATTTGCTCAACGGCATGATAAAGTCACCTCCAATAAGTGCCACACCAGCCAAGGATAGAGCTGTTAAAGAAAAGGCAGCCACGGCGACTCCACCAGCCGGGCTGCTAAAAAATGGCAAGGCTGCGGAAGGGACAAGACCAAATCCTGATAATCACAAGAACAATCGTCCCGCCTGGCTGGTCAATGTGTATATTTTCGTCCTTGCTTCCACAGCGATCTTGCTGACGGGTATCACGCTGCGACCCATTCAAAATACCGACTGGCTGGGTTTGGGATTGTTTGGTTTGGTTTTGATCCTGGCAGAAGGGTTCTCAGTTGAGATCTATACCAGAGAAAGCGCGATCTCAACCTCGGCTGTTCCCATGCTCGCTGGCGTACTACTTTTCGGACCGCCTGGTGCCCTGATCATGAGCATGACGTTTGCAGCAGTGACAATGATCAAACACAGGAGCAAGTGGAACCGCTTCGTTTTTAACACGAGCAATCAATTGATCGCCGGATTGCTCTACTTCATCATTTTCAATTTAGACCGAATGCCTTATCTGGCTCAGCCAATGTGGAAGCAGATTTTTATCTGCCTCGCCGCTGCCGGGATCGTTTTCTTATTCACCACCTGGACCATCGCAATCGCAATCAGCATCGATTCCAATCTCTCATTAAAACAAATATGGATGGAAAAATTCTGCTGGCTGGCCCCCTATTATCTTGGTATGGGATTGATCGCTTTCGGATTGACCTTCGCTTTCCATTATCAGGGGATTTGGGGAGTGTTGATGATTATCTCTCCCCTCTTCCTGTTACGTCTGAGCCAGGTGCAGTTTATTGACCGTACCCGCTCGGTCGTCACCGAACTGAAAGAAAAAAACCAGGTCCTTGAAAACTCAAGCCAGGAAATCCATTCCCTAAACCAGGCTCTTTTCAACACACTGGCAGAGGTGATCGACCTGCGTGATCCGTTTGTTCTCGGACACTCGAAAAAAGTAGCTTACCTGGCTTCGGCGATTGCCAAGAAGTTCAAATTACCTGAGAAAAAAATTGAGCTCATCTACCGGGCAGGTCTTCTGCACGACATAGGGAAAATCGGGATATCCGATTCGATCCTTCAAAAACCTTTCCCGCTAACCAATGAAGAAATTAAAAAGATCGAAAAACATCCTGAACTTGGTGCTAATTTATTAAAGACCTCACAAATCCTGGCGAACTTGATCCCTATCATCCGCCATCACCATGAACGCTATGATGGCACTGGTTACCCGGCGGGCTTAAAAGGAAATGAAATTCCATTAGAAGCCAGGATATTGACCATCGCAGATGCGATAGAAGCGATGATCTCAAACCGACCATATCGAAATGGTTTAACCAATCACGCATTACTGGATCAGATCGAAAGCGGCTCAGGCTCGCAATTTGACCCACAGGTTGCTTCAGTAACCATCGACCTTTTGAGATCGGAAGGGGAAAAACTCATACCAGGTTTCACTGATCTCAATATATATGATTATCCAAGTGAACAACTGGAATTGACATTCTCCGAAAATTCTGCCGTGCTGGTGCAAAATCATGTCTTACGCCAGTAAAGAAGGAACGACCATGTTGGTTTTCCAGAAATACCAAACCTATTCACGCAAAAAAAGACTGGAGTCAAGGAGGTCACAATGAAAATCATACGTAGCTTACTGACCGGGATTGTCGCTCTGGTTCTCCTGCCTGGTTTACTTGGGCCAGCGACCCCTCCCATGCATGATTCCCAGGCAAAGGTTCAACCAATCCTCGCTGAGCTGGCTGTTAATAACCCGGATCAGAGAGTGGCGGTGATCGTCCAAAAATATTCCCCGGACATCCAGGTCGAATCGCAGGTGGAACGCCTGGGAGGCAAGATAACCAAAGACCTGCATATCATCAATGGCTTCGCCGCCGAGATGAGCGCAGGAGCAGCCTTGGAACTGGCTCAAGACCCGCAGGTGCGCTGGATCAGCCTGGATGGAGTTGTAGAAAGTACAGGTGTCCTAAGTACCATCCAGAGCAGAAAGACACCTCCAAGATCGGAAGCGGTCAATTATTACCTGGACACACTTGGGGTCCGGAATGTATGGGCAATGGGATTGCAAGGGCAGGGCGTCACCGTGGCGGTAATAGACAGTGGGATCAATAAGGATGCGGATTTCAGCCAGGGGAAATCCAGTGGAACGGAGGCTGCATTAAAACCCGGCCACGATCGCATCATCGTTCAAAAAACATTCAATACCAAGGGACGCAAAGTTCAGGATGTGTACGGGCATGGTACGCATGTAGCCGGCATCATCGGTGGGAATGGCACTAATTCCAGAGGAGAGATCATGGGCATCGCACCCCAGGTCCAATTGATCAGTCTGAAGGTCAGCGATGAAAACGGCATGGCTTACGAGTCGGATGTGGTTGCAGCCATGCAGTGGGTACTCGACAAAAAAGAGGTATATAACATCCGCGTCCTCAATATGTCCATCAACTCCACAGTGGAGCAAACCTACCACACCAGCCCGATGGATGCAGCCGCGGAGATCCTTTGGTTCAACGGTATCGTGGTGGTTGTTTCCTCCGGCAACATGGATGCAACTGGCAGCATGATCGATAGCGCGCCTGCCAATGACCCATTCATCATTACCGTCGGTGCCTCCGATGAGACAGGAACTCCAGACCGCAGTGACGATTTCTTCACCTCGTTCTCAGCCTACGGGACCACCATGAACGGTTATACCAAGCCAGATATTGCGGCACCCGGGAAAGACATATACAGCGTCCTTTCGAATAACTCCTCCTGGTCAAGAGAGTACCCCGAGCGCGTTTCTTCTGACAAACAATATTTCCGGTTAAGCGGTACTTCAATGGCAGCGCCGATGGTGAGCGGGGCTGCTGCGCTGCTGCTTCAGGATGAACCTGACCTGACACCCGACCAGGTGAAATACCGGCTGATGCATAGCGGGATAAACCTATCTCAAGGCGGTTATTTATTCCCCTACCTGGATATTTTCGATGCAATTACATCAACGACAACTGAATCCTCGAATACAGGCATCCCAGCCAACCAGCTCTTATGGAGCGGTACAGATCCAATCAGCTGGGACAGCGTATCATGGAACAGTGTGTCGTGGAACTCAGTCTCCTGGAACTCGGTCTCCTGGAACAGCGTTTCCTGGAACTCGGTGTCCTGGAACAGCGTGTATTGGGGACCGTAATTCCCAAAAGAACAAGGTCCAAAGGAGGACAATATGAAATCTTTTATTAAACTAGTGGTCCATTTATTGGCCGTGTTATTCCCAACCCGCTTTTTGGCCTCTGAAGACCCTTGTCAGTGTGCTGGTAAAAAAAGAGCGGAACCACTTCGCTCTGTCTCATGGAATATCGTGATCAAGAAACCGTGAGCCGGATGGTATAAAGTCTATTTCACGAACATCATATTTTGGATTGACGACCACACCGGAAAATTAACCCTCCTGTTTTTCCAGCAAAGCCAGGTTCCCATCATCAACGGGATTGGGCAGGTATGCAGTGTCAAACCATGCCTGGATGATCTCTTTGGCAATCACCTCGGACGTGCGCCTGAGTGACATGCACAAGACATTGGCGTTGTTCCACAACTTCGCCCCGCGCGCGGTCTCAGCATCCTCACACAGGGCAGCGCGGATACCCCGCACCTTGTTGGCAGCAATGCTTACCCCGGTTCCCGTCCAACAAAATAGAATACCGCACACAGCCCGGCCTGTGGCTACATCCTCCCCGACCGTATGTGCCACCCGGGGCCAGGGAGCAGTATCCCCCTTCTCTGGACCATGCCAGATCACTTCGTAGCCTTCTTCTGCCAGGTGATCTAAAATTACATCCACCACGTGCAGGCGTTCATCTGCACCGACAGCGATTTTCATGACTGCCTCCCAATACCATCAGCCAGCAGGAACACTTAAATGTATTTTTGATATAAGTAGTGGTGACTTCAGCCGCTTTTCTGGAAGGATGAGGTCACCACTTCAAAGTAATCTTTGAGTTATGCAGATATCTTTTACTCGTAACGCAGCGCTTCGACCGGTTCCAGACCCGCCGCACGGTTTGCCGGGTAGATGCCAAAGAAAAGCCCTACCGCGGCCGAGAACAGGGTCGCCAGCAAAATGGCGTTGATGCTAACGCTGGGATTAAAAGGTGTTCCTGAAGCCGCAGCAATCCGCCCGACTAATGTTGCGATCAACCAGCCCAGCAGGATGCCGATCAGTCCTCCAAACAGGCTGAGCAGTGACGACTCGGTCAGAAACTGGATCAGGATATCGCGCCTGCGTGCTCCCAGCGCCTTGCGCAGACCGATCTCGCGCGTTCGCTCGGTGACGGACACCAGCATGATGTTCATGATACCGATCCCGCCTACCAAAAGCGAGATAGCTGCGATACCACCCAGGAAAATGGTCAGCACGCCGGTGATGGTTGCCGCTGTCTGCAGAAAATCTTCCTGTGAAAAGACGGTGAAATCATCCGCGCCGATGGGCGTGCGGTGGCGTGAACGCAGGATCTGGGAGATCTCTTCAACCGCCTGGGGCACAGCCTCAGAACTGACCACCTGCACAAGGACGAGGTCGACCCGGTCCTGTCCGCCGCGCCGGATCAGGCGTGCCTGAGCCGTGCTGAACGGGACGATGACCCGATTGTCCTGGCTCCCGAATGAACCCCCCCCTTTCGATTCCAGGACACCGATCACACGGAACGGCTGCCCCTCTATGCGCAACGTTTCACCGACCAACCCATCACGGCGACCGAAAAGATTGTCAGCCACCTCCGGACCAAGCAGGACCACCGAAGAGCGGCCCAGCATGTGTTCCTCGCTGATGACCTCACCCTCCGTGAGGGCGTTGTTGCTGACCGCAAAATATTCAGGCGTCACTCCATCTATCGTCGTCGTGCTTTTCTCACCGCTAAAAGTGACTTCGCCCGAACCTTCCAGGATGGGAGCGACGGCCTGCACATCCGGTGCTGCGAACGGATCAGCGATCGCCTGGGCATCAGCCAGCGTCAATGGTCGTGGATTGCGGACAGAGTCGTTCATCGAACCACGAAAGACGAACAGCAGGTTCGTACCGATGCCGCTGATCGAACCGGTAATGGTATTCTGGGCGCCCTGGCCAACAGCCAGCATGGCAATGACCGCTGCCACGCCAATCACGATCCCCAGGATGGTCAAGCCGGAGCGCATCTTGTTGGAATTCAAGCTTTCCAAAGCCTCGATAACTGACTGCATCAGGTTCATTTGCCATTCTCCACAAGACCATCCTTCAGGCGGATGATGCGCTGGGTTTGTTCAGCCACGTTCGGATCATGGGTGACGATGATCAGCGTTGTCCCTTTCTCACGGTTCAAAGTCATTAACAATTCCATGATCTCCTGCCCAACTTTGGAGTCGATGTTGCCGGTAGGTTCATCGGCCAAGATGATAGCCGGGTCGTTGACCAGGGCACGCGCGATGGCAACCCGCTGCTGCTCGCCGCCGGAGAGCTCCTGCGGCTTATGTGCCATGCGCTCGCTCAAACCAACAGCCTCGAGCGCTTCACGCGCCCGTTCCCTACGCCCGCTGGTAAGACCTGCATAGCGCAGCGGCAACTCAACATTACCGAGCGCCGTCGTGCGCGAGAGCAGGTTGAAGCTTTGGAAGACAAACCCCACCTTGCGGTTGCGGATATCTGCCAGTTGGTCATCATTTAATGTGGAGACCAGTTCACCATCCAGGAAATACTCACCTTTCGTTGGACGATCGAGGCAGCCCAGCATATTCATCAAAGTGGATTTACCCGAACCTGAGGGACCCATGATGGCAACCACTTCCCCGCGCTTGATCTTGAGCGAGATACCCCGCAGGGCATGAACCTCCACCACACCCATCTTATAGACTTTGGTCAGGTTCTCGGCAACAATGACAGGTTTACTCATGATCTGCCGCCTTATTGAACCATGAAACCGGTATTCCCGCCTGGATGTGTAAGCTCAATCGGTGGATTGAGCACGACCAGGTCGCCAACCTTGAGGTTACCATCGACTATCACGCTCATCGTATCCGACGAGGCGCCCAGCCGGATCTCAACCTGGGCGGGTTTGCCATCACGCAGGACATACACGACCCGCTTGCCATCCACCAGCCGTACTGCCCGGTTCGGCACCAGGATCACGTCCTTCAGCTCCGTGACGACCACGTTCACGGCCGCGGTCATCCCCGGTTTGACCAGTTCATCGGCATCCGTCAACTCGACCGTCACGGTAAAATTCACCACGCCCTGCACACTGGTGCCCACCTGCGCCTCCTCCACGACCTTGCCGTGATATTCCGTGCCGAGGATGGCATCGAATGACAGGGTTACCGGCTGGTCGAGGGAAAAATTGTTGATGTCCACCTCAGATACATCGACATCCACCAATAAATGGTTCAGGTCATCCACCCGAAAAGCAGGTGAGCCAGCAGTGACCTGGTCACCAGGTTTCAGGCTGGTATCCGTCACCGTGCCGGCAAAGGGTGCGGTAATGCGCGCCATGTTGATGGTGGCCTGCGCAGCATCCATGCGGGCTTGAGCCGCGGTCAGGTCATCTGGATTCGGTCCATCTTTTAACCGGTCAAATGCGCGTTGCGCATCGTCCAGCCTGGCTTTCGCCAGAGCCAGTTTTGCATCTGCATCCGCGATGGTCTCGACATCCGCATAGCCTTTATAGGTCTTGATCCTGGGTATCTTCCTCCAGCCAAAGGGTGTCCTGACGCTGATGATCTTGACTTCTTCGATGGTGATCTTTTGATTCAGCGATACACGGTAGTCATTCGCTTTGTCGTATGCATCCTGGGCATCCCGCAGGGCGATCCAGGCGTTTGCACGCGCCGTATCCGATTTAAGCAGGTCGTCGAATGCCTGCTGTGCATTGACCAGGTCCGCTTCAGCCAGGATGATGTTTTGTGCCAGCGATGTCTTCGACAAGGCCGCCATCACATCCCCGGCCTTGACCTCATCGCCGATGTGGAAATATACCTTTTCCACGGTGCCTGTCGTCTGCCAGGCAAGCTGCACGGATTGATTGGCGCGCACGGTACCGGTCGCCCCGACTGTGGCGGTCAGGCTGCCGCGCTCCACTTTTGCCGTCTGGAACTGGCCAGCGGCGCCAGCCTGGGCTTTCGCCCGCAGACCCAGGATCACAACAACGATTACGAGAACCACAGCAACGATCCCAAAGACCGTCCACCTCTTTTTATTCATCTTTTGAAAAACCTTCTTCATTGTGTATCTACCTCCAGCAAAGAAATGAGATTCCGCATAAAAATACTGCCAACTCTCGGCAGGTGCTCTAGTGGATATTTTATCAAATGAGTGGACAGCCAGGCAGCGACCGATGAGGTGCGTCCCCAGACAGCCCGCTCCATTATAATCCCTTCCATGGGAAAGACTCCTTGTCAAATGGTAAGGTCATGCTGGCACCCACCACCAGCAATCCTGCCGGGAAACCAACAGCGCCTGTTGCACCAGGTTCCGCTCGTCGATCCAATTAAATGTACGGCTGGAACCTAAAAAGGTTTCATTGGATCCCAGGGGATTTCCAGCGATGGCTCCCTATCTGCCCATGTTTAAAACTGCTGTGAGCGGTCGAATATAAAGGCCTCGCTCTCATCGAACGAGGCCTTCGTCTTGCTTTCTACAAGGCCGGGGCGTAAATTTATTTTACCCAGCCTTTCGACAGACAGTACTTATCAATTGGATGGATCACCTCTCACCCGGCTCTAAGGTCCTTCGTTGTGGTTGCCTCCGGAAAGTTCGACCTGGACGTCATCAATCACCTCAACGCCCACGTCTGCCACGCTGGTGTCCAGCACAGCCCAATCCACCAGCAGCAGGTCGCCGGTGCTGCCGCCCGCGCGGTACATGCCGATTCCTACTATACCGTTCGAGTAGTCCGGGTCGGTACCTGACCAGACGGGATTACCATTGATGTAGAACTTCAACTGGTTGCCATTGGCGGTCACCTTTAAAGTATTCCAGCTGTTTTTAACGATGTGGGTGCTGGTGGTCCAAACCTTAATTACCACTTCATCATCTTTCCAAACCGAGAATTGACCCTTGTTGTTATAGTTAAATGTATATTCGTGAGTCCACCACCCACGAGTAGAAAGTACTGCATTCCCACGGATGATGATGGCATTCGTACAAGCAATGCATCCTTGTCTCTTCAGCTTGACTTCATAGGTTAATGTTGAGAAGTCCCCGGAATGCTTCGTGGTCGAGACTCTTTCCGCAACACCGGTCGTCGTATAGTATTTGGACTCCTGGATCTTCCATACCCCCTTGAGGGCGGTCCAACCATTGTAATCCGTGTTGAACTGGGAATTAAAGCCTCCAACCGTGACCGAGAAGTTCTCCCATGCGCTGAATGTCTTCCAGTCTCCACCTTTGTAGGCTCTGACCCGCCACTTGTATGTATTATTGCTCAAATTCGTTGCGTGCGTGGTCGAGCAGGTGCCTGAAGGGCAGTCAGCGGACATGACGGTGCGGTTGAGGATGAGTGTTGAACTTCGATAAACCTGGATCTGGTATTTCGTGGCGTTGTCCACCGAGGTCCAGATGTAGATGATCCTCTTGATGGGAATATCACCTTTGGGAAAGACCAGCGTCGGAATATTGGACGCAGTTTCAAGGTAATCTGCTCCCTGCGCTTTGACCGTGTTTGCATAAGCGGCGGGAGCAACTGATACGCCGCTTATCAGCATGACCAGCGCACAAATGACGATCACTCTGATGTTGGTTAAACTTTTATTCATGTGAACCTTCCTTTCTCTCATTTGTAACTTCCTCACGTAACTTCATTTTTTCATCGTATCTATCGTCCGTCAAATACCACGCGATGATACCACTTAACATCCAGCCAAAAATGTTCCCGGGTTGGGACAAGACATAGGCACTTAGAGGAAATATCCCGGGTGTCCCCGCCTGCGCTTATGGCGACTGGTTATGGCTGCCTCCCGGCACTTCCTCGCCTGCCACCAGTACTTCAAGCTCGTGCGCATCAGCGACGGTAGTCGACAGCTTCGCCCAATCCACCCACAATTTATCGCTGGTAGTGTTATACTTGAACATGCCGATCCCCACCCGGCCGCTGGCATAGTTTGAGTCAGATCCTGCCCATACCAGGTGTCCATTAATATAGAAATGGAAATTGCCACCGCTCGCAGTCACTTTGAGCGTGTTCCAGCCGCCTTTATTGATTGCCGAGGTTGATGTCCAACCCTTAAGCTTATTCTGTGTCCCATGATAATCTCTCCAAACAGAGAAGAAACCGCTGTTCGTATAATCGAACGTGTATTCCGTGTACCACCATCCCTCCGGATCAATAGTTCCTGGATTACCACGGATGATGAGCACGTTCGCGCAGCCAGGGCAGCCTCTTCGTTTCATTTTGGCTTCATAGGTGAATGTGGAGTAATTGCCGGTGTGGCTGATGGTCGCAGCCTGGTCTGTTTTTCCTGTCGTTGTATAGTAAGTATTTTCCTGCAGCAGCCAGGTGCCATTATGAACCACCCAGCCGTTGGCGTTGTTCGTGAAATTGGTGTAAAAACCCTCGGCTGAAGGCGCAACAACGAATGGCTCCCAGGCGCTCCACTGCTTCCAGTAGTTGATGTAGGCTTTCACCCTCCATTTGTAAAGCTTATAACCCAACGTTGTCGGGAACGTAACCGAGCAGGTTTTGGGGTCACAATAACTCCTGCTGGTGAGATTATCCTTGTCGATGAATGGATTCCCAATCCCGCTTTGTTTGACCTGGATCCAGTACTTCGAAGCCCCTTGTACCCGTGTCCATTTATATGTTGGTGTCCGGTCATAGATAGTCCCCTTCGGCGCCAACTGGATGGGGACACCCACTGCCTCATCCAATCCGGCACCGGTTACCGTCCCGTTTGCCCGCACAGCAGCCGGCGGAATGACCAATCCGCTGCTCGAGAGGGCGAATAGAACAACGACGATGAGCATTAACTTAAGATGGGGTTTTCTTACAGCCATGAGCCCACCTCCTCTCCTTTGTGTTTGGTCCGATGTTTAATCTATCCACTACGATGACCCCGCGCGTTCCATGCGGGGTCATCAGTTCCACTCTGTCTACTACCCGGCAGGTGAGTTCGTCACGCTCTTGCCTAGGGACCCATGTTGCGATTGCCTCCAACCAGCGGGATCTGACCTTCTTCCAGCATCACGGCTGTATCCAGATCAGGCACGGTTGGATCCAATTCTGCCCAATCCAGGTAGAGCCTGTTATCGCAGCTTCCAGAGGGATTGCGGTACAGGGCGACGCCCACCCGCCCGCTGGAATAGGATGAGTTGGTTCCCGACCAGATCAGGTAACCATTGATATAGAATTTCAAATGGCTGCCGCTGGCTGTCACCTTGAGCGTGTTCCAGCCGCCAGAATTAACCCTGCTTGTCGATTTCCACAAGACAGCACTATTATAAGGATCAGTGAGATTATAGTAAGTGCCGTTATTGTCCTTCGTGACTGCGTAAGCTGGCCCACCATAATATCCATGATAATTGATGTAGTTAAAGGTATAGGAGTGATCCCACCAACCCCAACTGTCCTGGTCCGCATCACCACGGATGAGGAGGGCATTAGCGCAGGAATTGGAATATCCAGAACGCTTCATGCGCACTTCGTAGGTCAGGGTCGAGTAATTGTTACTGTGAGCGATGGATGCGGCTTTACCTAATACACCCATGGTGGTAAAGTACGCCCCGCTTTCATGGCTCCAGGTGCCCTTCAGGATGCTCCAGCCCGAGTGATTCGAATTGAAGTTCGAGTAGAACCCCGTTCCGGTGCCGGTTTCGACGGTGAACGCCTGCCAGGAGCTCCAGTTTCTCCATGTCCCGCTGACATAGGCTCTCATCCGCCATGTATAATCATCATCGCTTAATATATCTCCAGGCTGTGCCAGGCAGGTGCCGGCGGAGCAGTAGGTGGAATCGTAATAATCATTCAGGATAGTCGTCCAAGAACTATCCCTTGCCTGTATCTGGTATTCCGTGGCGCTGCTCACCGCCACCCACAGGTACATGAGATTATCGATGTGCACCGTGCCCTTGGGATATTCCAGCGTCGGGACGGTAACCGCCTGTTCAGGTCCTCCTATCCCGAGCAAGCCCCCTGATCGCGCGCTGGCAGCCGGAACCATAAAAGTGCCACCCAGCAGTGCAATGAAAATGGTGACCCCGATCAGTTTCTTCATATTGGATGCTTTAAACATGGGAAGTCTCCTTTCATGTTGGAATAATCATAACATCAAACTATGATTATGCGAATATATTTTCTATATTTATGATCAGCCGCCTGATACGGTTATATATCATTTATCCAGACGCCTGTCAGGCCTGAAAAGTTCCCTTTTCCCGCCAGGAGGCTGATCTGAGCAGTTACATTATCTACCCAGCTATGGACCTTCGTTGATATTTCCTCCGGTCAGTTCCACCTGGATGTCGTCTATCATCTCGTCGAATCCCAGGTCGGGTACGCTGGTGCTCAGTTCTGCCCAATCCACCAGGAACTCATTGCCGGTGCTGCCGCCCGAGCGGTACATGCCGATCCCCACCGCCCCGGAGGCGTAAGCGGAGTTGCTGCCCGACCATACCAGGTGCCCGTTGATGTAGAACTTCAACTGGCCCCCGCTGGCGGTCACTTTGATGGTGTTCCAGCCGGGATTATTGATATGGAGGGTCGTGGTCCATCCCTTCAAAGGAGTGTTTTCGTTAGCCTTCCAGACCGAGAATTGACCTTTTTTATTGTAGTTAAATACATATTCGTGGGTCCACCAGCCTTTGCCGGCTGTAACCCCATTGCCGCGGATGATGACGGCATTCGAACAGCCAGCACACCCCGCTCGCTTCATCTTTACTTCGTATGTCGATGTGGTGTAACTGCCGCTGTGCTTTATGGATGAGAATTGATCTCCCGCACCGACCGTCTTGTAGTAACTGGATGATACGTGGCTCCAGGTGCCTCTCAGGGTGCTCCAGCCCGAGTGGTTCGAATTGAAGTTCGAGTAGAACCCCGTTCCGGTGCCGGTTTCGACGGTGAACGCCTGCCAGGAGCTCCAGTCTCTCCATGTTCCGCTGACGTAGGCTCTCATCCGCCATGTATAATCATCATCGCTTAATATATCTCCAGGCTGTGCCAGGCAGGTGCCGGCGGAGCAGTAGGTGGAATCGTAATAATCA
>Ga0315296_10001794_pt1 | contig 18650 bp, 17 predicted proteins | sample YL17G14_18_MG_FD_203921 | JGI IMG/M metagenome (GOLD analysis project Ga0315296, IMG submission 203921) | Sediment microbial communities from Yellowstone Lake, YNP, Wyoming, USA - YL17G14_18 | ecosystem: Environmental > Aquatic > Freshwater > Lake > Sediment | place: USA: Wyoming | collected... | reverse complement strand
ATCAAGCTCGCTGCCGAATAAATCATCCAAAAACGCTAATTGCCTCTGAGTCAGTTGCTTCCGTCTGGCCATATCTCTTCAAATCCTCGAATGAGTCTTTAAGTCATCCAAAAAGTATTCGGCCATATTGACAAGTGCCGCCGCACGCTTCGACGCCTTTGTCCCCACCCTGGCATTCCCACATCCCTTCTCATCCCGCCCCTCCAAGGGGCGGGACCCATCAGCATGTGATAGTGCTTCTTCAATTATTTTTTTCTGCTGGTCATCCACAAAAAAAACCAGCGGATTTGCAAAACTGCTCGTATCTATCTTCGCCGGCCCAATCGGCCTTTGCAGATTCACCAATCGCTCAATCTGTTTCGCACTCTGCGGCAAAAGCTTTGCAAGTTCTTGTGTTTCCATTCTTCTTCTTAACCGCTTGAGTAGCTCTAATTTCTTGCTCAGCTTCTCTGAACCGCAAAGCCGGTTAAGTGTCGCAAGCAAAATATCCGTCTGCTCGTCGTCAACGTCCCATACTATGCAGTCCGCACTTTCGTAACCCAGCTTCCTCAGCGCTCGATAGCGGTGCTCACCGTTGATTATTTGAAAACCCCCCTTCACCTCCCGGCTTGGCCGAACTATTAGTGGCTCATAGAGCCCGCTCCCCTTAATATTCCGCACAAGCTTCCCAAAATTCACTTCACTCATCTCATTCGCATTGTCCGGATGTGCCACCAAATAACCTAATGGGATTGATTGAACTGAGTTCGTCATCTTATCCACAACCCCCTCTTTAGTCTTCTGTCTTCCGTCTTCTGTCTTCCGTCTTCCGTCCGCTATCCCCTATACACTAAACGCTATTTTTGGATCGAACCAGATATAATAGACCGGCCTGGCCGTAAGCTTGCTTAATACATATCGCGTCCGCTCCATCCCACCTCCCATATCTCGCCTCCTGCCATAACTGGATAAAAAATTCTTTATTTGAACCTCGATAAATTCAGCAAAGTGCACCTTGAGCCGCCCGAGTCTTTCCTGCACAACTTCCGCATCGATTAGCTCCTCTTTTTCTATCCCAACCAGACTGAACGCCTCCACCATTTGCACACATCGCACCGGTATCTTCGCTGTATACGCCTTCATCCCCGCCTTCTCAAAAAATGGATTGACCGCCCCCATCACAGCCATCGCTTCAATGATGGGGACATCCATCTTCGGCATCGTCTCTCGCACTAATCGACTCGCTAACCCAAGACCACGAAACCGCGGCTCAATAATAACCCTGCTGATACACCGTATGTTCTTGTTAATAAGACTCAACACTGTTCCCCTCCCAAGACCGGCAAAAAAATTGTCCGTAGCAATGTTTCGAAGCTCCAGCCCCGCACTCGGCATCGTGTAAACAATAACACCCACAACCTTTGTCCCCGACCGCCTGGATAAATAACCGTCGGCCATCAAAGAAAAAATCGCAGCAAAAGGCCCCAGTTTGCTATCACGGTAGTGATAGCAGCAAAGCGCCTTATAATCATCAAGCTTGCCTCGCACAATCTCCAGATGTTTCGTCACACTACAGCCCCGCACCTAATCCTTCCCTTCTCATACTATTCACTAACCCCTATACCCCTTTTTCACCGTCATTGCGAGGCCTTTAGGCCGTGGCAATCTCACTTCCTAATTCAAAGTTCCTTGTTCGATGTTCGATATTCTGCTCTTTTGTCTCCTGTCTATATATTATTTCCGTTCCTCCCGACAGCTCCTTCACAACGATAACATCCGGCGAAAGGTCCGCCAGTATATCTTCACCGGCACCGGCTAAAATAAATGTCACCCCCGCCCGTTTCGCATGCCTGTGAATGTTATATGAAATCACAGCCGCACAAATCGCATCTAATTCACAGCAAAATTCGTCCGCAAAGATAAATTTCTTTCCCGACGCAAGTGCCATCGCCAATCGAAGCCGATACTTCTGCCCGTCACTTAAATCCCTCACCTCATTGAGAACGCAGAAAACATCGCCTAATCCCGCAATACTCAGTAGCCTCAAACCTCCCAGCACATCGCCATCCACACAGTCAATAACGCTTTTGTTCTTCGGCAGTTTTATCCGCCCAAGGTTCACCCTCTCGCTCGCCGGTATACACTTCTCCAGCTCTCTAAGCAGCAAGCTCTTGCCCGCACCTGACGGCCCTGTAATATATACAATGTCACCATCATCGATTTCTATCTCACAGTTGATGGCAGCTTTGTTCTCACTGAGTCTGTCCGCTGTCACCCCGAACATCCTCATCACCGCCGCACCCCTCTCACCTATTTCACCTCGGCGGGCAAATGTCCGTGATATCCTGTATTTCCCCATAGTCTTCTCCGTTGAGTCAAATGCTTTTTATGTCGCCTTCTGTTTTCTTTGCAAATTGTTTTTCTCGGCCGTCGTAACTATAGGCTGAATTTTCTTAATCGTTTTCCGAATACTATAGTAGGTTAACTCCCGTTTTATTGCGATTTTTCTAATTGACTCACCCTGCAGAAAGTAATCCTTCGCAATCGCCAGTTCCGCTTCGGTGAATTTTTCGCGGTTCCGAAGACACGTTATATATTCACCGTCTATCAGCCGTCTCATTATTTTACGTATCCGCCGACCGATACTCGCCTCATTCACACCGACAAGCTGCGCTATCTGCCTAAAGCTGTTCCCGTTCTCAAGGTGCATCGTCAGCAGAAGTTTATCCTTACCTGCCAGTAGGCTGATTCTGCTCCGCAGAAGGTCAATCCTGTCACGATAGGTGCTGTTGGCTACCGATGTGCTTTCCGCCGTGTTTGAATGAATCCTTTTCATTAAAAACCTCTCCCCTTGATAAACCCATCCTCGTCCACCGATAGGGGAGCTCGCATCCTAATCCCGATACCTTCTATCCATTTTTAGCATCTTCTCGCAGGGCGTATATCTCTATCTGCAGGAATGCTCTTGTTGTATAGTTGTTCAGAGGTCGCATATCCCACCTGCCTGTCTTTTTCTTGGCTCATTTTGAAAAATGTTAAAGCCATTAGCCGACCGAACTTTGCTCGGATACCTAAAGTCGCCTTTTTGACCCTGTTTTCTACTCGCTCATTTTTCATAGGTTCCGGTCGGTCGTCCGCCTCAGTTAACCAGTCATTTTAAGCGCTCTAAGCCCTATTTTTGCCCCCTAATCGACCTTTTGTTTAATATATATCTAACATTGGGCGTATTTTAACATAATATGCAACAAAGTCAAGCAATTTGTAAGATTTTTTGCAAATTTTTTGAAAATTTTGCTATTTATTGAATATTTACCCCAAAATCCCGCTTTTTACCCTGATAAGGACGCTTTTCCATCCCGCTTTTAAAGCTTAAAGTGTACTTATGGCTTGTTTTTGCCGGATTCGCAAATGTAACCTCGGCGAATACTTAAAATCGACCATTAACTATAACAATATCAGCAGGTGGTTAATCTTAAATCCCTCAACTAACCATAGATAAGTAATTTAATTCTTCGTATAAGTATTAAGGGGATAGCTGGTCAATTGCGGTATCTACAGAATCTTTCTGCCAAACCTAAAAGCTTAATTACAAATTGATTATCCTAAAAAAGTTTTGCATTTGACAGCCACTTCGTTATACTGGTTTCTTCAAAGGGATTCTGGAAAATAAAAATGGCAGGAAGGCTCCCTAATGTAGTTGTAGTCGGCGGCACCTACGTAGATATGGTGCTAAGGTGCAGCCAGGTTCCCGTGCCAGGGAAGTTTGTTGACGGCACAGCCGTATTTTACACCGTCACAGGCCCGGGGCCAAATCAGGCAGCCGAAGCTGCACTGTGCGGCTGCCGCGTCCATCTTATCAGCAAGGTCGGCGGAGACCCATTTGCCCAATTAGTCAAAGAAATCCTCTCTGAGTTTGATGTCAATACCGACTTCGTTTATACCGCCGAGGCAAAAAATACCGGCGTCATTGTAACATTAGTCAATGCCGCAGGCGAAAACGCCAGCCTTACTTACACCGGTGCCAATAGCGCCTTGTTGTCGCAGGATATCGACGCCGCAGAGCAGATTATCTCCGAAGCTGATGTCTGTTTGATTCACGGTAATTTGCCTCAGGATGCCATTGCCGCTGCCATTCGCTGTGCAAAATTGCGTGGCACAAAGGTCATACTTAATCCTGCATGGCCGATGGGGCAATCCAGCCGGGAAAGCGCCGACTTGCCCATCGAATATTTTTCTGTTGATATCCTGATACCGAATCTTTTTGAAGCTGCCGATATTACCGACCATTCCGACGCTAACATCCGCGTCGCAAAGCTCATCGGCTCTGACCTGGTCGCCCGTGGTGCTGGTGCTGCAATCATAACGATGGGCAGGCGAGGCTGTATGGTGGTTGACAGGGTCGGGGCCGACCAGATACCGGCCTTTGAGGTTGACCTTGTCGACCAAACCGGCAGAGGCGATGCCTTCGCCGGTGCCCTGGCCGCCTATTGTGCCGTGAAGAATGATATAAGAAAAGCCGCTAAATTCGCCTCAGCGGCAGGGGCCCTGGCCTGCACAAAATTCGGCTCCATTGAAGCCCTGCCCACAAAGGCTGAAATCATCGAGTTGCTGCAGAAAGAAGATACCGAATAAGCAGGCATATAACTCATACCTCTGGCAGAGCTATCAGGAGGCGGTTGTATGGGGACATCGGTAAACCGACGTGATTTTTTGAAAACTGTCGGCTGGACCACCGGATTGCTGACGCTGCCGGAATATGAGACTGTTTTGCAGGCGGTTACGAGCAAAGTTCCCGACGATAGGCCTAATATTCTCTGGCTTATTGCTGAAGACCTCTCGCCGGATTTGGCCTGCTACGGCAACCCTCTTGTCAAGACACCGAATATTGACAACCTCGCCGGCGAGGGCGCTCGATACACCAATGCATTCACGACCTCGCCTGTCTGCTCTCCCAGCCGCTCAGCCTTTATGACGGGGATGTATCAAACCAGTATCGGCGCCCATCAACACCGCAGCCACCGTTACGATAATTATACCCTGCCCGAACCGGTCAAGCTCATTACCGATTACTTCCGCCAGGCTGGGTATTTTACCTGCAATTGTGCCGGGCTGAGCTGGCAAAAACCGGGCAAAACAGATTTCAACTTTAAGGTGGAAAAGCCTTATGACGGGACAGACTGGATGCAGCGCAAAGCCGGTCAGCCGTTTTACGCACAAATCAATTTTCCTGAAACGCATCGACCTTTCAAAAAAGACCCGGATAATCCAATCGACGAAAACAAAGTTGAGCTGCCTCCTTACTACCCGGACCATCCTGTTGCCCGGCGTGACTGGGCGAATTATCTCGAATGTATCCAGGTGTTAGACAAAAAGGTGGGAGAGGCCCTCGACCGGCTGGAGGAAGACGGCCTGGCAGATAATACTATTGTGTTTTTCTTTGGCGACAACGGCAGGCCTCACGTCCGATGCAAGCAGTTTTTGTATGAAGGCGGAATTCGTGTCCCCCTGATAATTCGCTGGCCCGGACACATAAAGCAGGGGACCATCGTCGATGATTTGGTAAGTGCGATTGATTTCGGCCCCACATCGCTTAAGTTAGCCGGTATCGAGCCGCCGAACTATATGCAGGGCCGGATATCTCTCGGCCCCGAAACGCAAAAACGCGATTTCGTTATTGCCGCTCGCGACCGCTGTGACGGAACTGTTGACCGCATCCGCTGCGTGCGGACCAATCGCTTCAAGTATATCCGCAATTATTTCCCCAACCGTCCCTACACACAGTTCAATCTCTACAAAAAACACGACTATCCGGTCTGGTCGCTCCTGGAGGTCCTTTTCATCGAGGGCAAGCTGACACCCCAGCAGGAGTTGTTTATGGCCTGTATCAGGCCGGAGGAAGAGTTATACGATTTGCAGAGCGACCCGTATGAGCTTAACAATCTGTCCTCTGACCCGAAGCATCAGGAGACTCTCAAAATGCTGCGGGACATTCTCGATAAATGGGTTGAAGATACAGCCGACCAGGGTGGAGTTCCGGAAGACCCGCAAATCGGCGTTATCGCTGATAAAGACGTGCAGAAATACTACGACACGCAGCAGAAGGAAAGAGGGTTGTCACTGAACGCCTCGCCCGCCGAATACCTTAAATTCTGGCAAAAAACCTTGTTCCCAGCTTGCCCCAAAGAGAACGTGGAGAAAAAATAGAGTTCTTTGAACCGCAGGATTCGCTTGAGTCTTGCGAAGAGGCAAAGCGGCTACCGTTCCTCCCTGATGTCCTCTTCCAGCGATTTTTCGATTTGCTCAAGCTCTTTATCCATATTTTTTTCACTGATTTGCACTTTTGCATCGGTTTCGTATTCAGCCATTGTCTTGACTTGCCGCTCAGGCTCAGCCTTGCTTGGTTCTTTCTTGCACCCGCCCAGATAAAAAACGCTTATTGCCAACACAGCGGCTATAACCAGTAATTTCCGAATCATTTTGTTGCTCCTTTGGAGTTCTATATGTTCGATTATATTCCGAACCGGTATAAAACAAGTTCACTATTCTGTTTCTTCGCTCGTGTCTTTTTCCTCGGCCTCACCTTTAGCTTCATCCTTTTGTTGTTCCTCTGGCCCACGTTTTTCTTCACTTAAGCTTTCTTCAGCAAGTTGCAGTATTTTTTGTTTTCTTTCTTGCATTTGCAGTTGTTTGCGGTCGTAACGTTGTTGCTCCTTTCCGAGGAGTTTGTCGACTCGTTCGATAGTTTCTGTTTTGCCCGCTTCAGTAGCCAGTTGCCTGATTCGATACAGCCGGGCCACTCTCTCGCTGTGCTTTGCTTGCTCATGAACCGTTTGTACCTCAATCGCTCTTGGCTGCTGCTGATGCCATCTGCCCCTGGCTGTATCTTTTTCTGTCTCCTCCGCTTTGTCCTTGCCCTTGCCTTTCGTTTCGCGCTGCCTCTTTTGAGTCTGTTCTTGCTCTTGTTCACGTTCTTGTTTTCGCTTTTTTTCACGAGCTTGCTTTTCTTTGTCTGGGCTTTCTGGTTTGTCAGCATCGGCCTGCGGAGTCTTTTCCTTCTTCTCGACTCTCTTTTCTTGCCGGGCCCGTCCGCTTTTACCTTGACCCTTGCCCTGGGCAAAGACCGTGCCGCAGCTCCACACTAAAGCAAATGCAATAAGGATTGAAAGCAGAACCTTTTTCATAATAGTGTCCTCCTTATTTATTTGTAAAATCACTTTTTGTTATTGCAGGGCTTTTTGCCTCTGCAAACTCATTCCGAATTTTATATCAGACTATCATTTTTCTTCGGCAACCGCAACTGTCAATATCTCCGACGGCAAAATACCTGATTGACATTTCTGATTGTTCCTTAAGCTGAAATGTGCTATATTTGCCACGTTCAAGTGCGTAATAATCTTGCAAGTTGAGAGTTCTGCAATGGCAATAGAAGTAAGATTACCCCAGCTTGGTGAAACTATGGAGGAAGGAACTATTGTCAGCTATATGGTCAGGGTCGGTGACAAGGTTAAAAAAGGCGATTGTATCTTTGAGGTCGAGACCGACAAAGCTACTATAGAGGTCGAATCACCGGCTGATGGTTTTGTAAGGCATATCCTTGCCGAGCTTGGCCAGACCTTGCCTGTTGGCCAGCCCGTTTTGATTCTCGGCGATAAAGACGAACAGATAACCACTGATTTTATTGGCGAGCTTATGGCCGAGGCAGCCCCCTCATCTGCTAAATCAAAAGCATCACCGACCTCGGCGCCGGTTGAGCAGTCACCTGCAACCGGGATAGTCGAGCCTGATGCAGCATCAGCTTCGAAAATCAGACTCGGAGCGACCATACCACTTGGCAGAATACAGAAAAAAACCGCCCAAAAAATGCTGCAGTCAAAACGCGAAATACCGTGTTTCTATTTGAATGTGCGGGCTGATGTCACTGAGCTGGTTGAATTACGAGACAGACTGAATACTGAAAGCGATGTGAAAATTTCTTACAACGATTTTATTATCAAAGCTGTCGCAATCGGTATGGAGAAGTTTCCGATTATGACAGGTCGGCTGGTTGGCGAAACGATACGATTGGCCGTCAGTATCGGCATTGGCCTGGCGGTGTCCGTGCCGGACGGCCCGGTTGTACCTGTTGTCAAGGACGTCCAGAAAAAAAACCTCCTCACGATTGCACGGGGCAGCAAATCCTTGATTGGAAAGGCTCTTGCTAATAAGCTGGCGCCTGCCGACCTCGAAGGCGCCTGCATCACCATAAGCAACCTCGGCCCCTTCGGCGTAGAGTCTTTTATCCCCATAGTTGTCCCCGGACAGTGCAGTATCCTCGGCATCGGGAAAATAATCGATGCCTGCGTGCCGGATGATGGTGGTTACGCAGTGCGAAAGTTAATGAGCTTGACGCTGTCTGTTGACCACAGAGTTACCAATGGTGTATACGCATCTGAGTTTCTGGACTTCGTAAGAAAACTCCTCGAAGATACTGCTTGTTTTATATAAGGGAGCTGGTTGACCTTCAAGGGCATATCGTATAAGCCCCAATTTGTAGCTTTCCCCAGCAGCACCCCTAAAACAGTGCAGATAATGAACATTCAGCACAGCTTTTTTATGCCTTTTTATACCTGCTGCGTTGACAGCTCGCTGTTGTTCAATACTGCTATTTGGACTTTTTATCGGCTGGTCCCATAAAAAGATAAAGTTTTTCATTTTTCTTTGCCGAATAACATAAATGGGCATATTGTCTGTTTTTAATACTGAAACCGAAGGATTCCGATTCACCTTTGGCATCGGAGTAACCTTACCGTATGTGAAAAGACATTGTTGGGGCAAAGTAGTGAAACGCCCGGAGACACTTTATGAGAACCATAGCAGTTGTTAATCAAAAAGGGGGCTGTGGTAAGACAACCGTATCGATAAACCTCGCAAGTGCGCTGGCCGAGCTCGATAAGAGAACCTTGCTCGTTGATATGGACCCACAGTCACATTGCGCTGTCGGCCTGGCAGTCCCCGAAGAGCAGATTGAACAAAGCATTTACGATGCCTTGATAGGCAGAAGCAGAAACGAGCCGATTAGGCTTACGGAGATACTCTGGCAGATAAGCGACAGACTCGAACTGGCGCCGGCCAGTATCGACCTGTCCGCCTTTGAGCAGCAGATGTCCGGCGTCGCCGAACGCGAATGCTGCCTCAAAAATGTCCTCAGCGAGGTGGAAAGCGAGTATGATTACGTCGTCGTTGACTGCCCGCCGTCCGTGAGCCTGTTGACCTTTAATGCTCTCCGCGCTGCCACCGACGCTATCGTCCCAGTCGAGACAGGCTACTTTTCGCTGCACGGCCTGAGCAGACAGCTCGAAACCCTCGGTATTCTCTGCAAACGATGCAGCCAGCTGGTGGACGTTAAGGTCCTGGCAAGTATGTATGACATAAGGACAAAAATGGCCAGAGAAATCCTGGCTGAATTGCGAAACCACTTTGCCGACAAAATGTTCAGGACCGTCGTTAATTTCAATACCAGGCTCAAAGAGGCTGCCAGTTTCGGCCAGCCGATTAATGAATTTGACCCCGTCAGCAGAGGCCAGAAAGATTTCCGTGCACTCGCCGAAGAAATCGTTAGCTCCATATATAAACAGCGGCGACAGGAGGCCGTTAGCTCCCTCTCCACCCAGCTCGAGGCAATTAGCGCCACCGCTGACGAGCTGCTCAAGTCAACAAAGCTGCCGTTACCCGTAAAACCGGAAATAAAAGTTCTCCAGACCCAAAAAACCGAAAAGCTCCAAACCGCCTCTATCGACGCCAAGCTCGCTGAATTTTATGGTGTCACTCAGATGAATGATGCTGTCGTATTCGTAACCCTGTATCCACGCGCAAAGAACGTTCAGCTTGCCGGCGATTTCAATAACTGGCAGCCGACAAAAACTCCTATGCAAAAAGTTGGCGATAGCGGTGTTTGGCAGACAAAAATAAAACTGCCAAAAGGAAAATATCGCTACCGATTGGTCGTCGATGGACAGTGGCAGCAGGACCCCTACAACGAGCAGACGGAATTGAATCCGTTCGGCGGCTTTAACTCCGTCCTCGAAGTAAAATAAAACCGCCAAGTCCAGCCGACCCGTTCAGACACAAACGAGCTGCTTTTTATCCCTGTCCCAGAAAAATTATTTTTTTCTTGACACAGACAACTGAAGCTGTATAATTGCCCCCCAACAAAGAAGAAGAGTTTCGAGTTCCTGTTCGATAGTCTTTTTGCGCTATTTGTATGGATACTCGAAGCTCGAAGATAATGCTAATCATATCTCTTGCCTTCGTGGCAGTTTTCCCTTCCCCTGTTCTATCTGTGCCGGTTCAAATTTATGGAGGAAACTTCGATTTGCCAATCGTTGATAAGCCCGGCCCGGGTAGCGTTATGACCGAAGCAATTATAGATGTCCCCGACCATTTCGCAATTTACGACCTTGATGTTCGAATAAATATCACTCATACCAACGTCTTCGATTTACATCTCTTTCTAAAAGGCCCTCAAGGCACAAGAATCTGCCTGAATTACTTTGATGCCTTGACCGAATATGATATATACCCAAATTACACAAACACCGTTTTTGACGATGAATCGTCAATCTCGGTTGAAGATGGAGCTGCTCCTTTTACAGGCCGATTCAAACCCAGAGGCCCAGGCAAGCTCGAAGACTTCAACGGAATGGATACCTTCGGTAAATGGCGGCTGCAAATCTACGATATGTTCGATTGGGACTATGGCACTCTCGATTCCTTCGAGCTTATCGTCACAATCCCCGAACCCGCCACCGCTCTCCTCTTGTCCCTCGGCACAGCCTTACTTACCCTATCCAAACCTCGCCGCAATCGCAAATCATAAATCACCTTATCGTTGCGAGCGAAGCGAAGCAATCTCAAAGTTAGCCCGCAAATGATTTGAAGTGCTGAATCCGAAGGATTGCTTTATCAAAATCCCCTAGTATTGTGAGCGAGCAGAAAAGTTCCGAGCAAACAATTTTGAATCTCCGATCGTCAATTGTAAATTATTATGCTGTGTCCCAATCTCTAACTCTGTCACGTAATTTGGCAATGACTTTATCTTTGTCTTCACCCTCATAGATTACGTAAAGCCGAAACATCTGGAGCGAATAGCTCGCATATTTAACCACCAGACTGTGCTCTATTTCCATTAGTGACTTTGGTTCTTCCTCATCACCAATAAAAATCTTTATATCTTCTTCCTCTTCCTCATGCGCTATATCACGAATTTCTTGTTGGTCAAGCCTGGCCACTTCTGCTACTGTGTGCTTCCGTGGTTTCTTTACGACGGGCAGAGTTATCTCACACAGTAGAAATTGCCCAAGAGGAATGTGAAACTCGTTGTGTAAATCACCTAATCGGGTTCTGCAGTTTTGTATAAACGTCTTACCAGCATGGTACTTACTCTCTGTTTCCTCGCAAATGGGTACTTCCTTTAACAGAGCAGGTGGCCTTCGGCTTTGAATCGACTTAGCTATCGCACGGATGACATTGTCTTCGTCGTTAACGGCCTTTTTGATAATATTATCTACAAATGCATCAGTAAACGTATACAGATTTTCCGAAGTGACTAAACTTTTGATTGCATCCCCATCCGATGGAATGCCGTAATTTTTCCCACCCCTGTCCCTGAGACGTCTCAATAATTGACAGCAGGCTTCCTCCATTCCATAGATAGTCTTGTGGTAATAAACTACACGATGCATAAAGAAGCGAGAGAGCAGAAAATGCTCCACCGCAGCTAATGCTTTCTCCGCGAAACCGACCGTTCTTTGCGGGCTTACTTTGAGGTTGGTAAGCAAATAACCGATATCTATTTGTCCATAAGGAACTCCGGTAGCATAAGAATCTCGCAGTAAATAATCCCAGCGGTCAATATCGAAACTACTGTGAATAAGTTTACTCAACTGTTCATCTGCTGCTTGGGAACGCGTAAAAATATCTGCCACTGCCTTAGCTTTCTCTTTACCACCGAGGGCTTTCACCAAATCATCTTGGCTAGTGACAATGAGCGCACCAATTTCTGTATGTTCTGGATATTTACTTTTTCTTGCGTCTATTGCTTTTTTGGTAGTTTCAGCCTCTTCAACTTCTTCTTCAATTAGCTTAACTTTGTCTAGTCTTTCCATTAAATGCGAGTATGGGTAATGCCCCACATCATGTAGAAGAGCTGCTAAACGAAGGTTCTCTTTTTGTTCCTTGGTTAGATTTATTCCATTTTTCTCAACAGCATCAAGGATTCGTATCATGGTTCCCAAAGCTCCGATGCTGTGTGCAAACCTTGTATGTGTTGCAGTGGGATAGACCATCTGAGCCATCGCAAGTTGTTTAAGTTGACGAAGACGTTGAAATGAGGCGGTATCGATGACTTTTACTTCGCGTTTTTTCAGATGGATGACGCCATGGATCGAATCAACAATACGTTTTCCTAAGTCGTCACGCTGCGAGGAGACCATAAGTCTTCAGCTCCCCTAGCGCTTTTTGAACTTCTTCCTCGCTAAAATCTTTCCCAAAACGTTTCAAAGTGGAAAAAATTTCTTTTGTATCCTTACCACGTACTTGCTTTCTGCTGATTAAGAAATGAACCGATGCTAACAACTCAAGCCAACGGCTTGTTTTTTGATGTTCACTTGTGGAGATGAGATTTTGTAAACTTTTGAGTCGGAGGGACGACTCTTCGTCCAATTTCCAACCCTGAGACTCATCTATATCTATGGATAGCTCTGCAGCGATGGCATAAGCATCTCTCGTTAAGGAAGAGCAATATGGGCCGTATAGGTACCAATGGTAGTAGTATCCTAAATGAACATCTGCCGCTTGTGCAAGATAAATAGCTTTTTGCAGGATCAAACGGTCCTCGAAACTATCTATTTTGAATGGCAGTTTCAAACTGTCTATAGTAAGTTTTACACCAATTTGTTGCCGATCCATACCAATGCTCCTATGTTAGAAAATAAGTTTAGATTCGCCCACTACTTATTACACAATACATACTTTCTATCGACAAATCAATCCTCTTTATATTATTTTTCAAATCGTATAGAAACTCGGCATAATATCTGTTAGTGCTTGTTGCTCACCGCTTTCTTTTATCTTCGAGCTTTACAATTAACCCAAATCACAATTCCCGTCAATCCAAATAATTCCTTGAGTCTTGCGTCTGGTGTCTGAGTCTTTTGCGCTCTTTTGTGGCCGTGTTAATCCGCGTCCAAAAAATTCGAATATTCTCAAACGTTTCATATCAATTTTTGAATATTTTTGAACGTTTCTATATAGTTTCTGAATATTTTCAAACGTTTTTTGAACGTTTTTGCCTTACCTATCTTACCTAAACCATACAAACTAACATACTAAACCCCCTTTTTACCTCAAAAACCAACATCCCCACCCTGAAAAAACTCAAAAAACCCCCATTTTTTTAAAAATCCGGATATTTTTAATTTTCCCAATCTGGATTGCTAATTTACCGCAGTGCAGAATCCTTTTTGATTCATTTTTTCTCCTCCTGCTTTTTGAATTTATCGAGCTTTTGCGCTAAGTTTTCATCAGCTAATGCCAGGATTTGAACTGCTAATATTGCTGCGTTTTTCGCCCCCGCCGCCCCTATCGCCACAGTGGCAACAGGCACCCCCGGTGGCATCTGAAGCGTGCTGAGTAATGCATCAATCCCCTCCAGACCTGAGCTTGATATAAGCGGCACACCAATAACCGGCAGCGTTGTCCTCGCCGCCAACGCTCCTGCTAAATGAGCAGCCATTCCCGCCGCCGCAATTATCACCTTTACCCCATCTTTGGCAGCATTTTGCCCAAATTCAGCCACAACCTCCGGCGTCCGGTGCGCTGAGATTATTCGCACCACAGGCTCTATTCCAAAGGCCTTTAGCTGCTCGATGCAGCCTTGCATCACCCCCATATCGCTGTCCGACCCCATTACCACCGCTACTGAAGATTTCTTTTCAGTTCCCATTTGTCTTTTCTCATCCTCAAAGTTACAATAATCTCAATCTAATCGTGTTGTAATATTAACAGCCAAACATTAAAAATGCAAGTAATAGGGGGCAAAAGATGCAAACGAGAAAACCTATTGTCGCAGGCCAGTTTTATCCCGGCAGGCACAGCTCCTGCACAGAAGAAATCAACCAGTGCCTCCGGCAGCAAACACTGCCTAAGACCCTGCCCGAAACCATAGTTGCCGGCATCGTCCCGCACGCAGGCTGGACCTTCAGCGGGCCGACAGCAGCCCTTGTCTTCTCAGCCATAAAAAAACGTCACGAAAAAGTAGATACCTTCTGTATCTTCGGAGCAGCACACGGCTACTTCGGCCAATCGCCCGCCCTCTACGGCAAAGGCGCCTGGCTTACTCCTCTCGGCGAGGTCGCTATTGATGAGGAATTGGCAACCGCCGTACTCAATAGTGGCAAGGCCGAAAGCAACCCAAACGCCCATAGCTCCGAGCACAGCATTGAGGTCCAAGTCCCGTTCATTCAGCATCTCTTTCCCGACGCCAGGATTCTGCCTATTATTGTCCCCCCGACAGAAGAAGCAGTGGCTCTGGGTGAAGTTGTCGGTGACATCATAAGCAAGGGCAGGAAAAAAATTGTCTGCATCGGCTCAACCGATTTAACGCATTACGGCCCACGCTACGGCTTTACCCCAATGGGCCTTGGCTCCAACGCCTTCCAGTGGGCAAGTCAGGTCAACGACCGCCAGTTTATTGATTTGGCCTTGAAGCTCGAACCAAAAACCCTCCTCACAAATGCCGCCGAAAACTGTAATGCCTGCGGCGCAGGCGCAGCCGCAGCCGCCATCGCCGCCGCTAAAAAACTGGGAAAAACTCAAGGCCTTCTCCTTGCGCACACCAATAGTAACGAGGTAATGCTCCGTGAAATGGGCACCTCAAGCACCGACAGCGTCGGCTACGCAGCCATCGTCTTTTGATTCAGCCCGTTTGTTTCAATCATCAATAATCGATAATCAATAAAAAAAGCCAACGGTCGGATTCGAACCGACAACCACTGGTTTACAAAACCAGAGCTCTACCGTTGAGCTACGTTGGCAACTAAGAAAATGATAATCAAAAACAGCAGGCTGGTCAATCTCTTAATTTTATAACATAAGCCGATGTCTAACTTTAGCGATTATCCACATCCGGTTAATATGCTGGTTGTCACCATTCAGATAGTGGTGTTAGTTCCGCCGTCTTAACAAAGTCGCCTTTTACCCAGACCGGAGAAAAAAGAACCGCAATCCGCACATTTCCTTTCGCATCCGGCACTTTTATAATAAGGCGTTTGACTCCTTTGTTTTGCATCTGCGGCGGCTCCTGCTCAGCCGACTCACTGCTAAAGCAGACCCCTTCAGGACTTAATATCCTCGCAACCATTTGCCTGCCTTTAAGTGTCAGCGTTGCTGCCGTTCTGTTTGTAACATCAATATCAGCATCAGTCGTCATAGCCCAGGTTATTGCGCAGGGCTTTTCAATCTCAAACTCGTCTTGAATGAGGACAGCTCGCCTGTTATTTATCACAGCGACCCCACGGGTCGTTTTATTTGCAAAACCACTGTATGCCGCTGTCAAATCTATAACAACAAAGGCAGCAGATTTTTCTGATTTGAATTTTGTAAACTTGGCCTCAGCCAAAACATTCTGGTCCTGGCCATTTATAAGAGGTACGCTGTGACTGGCGGAGCCGTTGCGATAATATGTCCACCGCTGACCTCCCTTCTTTTTGTCCCAGTAACCTTCAAGATTATAATTATCTCTGCCTAAGTCTCTCGCCCACCGCACTCCGAGGGCATCCATTTCAAAGTTACCCAAATCGAGATGACCATGATTGACCTGGTTGTATCCGCCCTTGACAGCGACAAACATCGCATTCGGGTCACCCCAGGAACTGCGAAATACAGCCACAGGTACCGAGCCGTCAAAGCGGTTGTCAAAATCCAGAGATGAAACCCCCTTATTTGTGTTTGGTCTATACCAGATTAGGTGCTCGTAAGTTGAACCGTATTTGGCCAGTAAAGCGTGTGCAAAATCGGAAAATATAGAATTTTCGTATGTGCTGCCGAGCCAGAACATAACAGGTATGGATTTCGCAGCCTTATGGTCGCCGCTATCGGCAAAATTAAAGAACAATCCTGTTGGCCCAGCCAGATAAATAGGGAAATAACCCGTCTTGGATAGGCCCTTAACCTCTGATAATCCAAAGTCGGTTCCAAATGCACTTCGCATCGCAGAAAGACCATAAACGGTATATTTTGTTGCATACAGCCAGTAACAGACACCTTCAGGCCAGGCGCCATCCGGACCGTATTCCTTCAGTGCAGCAGGCAGGTTGGCTATTGCAGATGGCCCAATCTGCTCCAGATACTGCGGCTCTGTTTCAGCAATTGCAATTGCCCCGATTATAAGCCCGCTGTTACAAACCTGGTTCCAGTTAAACGAGCAGTTCGTCCACCAGGCTTTTTCCTGATAGCTATCAATACCCGGCTTCAAACCGTTTGTTATAAGCCCCTCTCTTATTTTCTTACGGCTCTGCTCATCCAGATAATGATAGAGCCAGTCATAACCTATTCCTACAGCGTGTGACATCTCAGCCGTGTCGAGAAAGTGTGATGGATTCCAGTCCTTAAAAGAACAAACCGCAAGTAGTTCATCTAAAGCTCTCTTTGCATATTTTTCGTCACCTGTCCATCTCCAGGCTATTCCAAGTGTGTAAATTCGACGCAGACACTCTCTACTGACTTCAAGTAGTCGTGGCCCTTTTTTTACATACCTTAAAAGTGGCTCTTCAAAATAGCTTTCCGCACGTTTTAATGTTTCCTCGATGCATCTTTTGAGGATTTCATCTTCCAGATACCTTTGCTTTAATGTCTCTAAATCCTCATCCCTCAGTATTAAACGTGGATGATTCTTATACAATTTGCTAATCAAACTGGAACCATCAACACCGCCTTTGACCGGTTGGCCGCCGGCACCGTTAATAAGGGCAAATGTAAACAATACAGTGACACAAATCACCGAAGGTCTTCCACCATTTTGTAAAGCTTTTGGACCTGTTACCATAGATTTTGCCTGTCCTTCACAGACAGATGAGTATCTCGGCTGCATGTGCGTTTTCAAAAAATCACACTTCGACAGCCATTTCGTTTATTTCTGCATAGGTAAAGACCGGCCCATCCGTGCACACGTATTTGCCGCCTATATAGCAGTGCCCGCATTTGCCTACGCCGCACTTCATATATCGCTCAAGCGTGGTGATTATGTCCTCTTCGGCCCAGCCGATGTCCAATAAACCTTTAATCGTAAAGTGAATCATAATCGGCGGCCCGCAGACGAACGCCTTATATTTGAATGCGTGCCTGATTTTATCGAGCAGCGTCGTTACAACGCCGACATGCCCTGACCAACCACATTGGGCCTTGTCTATCGTTGTAAAGACTGAAACACCCTCCTGCTGCCCCCATTTCTCTATCTCGTCCGCAAAAACTATATCCTCTTTTGTTCTGGCCCCGTAAAGGATTATCACTTCGCCATAATCATCTCTTTTATCCAGAACATATTTTATTGCCGACCTAAGTGGTGCAAGCCCAATCCCGCCGCCTATAAATACAAGGTCCCGTCCCCGAACTTCTTCAATCGGAAAGGCATTTCCGTAAGGCCCTCGTATTCCCAGCTCATCACCTTTTTCTAACTTATGCACCGCACCGGTCACAAGACCCACACCACGAACACACAGCTCAAAAAAGCCCTTCTGTGTAGGACTCGAGCATATCGAAATCGGTGCCTCGCCCGCGCCTAAAACCGAAACCTGCACAAACTGCCCGCACTTGTAATCATTTTCACCGCTATTATCGCACTCGCAGTTATACTTAAATCTTAATCTGTACAATTTGGTATCGTAAGTCAGCTCTTCCACGCTTTCGACTATTGCCGCCCTCGGTATATATAGCTTACTATTAAACACTTAACTGCCCCTTTCGATTTTAAGGATGTTCTCAAGCCAGTTCACATTCCCAACGCACGAAAGGCTGCAGCGACCACAGCCGACACAGCCGCTCATCCCAAATTCATCTATCTGCTGAACCAGCTTGTGCTGGTACTTGCGCTTCATCATTTCCGACCTGTTCCTGACCGGGTCATTGCCGCCCGCCATCCTCGTAAAACCCCTGAAATAGCAAGCGTCCCATTGTCTGCTCCGTCGGCTTTCTCCGAACGGCGTGTCCCTGTCGGTGACAGAATAGCACGAGCACGTCGGACACAAAAACAAACACAGCCCGCAGCTCTGGCAGCGCTGCCCCATATCCTCCCAGAAATCCTCATCAACCTTTTCTTCCTTCAGATTGTTATATACCTTCTTAATCTCGAATCTTGGCCTTCGCTCTTTTGCCTGTGCAAGCAATCCCTTAACGTCAACCTCGACCGCAGGACCAAAAAGACTTTTGTACCTCTTAAATAACTCTAACCCCTTTTCAGAACCAATACAAACTGCGTAGCCGTCCTCTGCTCCAAGAAGCTGAATATCAAAGCCCTCTTCCAGAACCGGCCCTGTCCCCATCGATGTGCAAAAGCATTGTTCATCCAGTTCGGAGCACGCAACTGAGATAATCACCGAATTTTTCCTCTTGGAAAGATAATAATCATCCGCAAAGCTTCG
>Ga0315296_10001791_pt1 | contig 18684 bp, 14 predicted proteins | sample YL17G14_18_MG_FD_203921 | JGI IMG/M metagenome (GOLD analysis project Ga0315296, IMG submission 203921) | Sediment microbial communities from Yellowstone Lake, YNP, Wyoming, USA - YL17G14_18 | ecosystem: Environmental > Aquatic > Freshwater > Lake > Sediment | place: USA: Wyoming | collected... | reverse complement strand
GATTTCATTATAGCAGGATAACCTGTTTTGAGTAATGAGAATCTCCATCGGGGTTCTAGTGTACCTCTTTTAGGGTCACTGTGACCCTTCCAGAGAAGGGGAAGCAGTCTCAGGGAAACCGATTGTAGGTGGTGTTACTGCGAATTTTGTTTTGTCATTGCGAGGAGCACATTCGCTTCGCTCAGTGTAAACTAAGCGACGAAGCATCCGCCTGAGGCGGATTGCCATCCTTCCAGGGAAGGACAATGACAGTAGGTAGTGAGATTGCCACATCCTGGTTCGGAATGGCTGCTATTGACAGCGCTGACCGGCTGCAGCCGGGGCCAGAAAAAAATTCTTCCCGCGGCTATTGACAAAAAACCAACAAGGTGCTACTATAGAAGTTTGCATATGCCTCTTTATCACATACCTCTCATTGTGTCTTCCACCAAAACCACAGTTCCAAGTGCCAAGCTATAGTAGCGCGCGCCGCAGCAAGAAGAACGTCTGTTGTTGTCTAAGGAGAAGAGCGAGATATGGTTTCTATGCCGACTGCCCGTTTGCCCCGCAAGTCCTATGGTAAACTACCCCAAATCCTCGATGTTCCCAACCTCATCAAAGTCCAGCTGGAGTCTTTCCAGCGGTTTCAAGAAAATGGCCTGAAGCAACTGCTCCAGGAAGTCTCACCTATCACCACCCTCACTGCCGGGAAACTCGAGCTCAGCTTTATTGCCTATGAGTTCCGCGAGCCGCGCTCCGGCCGCACCGAAGCCGAGTGCCGTGACCGCAACCTGACCTACTCCGTCCCCCTCTATGTCCGCGTCCGCCTGGTCATCAAGGAGACCGGCGAAATCAAGGAGCAGGACCTTTTCCTCGGCGATATCCCGCTGATGACGGCCAAGGGCACCTTCATCACCAGCGGCGCCGAGCGCGTCGTCGTCAGCCAGCTGCTGAGGTCGCCGGGCGTCTACTTCACCGGCGAAGAAGACCCGGCCACCGGTCGGCGTCTTTGTTTCGCCAAGCTCATCCCCACCCGCGGCGCCTGGCTTGAGTTTGAGACGAGCAATCGTAACGTTATCGCCGCCAAGATTGACGGCAAGCGCAAGATTCCCATCACCACCTTGCTTCGTGCCATCGGCTTCGGCACTGATGCCGAGCTGACGACGCTCTTCGGCGAGGAGGATGACAATCCCGACCACCAGTACATCCGCACCACGATGGAGCGCGACCCCCTCATCCACGACGAGAGGGAAGCCCAGATGGACATCTATAAGAAACTGCGCCCGGGCGAGCTCCCCAACCCGGAAAACGCCCGCAAGCTCACCCACTCCCTCTTCTTCGATGCTCTGCGCTATGACCTGGGTGCTGTCGGGCGGTACAAGCTGAACAAACGGCTGAGCGTGAAAGTCGACCTGAAAGAGCGGGTGCTGACCAAGAAGGACTTCATCGAGATGGTCCGGCACATTATTATGATTAACAATGGCAAGGACAACCCGGATGACATCGACCACCTGGGTAACCGGCGCATCCGCACCGTGGGCGAGCTGATTCAGACCCAGTTCCACGTTGGCATCCTGCGCTTAGCCCAGGCCGTCCGGGAGCGCATGAGTATCATCGGCACCGAAGCCATCACGCCGAGCGCCCTGGTCAATATCCGGCCTGTTGTTGCCGCCGTCCGCGAGTTCTTCAGCGGCTCACAGCTATCCCAGTTTATGGACCAGACCAACCCGCTGGCCGAGTTGACCCACAAGCGGCGACTTTCGGCAATGGGTCCGGGCGGTCTCTCCCGTGAGCGGGCGGGCTTTGATGTCCGCGATGTCCACTTCTCCCACTACGGCCGCATCTGCCCCATCGAGACGCCGGAAGGCCCCAACATCGGTCTCATCGGCTCGCTGGCGACCTACAGCCGCGTCAACGAGTACGGGTTCATCGAGACGCCCTATCGCAAAGTAATTAGCGAGCTGGACAGCGACGCTAAGCGCCTTATTGGCAGAACGACCCGTGAGGCGGTCAAGGACAAGGGCAAGACTGTGGTTGAAGCTAAGACGGTCATCACCGATAAGATTGCCCCGAAGCTGGCCAAGCTGGACGGGCAGAAAATCAAGGTGGTCCCCTTCGTCTCGGATGAGGTCGTTTACCTGCCGGCCGATGAGGAAGACAAGTTCTTTATCGCCCAGGCCAACGCCCGGCTCGACGAGAAGAGCCAGTTCATCGAGGAGAAGGTGGAGGGCCGTTTCGGTGCCCGCTACCTCCTCGAAGCGCCGGAAAGGATCGACCTGATGGACGTATCGCCCAAGCAGGTGTTTAGCGTGGCGACGGCGCTCATTCCCTTCCTGGAGCACAACGATGCCAACCGCGCCCTGATGGGCGCCAACATGCAGAGGCAGGCCGTGCCCCTCCTCTGCCCCGAAGCCCCCATCGTGGCGACGGGTATGGAAATCGAAGCCGCCCGGCACAGTGGTCAGATACTCTTCGCCCGCCACGCCGGTATTGTGACCGATATCAGCGGCATCATCAACGAAAAAGGCGACTCAAGATTTCGCGTCGTCATCACCAGGGGCAGCGGTGTGGAAGATACTTACGAACTGTTGAAGTTTGTCCGCACCAATCAGGGCACCTGCATTAACCAGCGGCCGCTGGTTAACAAGGGCGACCGTATCAAGGAAGGCCAGGTCCTGGCGGACAGCTCCGCTACGGAGAATGGCGAGCTGGCTCTCGGCCAGAACGTCGTCGTGGCGTTTATGAGCTGGGAAGGCTATAACTTCGAAGATGCCGTCATTATCAGCAGTCGATTGGTCGAGAATGATAAGTTCTCTTCCATTCATATCGCCCGGCACGAGACGGAAGCCCGCGATACCAAGCTGGGCCCGGAAGAAATCACCCGCGATATCCCTAATGTAGGCGAAGAAAGCCTGCGCGAGCTGGACGAAACGGGTATTATCCGCGTCGGCGCGGAAGTCGGCCCGGACGATACCCTGGTGGGTAAAATCACCCCGCGCGGTGAGACCGAGCTTTCCGCCGAGGAAAAACTGCTCCGCGCCATCTTCGGTGAAAAGGCGAGAGATGTGAAAGACACCTCACTCCGCGTCCCGCACGGGGAGTGGGGCAAAGTCATTAACGTTAAAATCTACAACCGCAAAGACAGCGGTGATGACCTGCCCGCCGGGGTCAACCAGTGGGTGCAGGTCTGGATTGCCCAGCGACGTAAAATCTCAGTGGGCGATAAACTGGCGGGACGGCACGGCAACAAGGGCGTCATTGCCCTCATCGCGCCCAAGGAAGATATGCCCTTCCTCCCCGATGGCACACCCGTTGACATCATCCTCGACCCCATCGGCGTCCCCTCCCGTATGAACATCGGGCAGATTCTGGAGACGCACCTGGGCTGGGCGGCGCACAACCTGGGCTTCAAAGCGGAGACCCCCATCTTTGACGGCGCCAGCGATACCACCATTGAAGATTCGCTGTGCCGCACCTGGTTTGTCCAGAAAGCCGTCCTGACCGGCGCCAGTCCGAATGTGGAAGCCCCGGTGGAGAAAGTCGCCCTGGCTAAGGACTGGGTGAAGGCGCAGGGCTTCGACCCGGAGAAAATCTTCAGTGACAAACACCTCGGCGTGGCCAAGGATGCCTGCCTCAGACTGTGGCTGGAGGAGCTCGGCGTATCGAGCCGCAAGCTCAGCGCCGCCGAGTTGAAGCACACCGTCGAAAAGGAGACCCGGGAAGGTAAAATCCCGCCGACCTTCGGCCGCGTTACCCTGCGCGACGGCCGCACCGGCGAACCTTTCGACCAGCCGGTGACCGTGGGTATGATTTACATGATGAAGCTCATCCACCTGGTGGAGGATAAGGTGCACGCACGCTCCACCGGTCCCTACTCCCTCATCACCCAGCAGCCGCTGGGCGGCAAAGCCCAGTTCGGCGGTCAGCGCTTCGGTGAAATGGAGGTCTGGGCGCTGGAAGCCTATGGCGCCGCGCATAACCTCCAGGAAATACTGACTATCAAGTCGGATGACGTTACCGGCCGCGCCAAAGCCTATGAGTCTATCATCAAGGGCGACGATATTCTTCAGCCCGGCGTCCCGGAGTCGTTCAAAGTGCTGGTCAAAGAGCTGCAAAGTCTCGGCCTCGCCCTTGAAGTAATCAGCGAGGAAGAGACCAGGCAGGTTGAAGCTGGTGAAGAACCGATTGAAAAGATGCCGAGTTTGAAGGAAGAGCTTGAAGCGATTAGAGATGCAAAAGAGGTAAAGGAAGAAAATGCTTGAGATTAATGATTTTAATGCCGTACGAATTTCTCTCGCTTCACCGGAACAGGTCAGAAGCTGGTCCTATGGCGAGGTAACCAAGCCGGAAACCATCAACTACCGCACCCTCAAGCCGGAAAGAGACGGCCTTTTCTGCGAGCGTATCTTTGGTCCGACCAAGGACTTTGAGTGCTACTGCGGCAAATACAAGAAAATCCGCTACAAGGGCGTCATCTGCGATAAGTGCGGCGTGGAAGTCGCCAGAGCCAAGGTGCGCCGCGAGCGTATGGGCCACATCGAGCTGGCTTGCCCGGTCAGCCATATCTGGTTTGCCAAGGGCACGCCCAGCCGACTGGGTCTGCTCCTTGACCTCTCTCCGCGCAACCTGGAGCACGTCCTCTACTTCTCGCATTACATCATCACCGCCGTGGACGAGAAAGCCCAGCAGGAAATGCTGAAACAGCTGGAAGAAAAAGCTCAGCAGGACGTCGCCAAACGTCTGGGCGAGGTAGAAGCTAAGGTCGCCCAGGTGGAGTCGGAGAAGGCGAGCGTTGAGGAAGCCAATAAGGTCCGCCGTGACTTCGTTGATGAGAAGACCCAGATGGAGACCAACACCCAGGCGGAGATAGACAAAGTCAAGGACCTGCGCGTCAAGAGACTGCTCACGGAGAACCAGTACTACGACCTCCGCCAGAAGTACAGTCACGTTTTTGAAGCCAGCATGGGCGCGGAGGCAATCCTCAAGATTATCAAGAATGTCAGTCTTGACCAACTGCGCAGCAAACTTATTGAGGAGACGCAGTCGTCCTCCGGCCAGCGGCGCAAGAAGGCGAGCAAACAACTCCGCGTGCTGGAAGCTTTCCGCAACAGCGGCAACAAGCCGGAGTGGATGGTTTTGACTGTCCTGCCGGTGCTTCCCCCTGACCTCCGCCCGATGGTCCAGCTTGACGGCGGCCGGTTTGCCACCAGCGACCTGAATGATTTGTACCGCCGTGTCATCAACCGCAACAACCGTCTCCGCCACCTCATTGAAATTGGTGCGCCGGAGATTATTATCCGCAACGAGAAGCGCATGCTCCAGGAGGCCGTCGACTCCCTGATTGACAACGGACGGCGCGGCCGTGCCATCTCGGTCAGCGGCAATCACAAGCTGAAGTCACTGTCCGATATGCTCCGCGGTAAGCAGGGCCGCTTCCGCCAGAACCTGTTGGGTAAGCGCGTCGACTACAGCGGCCGTTCCGTTATTGTCGTCGGTCCGGAACTGCGTCTCAGCCAGTGCGGTCTGCCGAGAAGGATGGCCCTGGAACTGTTCAAACCCTTTGTGATGCACCGTTTGGTGACGCAGGGGCTGGCGCCCAACATCAAGAGCGCCCGCAGACTCGTCGAAAGAGCCAAGCCTGAAGTCTACGAAATCCTCGAGGAGGTCGTCAAAGAGCGCCCGGTCTGGCTGAACCGCGCCCCCACCCTGCACCGCCTCAGCATCCAGGCTTTTGAGCCGGTGCTCATCGACGGCAGCGCTATCCAGATTCACCCGCTGGTCTGCTCCGCGTTCAACGCTGACTTCGATGGCGACCAGATGGCCGTCCATGTCCCGCTCTCCAAAGCGGCTATCCGTGAAGCCCACGAGCAGGGTATGAGCTATCACAATATGCTCCTACCCAGCAGCGGCGAGCCCACGGTCACCCCCACTCTTGACATCGTCTTCGGGTGCTACTACCTGACCACCATCAGGCCGGGGGCAAAGGGTGAAGGCAAGGTCTTCAGCAATGCTGAGGACGCCAAACTCACCTATGAGCTGGGCATCATCGACCTGCGGGCGGAGATTGAAGTCAGGGACCGCTCCACGGACAGCGAGAAGTTCAAGACCAGCGTCGGGCGCCTCATCTTTAACGAAGTCCTGCCGCCTGAGATGGGCTACTACAACAAAATAATCGATAAGTCCGGCTTGAAACATATTGTTACCGATTGCTGCCGTTTGCTTTGCGATGAAGACGTCGCTGTGATTCTGGACAAGTTCAAGAGCCTCGGTTTCCGCTATGCCACCAAGTCCGGCATCACCATCGCGATGAACGATATCGAGGTGCCGGCGGCCAAGACCAAAATCTTGGCGCAGTCGGAAGAGAGAATCGCCATCATCGAAAACCAGTATAACCGCGGTCTCATCACCGAGGACGAGCGCTACAATGGCGTTGTCAGCATCTGGGTCGAGACCATGGACAAGATTACGGATGCCATCTCCAAGGGCCTCGACCGCTACGGCGGCGTCTATATGATGGCCACCTCCGGCGCCAAGGGTAATATTTCCCAGATTACCCAGATGGCCGGCATGCGCGGCCTGATGACCGACCCGTCCGGCAAAATCATCGAGTTCCCTATCCGGTCGAGCCTGCGCGAGGGCCACAGCGTCCTGGAGTACTTCATCTCCACCCACGGCGCCCGCAAGGGTCTGGCCGATACCGCCCTTCGAACCTCAGACAGCGGCTATCTCACCCGTCGTCTCATTGACGTGGCCCAGGACGTCATCGTCCTGGAGGATGACTGCGGCACGGCGGACGGCGTCTGGATAACCGAGCCTAAGGAGAAGGGCGTTCTTCCCTCCTTCGCGGAGAGAATTATCGGCCGACTGGCCGCTAGCGTCGTCACCCACCCTAAGTCTGGCGAGACCATTATCGACCGTAATGAGGAAATCACGGAACCCAAAGTTAAGGAGTTCATTGCCGCCGGCGTCGATAAAGTCCACGTCCGCTCGCCGCTGAGCTGTTCGGCCAAACGCGGCATCTGTCAGGCGTGCTATGGGCGTGACCTGGCGCGTGGTTGCCTGGCTAAGCCACGGACGGCGGTCGGCATCATTGCCGCCCAGAGTATTGGTGAGCCGGGCACCCAGTTGACCCTGCGCACCTTCCATACCGGTGGCGTCGTCGGTCGCGATATCACCTCCGGTCTGCCCCGCGTCGAAGAGCTTTTTGAAGCCAGGACGCCGAAAGGGCAGGCGGTCATTTCGGAAATCGATGGCAAAGTCGAGGTCGTCCCGGAAGAGGAAGGCCGGCGCATTAAGGTCGCCAGCTCCGAGATGTATCGCGATGAATACGCCATTCCCGCCGGCTGGAAGTCTACGGTGAAGAGTGGCCAGTTCGTTGATATGGGCACGGTGCTGGCAACGCCCAAGAAAGATAAAACCGCCGAGACCAAAACGGTGGCGGCCCAGCCCCTCACCGCCCGCGTCGCTGGTGACGTCAGCATTAAGAAGGATAAGCTCTACATCAGCTACGAAGAGCGGGACGAACGCGAGTATCTGGTGCCCACCACCGCCGGCCTCCGTATCCAGACCGGCGATGAAGTGAAGGCGGGCCAGCAGATTACGGACGGCTCCATCAACCCGCAGGATATTCTGCGCGTCCTGGGCCGGGACGCGGTCCAGCGCTACCTCGTTGACGAGGTGCAGAAGGTCTACCGCTCTCAGGGCGTCAACATCAACGATAAGCATATCGAAATTATCGTTCATCAGATGCTGACTAAAATCCGCATCGACTCCGCCGGTGACACCGACCTTGTTCCGGACGAGCTGGTTGACCGCTACGCCTACGAGGATATTAATGCCAAAGTTCTCGCCGAGGGCGGCGTGCCGGCCACGGCGCACACCGTCCTGCTGGGCATTACGCGCGGTTCGCTCAGCACCCAGAGCTGGATGGCGGCCGCATCCTTCCAGGAGACCACCAGGGTCCTGACCGAGGCCGCGGTCCAGGGCAAGATGGATAGGCTCGTCGGCCTGAAGGAGAACGTCATTATCGGCAAGCTCATCCCGGCGCACTACCTGCCGCTGGCGGAAGCCGAGCTACCGGCGGAAGAAGTGCCTCCGGGACTGGGTGAGCGGGGCGTGGCGACGGCTTTGCTGACCGCGGAAGGTGAGCCCGCCGGCGAAGGCGCGGTGAGCGAGGAGCTGGCGCCGGGCCCGGCCGTTGACGAAGCAGAGGTAATTTCGGAAGAACTGACTGAAGAAAAAGGGGAAGGACAATAGCCAGGATAATATCGGGCAAGCCCGGCACGGAAGACGCCCCGCTGGACACGAGCCTCCGTCCCCGCCGGATGGAGGACTTCGTCGGGCAGGACAAGATTAAGGACAACCTGGGCATTGCCATTGCCGCGGCCAAGGGGCGGGGCGAGCCGCTCGACCATATCCTGCTATACGGTCCTCCCGGGCTGGGCAAGACCACCCTGGCGCATATCATCGCCGCCGAGATGGGGGTTGCCATCAAGGTGACCTCCGGACCGGCCATCGAGCGCGCCGGCGACCTGGCGGCGATTCTGACCAACCTGAAGAACCAGGACATCCTCTTCATTGACGAGATTCACCGCCTCAGCCGCGCCATCGAGGAGATTCTCTACCCGGCGATGGAGGATTTCGCCCTCGATATCATCATCGGCAAGGGGGCCGGAGCGAGGAGCCTGCGCCTGAATCTGCCCAAGTTCACCCTCATCGGCGCCACCACTCGCTTTGCCCTGCTCAGCCCGCCCTTGCGCGACCGCTTCGGCAACGTCTACCGGCTCGATTTCTACGACCAGCCGGCCATTGAGTCCATCCTGAAGCGCTCGGCGAAAATTCTGAATATTAAGGCGGAGGCGGATGGGCTAAGGGAAATCGCCCGGCGGGCGAGGGGCACCCCGCGCGTGGCAAACCGCCTCCTGAAGCGAGTCCGCGATTATGCCCAGGTCGTCGCTGACGGAGTCGCCACGCACACGGTGGCGCTGGAAGCGCTCTCTAAGCTGGAAGTGGACAACATTGGTCTGGACCAGATCGACCACAAGTTGCTGGACACCATCATCACCAAGTTCAGCGGGGGTCCGGTGGGGCTGGAGACCATTGCCGCCGCCATCAGCGAGGAGTCGGACACCATAATGGACGTCTACGAGCCGTATCTGCTGCAGCTCGGCTTTTTGGAGCGCACCCCCCGCGGCCGGGTCGCCACCCCGGGCGCCTATCAGCACCTCGGCTTGCCCTATAACAAGGAGAAGCCGCCCCAGCCCACCCTCTGGCAGTAGCCTTATTTCTTATAGTCGCGCGGTGGGCTGAAGACATCCAGAATCTGGGCACCCCTGGCGTGAGTGAACCCGCCGTGATTGGCATTGGACGCCACGTGGTACATATCGCCCTTCTTCAGCAGCTTCGTCTCGTCGCCGATTTTCATCTCGAACTCCCCTTCGAGGATGATGCCCATCTGCTCGTTGGAATGGGTGTGCATCGCCGCCTCGGTGTTAGGCTTCAGTGTCATTCGGGAGAAGCTCAGGCGTTCACCGGAAAAGACATGAATTTTCCACCCTGGTACCGGTTCAACTTCCTTGAAGTGCTTGGGAAAGTCCAGAAACACAGGTCCACCTCCTCAGAAAAAGATGTCCAATTCTAGCATTTTTCACGGCGATTGAAAAACGGACTGCCAGCCGGGGGATTGTAGATGACTGGCACTATCTATCAGAAGCGGGGCGTTAAGAGGGGCGCCTTTGGAGAAAATTCTAAACTCCAAACTCCAAATCCTAACCCGGGCAAGCCGGAGTCAAGTCTTTGTCCGATTTAAGCAAGGAACAATAAAGTTCGGTTCTGTTCAATCACGGTTGCTTGCATCTCCGCCGTATAGTAAACTACCGCTAGTGATTAGACTCCTGATAACCATAGTAGTCGAGGTAATCCTGCTAGGCATACTAGAGAGCAACATCGTCAGCCTAGCTGAGAATAGTCTAAGTAAACAGGTTCTGGTCGTAGGTCTTTTGATAGTTGGAATCATCGCTGTACCCGTTATCCTTCTCTATTTCCTAAGAGGCGGTAAATCTGATTAACCTTCTTTTTAAGACCGCCTAATCGGATAGCAATAACCCACATAGAAGCCAATAGGCAAAATACCACCACTAGCAGAGCAACGACAACCATTAAGTCTATTGAATCCATATCTACCTCCTCACCTGAGATAATCCCACCACGGGTTTTATCCTCCTCACTTTACGCTTGCCTGACCGTTTTCGTACCTGATATTTTACCTTCGTAGGTATTCTAGCCGTGACTTCATAAGGCTGTTTCTCAATAAGCTCTTTCCAGTTGCGATAAGGGAAGTCTATCTCCGCTACTTGTGCGGGAGTCCTATCGTTTAAGGATAAGTGTGGTCTAAAGAAGTTGTAGTGAATCACCCAGCCTTTGAGGAACTCATTCATCGACTCAAAGGTCTTCAGCCCGCGCATAACCTTTGTACGTTCTTTCAGCGTGCCTTGCACACGTTCTATCACGTTTGTTGAATCTTCTTTATCTACGAACGGCGTGGTTTGTTCGTGCCGTGTTTCCGAGCCAAAGACTAACTCTATCCCGTCTATGTATCCCTTCCAACCATCGGTCAGGATACGCTTGGGAGACTTACCAGCTTTGTCCTTAGCCTCTTTCATAGCTAAGGCAATATCACCTTTGCTTCGGTTGCGGGATAACTTTGTGCTGAGTAAGAATCGGGTATCTTTGTCTATGATGTCAATCAGCCAGAGACGCTTCTTTTTGCCACCGAAGTTATTGTGAATGACAGTCTCATCAGATTGCCACGTATCGCCGACTTTGGGATGATACTTTCCAGCTTCCCTAATGGCTAATTCGGTAAACCGTTGTTCCCAATTGTAGGGTGTTACCTTTGAGACATGGTTGCCATCCTGCTGGATGAAGTTCCGGCGGATTTCGGCAAGGCTCATACCTTCATAATGCATATTGAGAGAGTCGGCGATTACCTTAGTGGGCGTCTGCATTTTGGGGATAGTGTCGGTAGACACGAATTTGCGATTGCACGCCTTACAGAAAAAGCGCGGGATTCCCTTATAAGCACCGTATTTGATTACTTGGTCGGAGTGGCAGTATTTACAACTTATCTCATTACTTTCCATTTCTACTCTCCCTATCTGCTCTTATCTCGTTAGTTAAATCTACAATAGCTTTTTCTATAGACTCCAATTTATCCAGTTTTGTATTCATCCCATCCAATATTCCATTCATATCATTCAATATTGTTTTATCTTCCGCAGGGTGTCTGCGGAAATAAACTAAGAATATAATCAGTAACCCCAGTATTAGTATCCCTGGAAGTAAGGAAATAAATACCCATATTGGAGACATTAGCTTGCCTCCAAATAAAGGAATGAGGGTAGGAACAAGAGAGATGAGAAACAGGTCAATTGCGAATAAAGCAGAGAAAAAGTTCCAGCGACTTTCAGACGACTTAAAATTAACCCACTTGTTAAGCCGTAGGTCGGTATAAATCCACAGCACGAATTTATCAAGCATATTATCCCCCTTAGCCATTTTCTAGGGGGATTATACCACAACCACGATTGAACAGAACCTAAAGTTCCCATGTCATTCTGGCGAAGCCTGTCCCGTACCCTGTCCCGTGCCTGACACGGGATTGATACGGGAGCCAGAATCCAGAAGAGGAAGTATTGAGAATGTGGTCTGGATTCCAGCCTTCAGGCTGAACCTTCTGGCTGAAGCCTGCGCTGGAATGACACCTGTGCTAGCGCTCTATTTTCGGAGGAAACTCCGAAGATTTGTTGAGAGTGCCACCCCGATTAACATCGGGGCCCCTCACAATGACAGAGGAAACGGATTCTTCGCTTCGCTCAGAATGACAGTAACGAAAGCGGGTGTCCGGGGGGTGGGTGCGGCCAACGACGGCACTAGAAGCGGGGCGTCTAAGAGGGGTGCTAACCCCTCTTCAAACTCTTCTCCCCCTCGCCTTCAAGGAGAGGGGGATTAAGGGGGTGAGGTCAGTCTACCATTTTGCATCAACAAGTCCCGTATTGTTACAATTGGACTTGAAATGAAATCGGTTTTGCTCCACGCCTGCTGTGCCCACTGCGCCGCCTACACCATCGACCACTGGCGGCAGGAAGGCTATGAGGTCAGCCTCTTCTGGTACAACCCCAATATCCACCCCTACCTCGAACACCAGGAGCGTCTGAAGGCAATGCGGTCGCTGGCGGCGGAAAAAGCCGTGCCCCTCATTAGTCACGAGAGCTATGATGTCATCAGCTACTTCCGGGCGGTGGTGGAGAATGAGTCCGACCGCTGTCGGCACTGCTTCCGGTTGAGATTGTCCAAGACAGCCGCGGTTGCCCGCGAGAAAGGCTTTGCCGCCTTTACTACCACCCTTCTCATCAGCCCTCACCAGAAGAACGACCTGGTGTGGGAGGTAGGGGAGGAACTGGCAAAGGAGAGCGGAATGGAGTTCCTCTACGCCGACCTGCGCAAGCGCTACTCGGACAGCCGCCACATCACCAAACCGATGGACCTCTATCGCCAGCAGTATTGCGGTTGTATCTTCAGCGAGTGGGAGCGCTACGCCGACTCAGAAAAGAAGAGGGAGCCGGTTTAAGGCTCCCTCCTTTGGGTTACCTATTCAATTGTCCGGGTTAGTTGGTCTGGGTTGGGGGAAGTTGCTGTTGAAAGCGCCATCCGCCGCCCATCATGCCGGGCCCCATGCCTCTGCCCATTCGGGACTGGCCGCCGAAAGCGTTGTGCGCGCCGTTGGCCAGACCAAGGCCCTGCAGCTTATCGAGCGCGGCCGGTCTCTCTGCCAGCCAGGCTGTAATCTCGTCAGCCTCTGCCTGGGTGATGATTCCCTGCTCTACCGCGAGCGCGACACGCTGTTCCATATTAGCTCCGCAGGCTCCGGGCTGCCACTGGGGTGGTTGGGTGGAACCGTCCTGGGCGAGTGCGACTGCCGTGGTCCCGATGGTGAGAACGAGCACCGCCGCGATGACAGCCAGGACAACCTTCATTTTGTTGGACACCTCTTTCCTCCTCCTATATTTGTATTTCGATTATTCGGTTGTTAGTCTAAGATTGAGTAGACGACCTGCACGTTCACGGTGATGTCAAGCTCGCCGGCGCTGATGGGCGTGTCCACCATTCCGGGGGCGGCTGCCATCTTCTCGAAACCGCCGCGGAAGATGGGCTGAGGAACGTACGAGCTTTCCGTGATGTAGGTCGGCTTGCCGAGCGTGATGCCGGATAGCTGGGCGATTTGCTTTGCCTTGGCTTCGGCGTCCGCCATTGCCTTCTGCCGGGCGACTTCGTTGTAGGTGGTCGGGTCTTCTACCGAGAAGCCGATGCCATCGATGCGGGTCAGGTCGCCGCCCGCCGTGGCTACGGCATCGATGATGATGCCGACCTTGCTCATCGTTCTGATTTTGGCCTGAACGATGTTGGTCACCCGGTAGCCGATGAGGACTTCTTGCTGGTTCTTATCGTCCCAGCGGGTGACTTTGCTGATGTTGAAAGTCTGGGTCTGGATATCTTTTTCGGCGACGCCGTTAGCCGTCAGCGCTTTCATTACCTTGTCCATCGCCTCGGCGGCCTGGGCCTGGGCGTCAGCCACTTTCGGCGACTGGGCTTCAATGCCGAGCCTGAGGATGGCGATGTCCGGGACGGCGGAGACCTTGCCGGTGCCGTTGACCCAGATACCTTCTTGCTGGCTGTTCAGATTGATTTTGAGGTCAGAGGGGATGCCAAGCGCGCTACCCTCGGCGCAACCAGCGAGCGTGGCAGCCAGGACGACGATGACTATTACCGCTGCCGCCACGATTCCGATTTTCTTCATTGTGTACCTCCTGTTTCTGGTTACACTATATATAACGAAAAACCCGCCGCTGGGTTAGGCTTAGGGTTTGTGGAGTTCTTTGAGTTTGTAGAGTTATTGAGTTGAGGAGTTAGCTTTGGCCCAACTCAACTCAACAAACCCAATAAACCCAAGGAACTGGTGGTGGGAGGCTGAGAGGAGTTACTTCTCCAGGGCCTGGAGCGCCTGCTGGTAACCGCTATCGGCAACCGTCAGCGCCTGGTGCAGGGCGGGCTTGACGGACTCTGGCGCGTTCTTCAGCGCCTCGCGGATAGCCTCCGGGTTAACGCTGGCTTTCTCCGATACCATCATCTTAAGCTGGGCGCGCTTCTGCATCCGGGCAAGCATGTTGGGGTCGAGAGGCTGGGGCGTCACAGTTGGCGGCGTGGGCGCGATGGCTACCGGCGCTTTTTCCTTGGTCGGTGCGGGCGCCTTCTTGGCGGTAACGTCTGGCGCGGGCACTGGCTTGGGCATTGGCGCCGGAACGGGCTTAGGCGTGGGTGCCGGCACTGGTTTAGGCGGCATTACGGGCGCAGGTGTGGGTGCGGGCGCCGCGTCGACTGTCTCAGTCACGGCCGGGGCAACCGCGGCCGCCGCATCCGGAGCTGGTTCGGGGGTCGGCGCGGGCGCCGGCGGGGCCGCCATCCGGGGCATGGGCACAGGGACGGCCACCGGGGACTGCATCATAGGCACTTGCTCGCCGGCCATCATAGCTGCTACCTCGCCATTGGCTTTGGCCTCCATCGCCATCGCCATCAAATGACCGTTGAGCCGCTGGGCCACTTTTTGCACCTGCTCGGGCTTGCCTTTCTCCGCCATCTTGACCAGTTCGGTGACTCTCTTATCGGCGAGCTTGGCGTAGAGCTCGGCCTTTTCCAGCGGCGTTCCGGCGAGTTTCAGTTGAACTGTCTCGGTGGCTAGCTTTACCGGATATAGAAGGCTGTCCGGCAGGCTGTTGCCCGCCGCGGCGACGGTGCCGCTGCCGGCGATGACGAGCGCCAGTATGATGGAAACGGCCACTGTGGCAAATCTCGGCAGCGCGCTGAAGCTGAAGAAGCCTCGTTTCTCTTTCTTCGTCGCCATTTCTCTCAGCGCCGCCTGGAACTGGAATTTGGCTCGCTCGCGGAACTCCGGTCGCGGCGCCACGGCCGAGGCTTTGTGGGCAAATAGCGCCGTCTTCAGCAGCGGCCCAAGCTCGCGGGCAAAGGCGGGGTAGCTCAGCAGGCACTGCTCGATGCTCTCGCCTTTGACCAGAATCCGGTCCAGGCAGTCATCAAGTATGTTCGTAAACTCTTTACGGTTCTTTACCATTGTCATTCCACCGCTAGTATCTTGCGCAGGGAGAGGATGGCGCTATGCTGTAGCGCCTTGATTGCCCCCTCGCTTTTCCCCATAACCTCGGCCGCCTCGGCAATCGATAGCTCGCTGGCGAAGCGCAGGGAGATAACCTCTTGCTGGGCTTTGGTCAGCTTCTTGGTCGCCTGAGCGACCTTGGCGATATCCACGTTCAACTCCGCCGTCTCGGACGGGTCGTCACTACTGCTTTTCGTGGCCGCCTTCTCCAGTGGCACCATAGGCCGTTTCGTCTTCCTCCTCAGGTAGTCCACTATCTGGTTATGGGCGATGCGATAAAGCCAGGCTGAGAACGAAGTTCCCTGCCATTTGAAACGTGATATTGATTTGATGGCATTGATGAAGACCTGTTGGGTGATGTCCTCAGCCTCAAATCTATCTCCTATTTTGAGAGCAACATATCGATAAATCTTATCGAAATTTGCCTCGTATATTTGAGTTAAAGCCTCCTGGTCTCGTTGCTGAGCCCTCCGGATGAGGCTCTGCTCATCTTGCACTTGATAGCTCCCTGGTGCCAGTTGAATCTTAAGGGTACTGCTGGCATTGGTTGTTACCCCGTGCATATAGTATAACGAACGGGTATGGAAAAAGATAGGAAAACGGAGGACACGCCATGACAGTGCCGACGGGAAGGAATCCCGGATAGCCCTGAGCCTGGGAAACGGGACTGTCTACTTTATCATCTTACCCGGCAACCACAGGATAATATCCGGGAAGGCGATGCATAGAGCTAACCCGACCAGAATGAGAAACACAAAAGGGACTACCCCCCGGATAATATGGCCCACGGTTACTCCCAGCTCTGGTGGCGCCGCCCCTTTGAGGTAGAAGATAGCGTAGGCAAAAGGCGGGGTCATGAAGGAGGTCTGGAGGTTAATGCAAACCATCATGGCAAACCAGATAGGGTCAAACCCGAGCTTAACCGCCGCAGGTGTTATTACCGGGACCAGAATGAAGAGTATTCCCAGCCAATCAAGGACGAACCCCATGATAAAGATGATGAGCATAATAATGAAAAAGATACCCCAGCGTCCTCCGGGAGCTTTCAGGATAAAGTCTTGTATCACATCGCCACCGCCGGCGCGGACAAATATCCCCACGAAGGCAAAAGACACGGCACCAATCAGAAGTATCATGCCGGATATTTTCATTGTCTCCAGGGCGGTGTCTTTCAGAGCGGTAAAACTGAACTTGCGGTAGGCAACCACTAAAAGTGTGGTCGCAAGAGCGCCGACGGCGGCGGCTTCAGTGGGAGTAGCCACGCCAAAGAAGATGGCCCCCAGCACGGCTACAACCAGTATTGAAGGTGGCACCAGCGAGACGATAAGGTCAACCGTTTTCTTGAGGAGGGGGACCCTCCTTTCTTCAAGAGGCACTGCCGGAGCCAGCTCAGGCTCTAAGAAACTGTGTACGGCAATGTAGATAAGATATAAACCGGAAAGCATAAAACCAGGAAGAAAGGCTCCAAAAAATAGTTTGCCGACGGAAAGTGCCGCCATCGGTCCGTAAACCACCAGCATCACGCTGGGCGGAATCAGAATACCAAGAGTGCCCCCGGCACAAACGGCACCGCAGGCAAAAGCTTTATTGTAGCCCCGCCTGACCATGGGGGGCAGACAAACCAGCGTCATCGCCGTGACTGAGGCGCCAATTACCCCCACGCAGGCGGCAAGAACAGTACCTACCAATATGGTGACTATCGCCAAGCCACCTCTGAGTCCGCCGAGCCAGGTATATAGGGAAGAAAACATTTTTTCCGTTATTCCCGAGTATCCCATCATGTTGCCCATGAAAATAAATCCCGGGACTGCCAGAAGGACATAGTTATTAAGCAGGCTGTAGGCGCGCTGGTAGATAAGCTCAAGGGAAATCGGTACTCCAAAAAGAAGAATGCCGCTGACGATACCGATACCACCAACGACGAAAGCCAGGGGATAACCAAGCAGAACGCCAACGAGGAGTGTCCCAAACATCATTAGGGTGGCAACACCTGGGCTTATATCAATCATAGGCTTTATTCCTCACTGCTAGATATATATCGCGTATGAATTGAGCGATGCCTTGCAGGGTAAACAGGGCAATGCCAATGAACACCAGCGTTCTCGTTGGACCGGTGATGGGGTACCAGAAAGTTTCCTGTGTCCTCTCCCAGGTTGACCAGGCATACCAGGTCCATTTAAAGCCGGCATAGCTCATCAAACCAATCAGGGGTAACAAAAAGACTATAGCGCAGATAACATCAAAGATTGCTTTCGCCCTTGGTGAAAAGCGCCCGTAAACAATATCCACCCTGACATGACCTTGGTGAAGGTGAATATATCCCCAGGAAAGGGTATAAAAGACGGCACCAGTCCAGATGGCAAGCATCGGTCCCTGGGTGGTGGGGCGGTTAAGAACAAACCTCATGAACACTTCCCCGGTCACCACCAGAATCAGAACCACCGCCAGCCACTTAACCAGTTTCGTTCCCATCCATTCATTAACGGCGTCAATTGCTTTCAGTACTTTTCTCACAGCTTACTCCCATCCCCGCTCCGAGGGTAACCTCGGAGCGGGGACAATGCTGAAGTGTATTTTGTTGACCGCATCAACAGGGGTTAGAGGGCCTGCTTAGCCCACTCGGGAAGCCCGTAGAGTTCATCCCACATCTTGGCAAAGGCGCGCATGGAATCCAGAACTTCCTTATTTTCGGGATACTTGGCGGCCAACTCATCCAGATAGATGTTTGCCTGCTTGACAAACTCCGCATCAATGTCCTTGGGGAGCTTCTCCACGATGTTACCGTATTTCCTGAAGTTGTCCAGTGCCGCGGCGTCTTTGGAGACAAGGTCGCTGTAGTAGCGGAGTGCCTCAGCCCGGGCTAAATCCTCTACAATTATCTTGATGTCATCGGGCAGGGCTTCCCACTTGCTCCGCTTGACCAGGAACTGATAGACCTCGGTGGGAGCGCGGGTTGGTGAGAGGTAAATATACTTGCCGACTTCATTCAACTTCATCTTCCAGTCAAACTGCGGCGAACTGCATTCATAGGCATCGATGAGCCCGCGCTTCATGGCTTCAAAGAGTTCGCCCAAAGGCATAAAGACAGTACCCAGCCCCATCCGGGCGATGACTGCCCCGCCGTCACCAGAACATCGCATCTTCAGACCCTTGAAGTCTGCCAGTGATTTGAGCGGCTTATCCAGGTGAATCCAGATTTCCGGGGTGCCGTGGAAGCCACTGCCTTGAGGGTCATAGAAGTCAAAGTTCTTTGCTTTGTACCATTTGTTAATTATTTCATGACCAACGGTAGCCTTCCAGACATAGTGCTCCATAGGCGGTAGCCCGGCGACTCTCTGCGAAATCATACCGCCAAAGCGAACCTCAGCGGTCATGTAGGAACCACCGCCGGCGCAGAAGTCCAGGACGCCGGTATGAACTGCCTTCCACTCTTCGGTTGCCGGACAGACCGAACCAGCCGGATTCGGTTTCATCACCAG
>Ga0315296_10001789_pt1 | contig 18705 bp, 14 predicted proteins | sample YL17G14_18_MG_FD_203921 | JGI IMG/M metagenome (GOLD analysis project Ga0315296, IMG submission 203921) | Sediment microbial communities from Yellowstone Lake, YNP, Wyoming, USA - YL17G14_18 | ecosystem: Environmental > Aquatic > Freshwater > Lake > Sediment | place: USA: Wyoming | collected... | reverse complement strand
ACTAATCTCTGAATTTTAATTTCTTCGCTGCAATTTAGAATTGCCAATCTAGTTGTATTAAAGGTAACTAAAACTGCCAACATCACCAGGATTATGGAAAGACCAATCCCGGCTTTATTGGCCGTGGAAGTGAGTGAGAAAATCCGCTCAATTATTGGTTTTCTTTGATAATAATCAACGTGGTCAATTAAATTTTTAAATTGACTATTTTCAATAAAGCTTGAGATTACTTCGTATTGATTAGCTTGGCAAGCTTTGATATTCAAAGAGGCCAAAAAAGGATTCTTGCCTATTTCTTCCAAAGATTGCATTAAAACCGGGTCATCTTTGTGTCTTTGGCTAAACTCTTCTAAAGCAGTTTCTTTGGAAAGGTATTCAATTTTTTTGACTTCCGGAACTTTAGCAAGCTCCTCTCTTAAATTCAAAATCTCTTCCTCGACTGAATCTTCCTTGAAATAAACTGAAATATCAACTTTTTCTTGCAAAGAAGCAATTAAAAACTGGCTGGCATCTTTTAAAAGAAAAATGGTGCTGACTAAGAAAATGGCCATTACTAAAATAAAGACGGTAGCAGTGGCTATCTCGCCATCTCTGCTAAAGCAGAGCCAGCCTGATTTAAAAACTCTTTTTAATGTTATCAACATATTAAAAATTTGAAATTTTAAATCTACAATATGAATCTTCCTTTTAATTCGTCTCTAATTATTTTTCCTTTTTCAAAAGTAATCACTCTTTTCCCCAGACGGTTGATTATTTCTTTATTATGAGTAGCTAAAATGATGGTAGTACCTATTGCGTTGATTTTTAATAAAAGCCGAATAATCTCTAAAGCATTGTAAGGGTCTAAATTTCCAGTCGGCTCATCAGCTAAAATTACTTTTGGTCTGTGAACCAAAGCCCTGGCAATGGCTACTCTTTGTTTTTCACCGCCTGAAAGTTCAGCCGGGAAATTATGGCTTTTATCTGCCAGACCAACGATTTCTAAAACCTCGGGTACTTCTTTTAAAATCTCTTCATCGCTTTTGCCGACAACTTCCAGGGCATAAGCAATGTTCTCATAAGCGGTTTTTCGAGGAAGTAATTTGTAATCCTGGAAAACCGCGCCCATTTTCCGGCGGACTTCAGGTAGATTTTCTGATTTTATCCTATGAATATCCTGGTCTTCAAAAAAAATTCGTCCTTTGGTTGGGTTTTCTTCGACCAAAAGAAGTTTCAGTAAGGTTGTTTTTCCAGCTCCTGACCGGCCGACAATTGAAACAAATTCTTTTTCTTTAATTTCAAAAGAAACATCTTCCAGAGCGATGGTATTTTCGCCAGAAAAACTGGCTGAATAAATTTTGCTTACATTTTGAAATTTAATCACTTAAGTTAATTTTACTTCTTCTTCAATAAACTTATCGAGGTCGCCATTTAAGACCGCTTCAACATTACTGGTTTCCGCTTCTGTTCGAATATCTTTGACTAATTTATAAGGGTATAAAATATAAGACCTGATTTGATTGCCGAAACGAGCTGAAACTTTCTCACCTTTTATTTTTGATATTTCTTTTTCTCTTTTTTCTTGCTTAAACTGGTAAAGTTTTGAATAAAGCAGTTCCCTTGCCTTTTTCAGGTTCTGGGCTTGAGACCTTTCTACCTGACAGGAAACAACAATTTTGGTCGGCAAATGGGTAATCCTGACAGCGGTCATTCTTTTATTAACGTATTGTCCGCCGGGTCCCGAAGCCCGATAAAAATCGATTTTTAAATCCTCTGGCCTGACTTTAAATTCGCTTTCTGGTTTTGGGATTTCAGGTAAAACTTCAATCAGGGCAAAGGATGTGTGGCGAAGATGTTTTGGAGAAAAAGGAGAAATTCTGACTAATCTATGAACTCCTGATTCTTTTTTTAAAAAACCATAAGCAAATATTCCTTTAATTTCCAAAACCACTGATTTTATTCCAATTCTGCCTTCCGGTCCGCCTGCCTCGCCAAAAGATTGGTGCAAAATTCTGGTCTTAAATCCTTTTCTCTGACAATACCTTTCATACATTCTCAATAAAAGGGTTGCCCAGTCCTGGCTGTCCTGACCGCCGGCTCCGGCATGAATTGATAATATGGCATTTCCCCCATCATATTTCCCTGAAAGAAAAACCTGAATTTCTTTTTCTTTTAATTTTTTTTCTAACTCCTCAACTTTCTCTGAAGTTTTTAATTCTTCAATCTCTATTTTAAATTCATCAAACTCTGTTATTTCTTCTTTTAATTGGCTAAATTCCTGAGAAACTTTTATTGCCTTTTCTTTGTCTAGCCAAAAATTAGGATTTTGAATTTCTTTTTCTAATTCTTTAACTTTTTCTCTTTTTTTGGCAACGTCAAAGACAGTCCTCAAGCTTGAGGAGTTTTTGTTTTAATTCTTCAGTTTTCTGATTTAAAATTTCCATACTTTTATTATACTGCTTTTTATTTAAATTTAAAGAGCCACCCGTCGGGCTTGAACCCCGCACAACACTCGCTTCGCTCGTGTATGCGGTACAGGCCGACAACCTAATGAGCCAGCGGTCGGTCTCGAACCGACGACCTGCTGTTTACGAAACAGCTGCTCTACCACTGAGCTACGCTGGCATAAGATTGCTCCTTGCCCCGCACCGAATTTATTCTGGTGCGGGGTACCATTGAGCTAGGGTGGCAGATAAAAGCGGCAGATGGGATTCGAACCCACGACCTTCTCCTTGGGAAGGAGACATTCTACCACTGAACTACTGCCGCGTATTAGCAGGTATTAATCTTTCAACTAATCCCGCGAATAAATCTTTAATTTTTTCAAAAAAAGTATTAGATAAGCTTTCCTCCTGTATTTCTACTCCTTCATTTTCAGCTTTTTGAGGCGGTAAAACAACGACTGGATTTTCACCTTCTTTAATATATCCTTGTTCTCTAATTTTTTCTTCCCAATAACTTTCTTTTTGGGTTTGGGAAATTCCAGCTTCTAATTTCTGCTTTTTTTCTTCCAAACTCTGAATTTCTTTTTGCAGGGATTCTATTTTTCCAGACAATTCTCCTCTTTTTTGATTTATTTTTATATTTGAAAAGATTAAAAAGCCAATTAAAAATAAGGTAAAAATAAAGAATAAAATTTGGGAAATTATCTCTTCTTTCCTCCCTTCTTTACTCTTTTTTTGTTTCTTAGATTTTGTTATCATTAGTTAATGGCATTTAAACCGAAAACAATCTTTAGGATATTTTGGGCAATTATAGTTTCTTTAGTAATTTTAAGTATGGTTATATATCTGATTATCCCTCTTTTCAGCTAAACTTTAACAAAATTTTCTCTTGATTTCAACCCCCCACCACTTTATACGGATTTTCTAATAAGTTATTCTTTTTGTTTTAAAACATAACTGGGAATTTCTTATTTTGGAAGTGTGCCTAAAGTGGTGGGGGGTCAACCCCGAAACATTTCTAAAAAGACTTTGGCGGGAATCATAATTCTGCCTTTTTCTTTTAATTCTTTTTTACCTTTCTTTTGTTTTTCCAATAATTTTCTTTTCCTGGTGTAATCGCCGCCATAAAGAGGAGCAGTCACGTCTCTTCTTTTAGCTTTGATTGTTTCTCTGGCAATAATTTTTCCTCCGATTGCTGCCTGCAAAGAAACTGCAAAAAGCTGAGGAGGGAGAATTTCTTTTAATTTTTCAACTATTTTTTTTCCTTCGTTTAAAATTCTGGATTTGGGAACAATTTTGGTAAATGCCTCTTCTTTTTTTCCGGCAATTAAGATTTCTAGTTTAACTAAATCTCCCGTTCTGTATTCTAATAATTCATAATTCATGGAACCATAACCCTGGGTCTGGTTTTTAAGCTTATCATAAAAATCAATAATTATTTCTCTTAGAGGAACTTCTTGAATCAATAAAACCCTGTTTTGGGAAAGGGGCTGGCTTTTAATATATTTTCCCTCCATATTTTTTAAAATATCAAAAACTGAACCGAGATAATTTGTTGGTGTAATTATTTCTAATCTCATCCAGGGTTCCAATATCTCCTTAATTTCTGAAACATCGGGCCAATCGCTGGGAGAATAAATAAAGGTCTCCTGGTTTAATTTGGTATTAATAATTTTAAAAACTACTGAAGGCGTGGAAATGACCAAAGTTAAACCAAATTCCCTTTTTAATCTTTCAGAAATTATTTCAGCATGCAAAGAACCCAAGAATCCGCAACGAAAGCCCCGACCCAAAACCTCTTTATGCTCTATTTCAAAAATCAAAGATGGGTCATTTAACTTTAATTTTGAAATAGAATCTTTTAACAAATCAAAATCATCAGGATTTTCAGGATAAATTGAGGCAAAAACCATTGGTTTTGGCTCTTTATATCCTGGCAAGGGTTGAACTTCAATAAACTTTGAACTGGTGATAGTATCGCCTACTCTTACTCTCCTAGGTTCTTTGATACCGGTAGCAATATAACCAATTTCACCGGTTTTTAATTCTGTAGCTGGAAAGATTTCTGGTTTAAAATAGCCCAATTCTTTTATCTGACTGATTTCTTTTGTTGCCATTAAATATATTTTTTCTTCATTAGTTATTTTTCCATCAACCACTCTAATATAGGCTATCACCCCTTTATAAGGGTCGTAAATTGAATCAAAAATCAAAGCCCGGAAAGGTTTTTCAGGATTGCCTTTTGGGGAAGGAACTTTTTGAATTATTGCTTTCAAAAGTTCTTCAACATTTGTCCCATTTTTAGCTGAGATAGTAAAAACTTCATTTTTTTGAATATTTAAAAGATTAGCTATTTCCTCTTTTGTTTCTTCAATCCTGGCCTGAGCTAAATCGATTTTATTTACTACCGGAACTATCAATAATTTTTGCTTTTTTGCCAATTCTAAATTAGCCAAGGTTTGGGCTTGAATTCCTTTGGTAGCATCAACTAATATAATTGCTCCTTCAACTGCTACTAAAGACCTTGAAACCTCATAAGAAAAATCAACATGACCCGGGGTATCAATTAAATTTAGAATGTAGAAATTAGAATCTAGAACATAGTTCATTCGGACCGGCTGCATTTTGATGGTAATTCCTTTTTCTCTTTCCAAATCCATCGTATCTAAATACTGGGGTCGCATTTTTTCTTTGGCAATGGTTTTAGTTAATTCTAAAAAACGGTCAGCCAAAGTGGACTTACCGTGGTCAATATGAGCAATGATGGAAAAGTTTCGTATGTTTTCCATATCTACCTCTTAATTATTTTTTAAATGAAATGCCGAAATTCTTTAATTTTTTGTCAAGAAAAAACATTAAAAGAAGAAATTGAAAAATATTAGTAATAGAAAAAGCTAAAGCTAATCCCAAAACTGAAATATCTTTAATGTTTTGGAGAGAGAAAACATTTTTGAGAAAAATTTGCAGAGGAGTCTGATTTCTTAAAAGAAACCAGCTGAAATAAAAACTTAAAATAATATTAAAAACCATTAGTCCAATAGCAATTAAAGTAGGGGTTTTGGTATCTTGAAGAGAAAAAAATGCTCTAAGGATTATTGGAACCAAAGCCAAAGTAACCATTCCAAGACAATACAAACCTAAAGAAGCTGAGGTAAGCTGCCAGGCTTCTTTTGAAAATTGACCGTGTCTTAAAACAATTTCGGTAATCTGGTTTCTGAAAATAAACATTAAAATAGTAAGAGGAACTATTAAATAAAGAACCTGGCGGAAAGTTGAAGAAAAATTTTCCAGAAATTCTTTCTTTTTGCCATTAATCAAGGTCTGAGAAAGTTGAGGAAAGACAGCCATAGCAAAAGAAATTCCAATAATTCCAATCGGGAGGTTTTGAATATTATTGGCAAAGTTAAAAATTGAAATTGAACCTGAACTTAGAGTTGAAGCAATAGCAGTAACAATTATGAAATTTATTTGTTGGGAAGCGATACTAAAAACCCTCGGAATCATCAAATAGAAAACTCTTTTAAGACCTAAGTCATGAAAATCAAAAAAGGCTTTATATCTAAAGCCGGTCTTAACTGCTGCTGGAATTTGAATTATAAGGTGGAAAAAGGCACCAATAATTACTCCTAAAGCTACTCCTAAAACCCCAAAATAAGGAGCCAAAAGAATAATTCCAAAAATAATTCCCAGATTATATAAAATGGGAGCCAGACTATAGACCAAAAAGCGGTTAAAATACTGAAGCAGACCGGAAAAAACGCTGCTTAATCCTAAAAATAGCGGGCTCAAAAACATTATTCTGGTTAAAAATATAGTGGAGTCAATCTGCCAGGGTTCAAAGCCGGGAGTGAATAATTTAACTAAAGGAGGGGTAAAAATAAAAAGAATCAGGCAAAAAAAGCTTAGTAAAAAGAGAAAAACATTTAAAATATTATTGGTAAATCGCCAGGCCTCATCTTTATTTTTGGAAAAATACTCAGAAAATAAAGGCAAAAAAGCAACCACTATACCTCCTGAAATTAAAACATTATAAATAAAATCAGGAATCCTAAAGCTGGCAAAATAAATATCTAATTCAGGACCGGCTCCAAAATTTTTGGCTAAAAGCCAGTCTCTGACTACTCCCAAGGCCCGGCTAATCAAAGTTGACAAAGCCAAAATTCCAGCTGCTCCAGTAATAGTTTTAGTTTGAGAATTAAAAATATGGTCTAACATTGATTCAAAATAAAAACCCAAGTAGATAGTAAGCCGAATTCTGTCCCCCTCACCACTTTATACGGACTTCCACTTATTCGGACATCCACATAAAGTGGTGAGGGGTGGCAATCATCTGTCTGGGCTCTGAGTTTCCTCAAAGCTCATGCGAACTACTTTGCCTTCGGCAAGCCTGGGCCAAGCACCCTGAATTGGATGATGTTTTGTACCCTAAGTCTGTCGAAGTTTGTTCTTGCACTCAATAAGGATTTAGCCGTTTCACTCTAAGGATTACTCCTCAGACTCATCCAAAAAATATTTGGATGTTCCTTACCTTTCGGGTCGGAACGTCTCTGTTCACACCTCTGGCATCTCTGCCGACGGCCGTTAGCCGCTATTTTTTTATCCCACCAGAATATACTCTAGCGGGAGAGTGTTCGGACTTTCCTCTCCATGAGAAGTATCTCACAGAGCGATTGCCTCATCTACTTGGGCAAAACCAATCTTAGCAAATTAATCTCCCCCTGTCAAGCAGGGCTTACTGGGTCTTAAATAATGATTGGGTCCTGCTTTTATTATCCAGGGCTTCATTGACCAATCTATCTGCTTCTTGATTTTTTTCCCTGGAAATCAGTTTAAATCTGACTTTTTTAAAATCTAATTTTAAATTCCAAATTTCAATAAAAATGGATTGAATTTTTGGCTCTAAAATTTTATATTCCCCATTTAATTGTTTAATTAAAAGTTCAGAATCAGACCTCAATTCAATTTCACTGCTTTTTGCCAATTTTTTTCCAAAAAGAGCTTTAAATTTCTTGAGAGCAAAAATTACGGCCCGATATTCAGCCTCGTTATTAGTAGTTTCGCCCAAATACTCAGAATATTTTTTAAAAATTTCTCCCCTTTCATTACAAAAAACCACTCCAATTGCCGAAGGTCCGGGATTTCCACGGGAGCCACCATCCGTATAAATAATAATTTTTTTCATTTTTTGTTTTTTAAATTTTCTATCAGACAATTTTTAAATTTTTCTAAATTTTCATTTTTTATTCTAAAACCCGAAGCTAAAGGATGACCGCCATAGGTTTCAAGATATTGAGAACATTTTTGCATTAGCTTTACACTATTAAATTCCGATGGCACTCTAACTGTTCCCTGGCTTTGTTTTTCAGCGATTTTGAATAAAAAGATTGGTTTTTGATATCTCTGACAGATTCTGGAAGCTACCGGACCCAAATTAGTTATCGGCCAATCATTCCCGCCTTCAAAAATTATTTTTTCTTTCATTTTTTTAAGAATTCTCTCTTCCACTTCGTCGGTTATTTCCTTAATTCGAACGTGCTTTTGATAACTTTTTTCCAGCAGATTTTCAGCTAAGGATTCTGCTATTTTTTCCTCTTTCTCAGTTAAAAGCAAATAAGCTTCATTTAAATGGTCTTTTTTGTCAGCGGCATTCAAAGAGGAAATAATTTTCTGGCTGAGTTCCTGAAATATTCCCCGATTTTTAAGGGAATCAATTGAAAAAAAGGCTCTTAGCCCTGGTCTGAAAGTATTCTTTAAAGAAGCCAAACCTTCTTCAATAAAAATCTGATTATCTTTGACCTTTGGCATCAGGTCAGAAATAGTCGCCAATGCCACCAGCTCAAGGAAGTTTTCTCTTAATCTTTGACTTAATTTTTCACCAAGAAGAGTTTGAGAAAGTTTAAATGAAATGCCGGCTGTAGCTAAACCTTGAAAAGGATATTTATCCCCTTTTTGTTTTGGGTCAACAATTATTTTAGCTTCAGGCAGCTTATCCAAAATTTCATGATGGTCAATGATTATTACTTCAAAGCCAAATTTTTTGGCTAATTTTACTTCTTTGAAATTTCCTATTCCGAGGTCTAAACTAATCAATATTGCCGGAGAAAAATTTTTAAGATAATCTAAAGCACTCTCATTAATTCCATAACCTTCTGTTTCTCTGTCCGGAAAATAAACAGCGGAGACCTCTCCACCCAAACTTTTTATCACCTCTTTTAAAATTATAACCGAGCTTACGCCATCTAAATCAGCGTCTCCATAGAGAATAATTCTTTCTTTATCTTTTAGCGCTTTTAAAATTCGACTGGCTGCTTTTTTTAGATTTTTTATTTCCATTTCTTCAGAGCTTCCCGCTCAGCTTTACTGAGCGAGGCTCGCTCTTTTCAAGAGCGGCAATTCCGGGTAGAGTTTCTCCAGCTAAAAAATCAAGCATTGCTCCACCGCCACTAGAAACATGATTAAACTTATCTTTTAAATTGTATTTGGTTAAAAAGGCATCGGTATCCCCTCCGCCAACTACTTTGAAAGCCGAGCGATTTTTCAAAATAGCTTGAGTTATTAGTTTTGTCCCTTTTTCAAACTGAGCTTCCTCATACAATCCCAGAGGCCCATTCCAGACAATGGTTTTGGCTTCTTTAATTATGTCAGAAAATATTTTAATAGTTTCAGGCCCGATATCATAAACCCCTTCTTCTTTTTTAACAGTTCCCAAACTGCCTTTTCTCAGATACTTTTCTTCCAAGCCGGTTTTTAAATCTTTAAGAGAAATAATGCCATCTATTGGCAAATGAAGCTTGGGGTTGGTCAATTCTATCTTTTTGATTTTTTCTAAAATCTCAGGGTCTATCAGTTCTTCTTTGACTATTATTCCTTTTGCCTCCAAAACCGTATTGGCGATTTGACCTCCTAATAATAAGTGGTCAGCTTTCTTTAAAAATTGTTCAATAACCTTGATTTTGGTCGAGATTTTCGCCCCGCCAATTATTGCCACCAAAGGGTGAACGGGTTTTTCTGAAATTTGAGATAGAACCTTTATTTCCTTTTCTAATAAAAACCCCATGGCTGAAGGTAAATATTCTGGAACGCCGACAATTGAAGCATGTTTTCTATGGCAGGCGCCGAAAGCATCGTTAATATAACTATCAGCCAGTCTTGAGAGTTCCCGGCTAAAATTTTCTTCATTTTCCTCTTCTTCTTGGTGAAATCTCAAGTTTTCTAAAAGTAAAATTTCGCCAGGTTTCATTTTTTCTATCAAATCCTTAACTTCTCTGCCCAGACAATCCCTGGTTTTAAAGACCGGTAAATTAAGATATTCCTTTAATTTATCTTTAATTGGAGTTAATCTCAAACTTTCTACAACCTGGCCTTTTGGGTCATCTAAATGACTCATTAAAATCACCTTTGCCTTTTCTTTAATTAAATACTCAATTGTTGGCAGGGTGGCTTTTATCCTAAAATCATCTAAAATATCCCCCTTGGGACTAAGGGGAACATTAAAATCAGCTCTGACCAAAACTCTTTTTCCCTTAAAATTTAAATCTTTAAGTTTTTTCACCCCGTTAGAAGTCTGTCTTTATGTAACTAAAATAGTTAATTTCAGATAGACCTTTATTTTGGCTCAACCCCGTTATTGTAGAGCCCCGTTAGAAATCTGATACCTACTTTATTAAATATTTCTTCCAATTGTACAGAATTAATCTTGACCCCAATTTGCTATTGTTCTGAGTAGAAAAATTTCGAATAAATTTTTCTGCCAAGGATTTCTAACGGGGTCAAAGACTTCTAACGGGGTTCACCCCGTTAGAAGTCTATCATTATATAGCAAGAAGCTAATTTCAGATAGACTTTCATTTTTTAATTATACCCCGTTATCGTGAAGCAGAAAAAATTTCTATAATTTTTTCTGCCCAGGACTTCTAACGGGGTTCATCTGGCTTTTTAAGAGCTTTTTCTAAAACCTTTTTTAATTCTTCAATATTGACTTCTTTTCTTTTTGGTTTTGGCTTTTCTTCAGTTTTTTTTGAAAGAGAAAAACCAACAGGAATCGATTTTTTTACTGCCTCTAAAGAAATAGTTTGGGTTTTCTCTTGCTTTTTTAAGCAGGCTTTACAATAAATCGGTCTGACGCCATCTGGCGGAAAAATTACTTTTGTTTTTTTTCCGCAAATCGAACATTGGGCATCATATAAACCAGAAGGAGATGGACTCGGCGCAAACTTAGATTCTAGTGTTCCTATCCAGCGTTCGATTTTATCTTCAATTGTTTGCCTGGGAGTACTATATCTTTCCCGGGTGATCTGAATAATTTTTTCGGCATTTGATTTTTTCGGTTTTTCAAAAGGCAGAAGAGTTTCAGCTGAGAACGGCCGACTAGAAATGCCATCAACCATTAATTTTAAATAAATATTGTATTTGGCTAAATTAACCAAATCTTCGGCTTTAAATTCAGGAATAAATTCTTTTTCCAAAAACTCGGCATCCTCAGCTCCGACTCGAAAAGTAATCAAAGTTCCGATATTGCCAAAGACAGCATCTCTGACTTTGGTGCTTTTTCCAGTGGCAGTCATTTCTTCTAACTGAGCAATGTATTGATTAGCCAGGGTTAAAACCAATCTGTATTTTCTGGCTTCGGATAAAATATTAACAAAAGAGTCGGTGGCAAAGTTTTGAAATTCATCAACATACAAATAAAAATCTTTTCTCTTTTCTTCAGGAATATCAACTCTGGACATGGCTGCCAATTGTAATTTGGTAACCAAGAGAGCTCCCAGTAATTTTGAATTATCTTCCCCTATCTTTCCTTTTGATAAATTGGCAATAAAAATTTTTCCCTCATCCATCATTTTTCTCATATCAATTTTTGAGCGCACCTGACCAATGATATTTCTGACTAAAGGATTGGAAATGAACTGACCGATTTTGTTTTGAATGGCGGCCGTAGCTTCAACTTCGTATCTCTGAGTGTATCTGGCAAATTCGTTCAGCCAGAAAGATTTAATCATTGGGTCAGTTAAGTTCTCAACTATTTTCTTTCGGTATTCCGGGTCGGCTAACATTCGATTCACTCCCAAAATAGTGGAATTCTGGTATTCCAAAAGGGATAAAATGGCATTGTTTAAGATATATTCCATCCTGGCTGACCAAACATCGGGCCAAATCTTTTTAAAGACATCCATTAAACCGGAAGCAACCAAATACCTGTGTTCTGCTCCCACTTTTTCCATAATATTAAAGGCAATCGGATAATCTAAATCAGCTGGATTAAAATAAATAACATCATTGACTCTTTTTTGGGGGATAAAATCTAAAATTTCTTCAACCACCTCACCATGGGGGTCAATAAAACCAATTCCCCGGCCGGCTTTAATATCTTGGATAGCCATATTTTTTAAAAGAGCGGTCTTTCCCATGCCGGTTTTTCCAACAATATAAACATGCCGTCTTCGGTCATCGGTTTTAATTCCAAATTTTTTTCTCTGATTGCGAAAAGTTGTTTCGCCAAAAAGATTTATTTCTTCATTTTTCATTTTCATGGTTATTCAACGGGTAATCCTGATGGCGGTCCTTTTTTAGATTCGACCCTTGATAATCCCGGTACCGGCGCCACTCGCCAAGATGGAAAGTGAAAAAGAGAAGCTAATTCTTCGGTATTCAAAATAAAACTCCCTTTATCTCTTTTAGTAAATCTAGGAAATAAGGGATTTTCTCTCATACGATAATTTCTGAATATCTTTCGACGCCTTAAATATGACCTTCTATCTCTTATAAGATTGATTGGCGGAAACCAAATTGATTTTTTAATTTTAGTTAGAGTGTTTCCCCAGGGATGAGGCGCATTCATATTGGCAGTGACATAGCAATTAAAAAAATTAAAAGCCAATCTAAAATTCTGTTTAAACCAGACCTCTCTTTTTCCTAAATAAATAAATCTGATACCGCAGGAAAAAGCTGGTTTGGAAATTTTATTTTCTATTCCAGCCACTACTTCTCTTTCACCCGGGGTCATTCTTAATTCAGGGGCGATAAATTCTGGTTCCGGAGCTTTTTCTTCTTTTGGCTTTCCGGTAATTAAGATTTCCAGTGCCTCCTCAATAATTGACTTTGGTTTTGCTTTTTCCCCTGGTGGTCTTTTGGCAATTTCATCCCGGATTTTCTCGCCTTCTTTAATAAATGGTTTCACAAATTCCTGGGAAATGGGACTTGCTCTGATTTGAATCCAGAATTGCTCTCCGGGTTTTATCTTAGCAAATCCTTCTAATAAATTAGCAATCGGGTCAACAATTTTTTCCGGTTCTTTTTCCTGTTCAGTTTCAAATTTAGGATAGGTTTTAATCGGGTAGGGGTCGGGTCTATCTAAAAAATAATCAGTTGCAAAGAGGTCCCAATCTTTATTAGGAATATCCTGGGGAACTAATTTTGAGTAATCCTCAACTTCTCTGATTTCAGCTTCTGGATATTGGGAATAAATAGCTGCTTCTATTCCATCGCGATAGATATTAAAAAATCTGATAAAAAAATGAATCTCTCCACCAAGGGAAACTGTTTCAAAAGAAAGTCCGGTTTGTAATTGTCCGTCAATCCATTTTTCCCAATTGTCAGGAGGATGATAGACAACTCCGTGAAGAGCTTCCATTACATTTTCCATTGCCCTGATTGGTTTTAAAATCTCTTTTGGTATTTTGACTTCCAGTACAATTGTTTTATAAAAAGCCGTTAGCCAGCGCTCTCTTCGCCACCAGAGCCAAAAATACAAAAAGAGTTGCAATAAAATAAAAGGAAGAAATAACCACCACCAATTTTTGGTGATTTGCCAGAGAATTTCAAAAGTTAAAGATAATGATGGAACTTCGAACATAAAAATTTTTATATGATATTGTTAAATTTCTTTAATAAAAAACTTTCCTTGAGAGTCTCTGAAAAAATATTTTTTATTGCTTAAATTTAATAAAACTGTGTTTTCTTTGACGAACCTCTGTTTTAAAACCTCATTTAAAATTTCTTCTTTAGTTAAAGGTTTTTCTCCCTCTTTTAAAATTTTAAGAATCACATCCTTTACCTGACCTGGATAATATCCCCACTCCTGAAGAGCATAAACTCCCCTGCCGACTAAAACAAACCTCGGGTCTTTAATCAGCTCATTGTGAACGGTTTGAAGATGACTTCCCTCAATCAAATTGGCAATTTCAGAAAAATGAAGGGGTTTGCCGATTTTTTTAAAAACCAAATAGGCCTTGTCTTTTATTCCCCTTGGATTAATTTCCGGCCAATCTTTCAAGCCATAAAGACCTTCTTCATTTTTTTGAATTTTTTTTGAAATTTCCAAAAAAGAGCTTAAAACCTCTTTTTTTATAGGCAGAGGATATTTTAAATCTTCAATTGGTAAAAGTTTTCCTGATTTCTGGAGTTGGTTTGAAAAAGAACCAATGATTTTTTTAGCTAAAGAAAAAGAGTCTTTGTCAATAAACCACAAAGAATAAAGGTCCTTATTCTCTGATAATCTTTGAAATGGTGGCTTAATGGTTAAAAGAAAATTAACCTCATTTTGCCAGTTTCTGCCTCCTAAATCAGCTAATAGTATTTCTTCCTTTCTTAAATCTCCAACTTTTTTAAAGTAATTTAAAAATAATTGAAATGCTTTTTGATATTTTTCGGCTTTGGGTCTTATTTTTTCCAAACCCGTTTCTTGGATTTGGCGAACTCTTTCCCTACAAATGCCGAAATTCTTGCCAATTGATTCTAAGGTTTCTTTATTAGGTAGTTTATTTAAACCAAAACGCCGAGAAATTACCTCTTTCTGGCGCTGGGCTAAATCAGAAAGTAAATCTGAACAAATTTTTTGATAATTAAAGTTGTCCATGTTCCAAATTAAGGTGTATTTTATTTATTTAACCATTTTCAATAAATCTGTCAACCGGGTAGTGAAATTTTAGAAACCGGATAACAGGGCTGAAATAATCCCGACTAAAAATATTCCATCGAAAACTCCGGCTCCGCCAATGGAAATTAAACCCGGGCTTAGTTTTTGAATTCTCCTTAAATTTAAAATATCAGCTCCGATTAAAGTGCCCAAAACCCCGGAAATGAAGCTAACCGGAGCAGCAAAATTAGGAGCTAAAATTAAAGAAAAAATGGCTGAGAAAAAAGGTGGAATAAAAGTTGGCAAAACCACTCCCCTGCCAGGAATAATTTTGGCTAAAAATTTAGAGATTATAATCATCAAAACTGTGGCAATAAAAACCGGTTTTAATTCAAAACCCTTCTGCCACAAAAGAAAAAGAAAATAAAAAGAAAGCAAAGCAGGAATAATCGCTCCGCCTAAATTAATAGCTGTATAATGGGTTTCCAATTTAGGCACTTGCCATAAACCAAAAAATCGAGATTCACTCTTATAGAATAACTTCTTTTTAGTTATTGGAATATTAATAACAGAACCAATAAGAATTAAAAAGAGGATAAATATGGTTGCTTCCTGAGAAATCCCCAGTTTGGCAAAGCCAAGAGTAACAATATGAAAATAACCCAGTAGAAATAAAACTGGCAAAAGCAAAATAAAATAAACAATAAAGATTATTAAAGCTATTGGAAAGAAAAACACATTTTTAATATTTTATTACTTCCCATGACATTTTTTGTATTTTTTACCAGAACCGTCCGCCTTCGCCAGGGCTATGGCGGGACTCCGCTTAGACCGTGGAAAAAACCTAAATATTCCGGCCATGGCAATGTTTATATTTTACTGGACGCCCATCGGGTTTTTTCGCTCCGCAAGGGCAGGGGTCATTTCTGCCGACTTTGTTTTTTTGAGCTGGTACTTGATTAACTGCAGTTGCTGCACTTTGGGGTCGGACCTGAGTGATACTGACTTTCAAAAGAGTATTGGCAACAGCTGACTCCATTACTGATAATAATTTTTTAAACATTTTATGGCCCTCTGATTTATATTCAACCAAGGGGTCCATTTGACCGTAAGCCCTTAACCTGACTGAATCTCTCAGATATTCCATATTTTCCAAATGGTCAATCCAAAGGGTATCTAAAATTCTTAAAGAAATAAACTTGGAAATTTGATAAAATTGATTCTGACCGATTTCTTTTTCTTTTTTTTCCAAATCTTCTTTGGAAAGACCTGATTTTAAAAATACCTCTAAGATTCTTTCTCTTAACTCCTGAGGTAAAGCCGATAAGATTTCTTTTCTCTTTCTATAAATTGTCTCTCTGTGTTTGACCATTACATCATCGTATTCCAAAACATGTTTTCTCAAATCGAAGTTTGACCCTTCAATTTTTGATTGGGCTTCTTCAATGGCTTTGGAAACCAGTTTTGCCTCAATTGGTTCGTCTTCGGGTATTTTCAAAGCATCCATTAAAGATTTTATTTTGTCTCCGCCGAAAATTCTCATTAAATCGTCTTCCAAAGAAACGAAAAATTGAGAAGAACCCGGGTCACCCTGACGACCGCTTCTTCCCCTTAATTGATTATCAATTCTTCTGGCTTCGTGTCTTTCAGTACCAATAACATGAAGTCCGCCTAAAGTTTTAATTTTTTCAGCCTCTTTTAAATCTTGAGGGTTGCCGCCTAAAATTATATCAACTCCTCGGCCAGCCATATTGGTTGCTACAGTAACTGCTTCCAATTTTCCTGCCTGGGCAATAATTTGACCTTCTCTCTGGTGATTTTTGGCATTTAAAATTTGATGGGGAATTCCTTCTCTCTCTAATAACTTTCCTAAATATTCATTCTTCTCAACCGAACGGGTACCAACTAAAATTGGTTGGTCAAGTTTATATCTTTCTTTAATTTCTTGAACTAAGGCCTTAAATTTGCCAGTTTCGGTCTTATAAACTTTATCGGCTAACTCATTTCTTATCATTGGTTTATTGGTCGGGATAACTATCACTTCTAATTTATAAACCTTATCAAATTCCTCAGCTGAAGTGGCAGCGGTACCGGTCATTCCGGCTAATTTTTTATACATTCTAAAGTAATTTTGAAAAGTAATTGAAGCCAGAGTCACTGATTCTGGCTGAACCTTAACTTCTTCCTTTGCTTCCACTGCCTGATGAAGACCGCCTGACCATCTTCGGCCTGGCATTAATCTACCGGTGAATTCATCAACGATTATAACCTCGCCATTTCTAACCACATAATCTCTGTCTCTTTTAAAAAGAGTTTCGGCTCTCAGGGCTTGTTCCAAATGATGCAAATATCTGATTCCTTTTTCTTCATAAATATTCTTCATTCCCAAAATTTTTTCTAATTTACTGATTCCATTTTCAGTCAAGGTAACCACTCTCATCTTTTCATCAATCTGATAGTCCTCTTTTGGATTTAGTTTGGGGATAATTCCGGCAAACTCCTGATACCATTTTGAACTTTCTACATCCGGAGCTGAAATAATTAAAGGAGTTCTGGCTTCATCAATCAAAATTGAATCAATTTCATCAACAATGGCATAGTAAAATTCCTTTTGAACCCGGTCTTTCAAATCATAAATCATATTGTCTTTTAGATAATCAAAACCAAATTCATTATTGGTGCCATAAGTAATATCAGCTAAATAAGCTTCTTTTCTTTCGCAAGGTCTTAAAAAATCTTCAACCACGTAAAAGCCTCCCAGCTCATCTCTTAGTTTATCTTTTTCTTCAGCCGGCTTTTTGTATTCCGGGTCATATAAAAAAGATTGCTCATGATTTAAGCAACCAACACTTTGGCCCAAAAGATGATAAATCTGACCCATCCAAACCGCATCTCTCCTGGCTAAATAATCATTGACAGTCACCAAATGAACTCCTTTTTCTGTTAAAGAGTTTAAATAAAGAGGCAGAGTTGCAGCTAGGGTTTTTCCTTCACCGGTTTTCATTTCAGCAATTTTTCCCTGGTGCAAAACTATTCCGCCCATCAACTGAACATCAAAATGACGCTGCTTTAAAGTTTTCTTTGAGGCTTCCCTGACCAAGGCAAAAGCCTCGGGTAAAATATCATCTAATGTTTCTCCTTTCCTTGCCCCGTACCGAGCTTGCTCTGGTGCGGGGTTTAATCTTTCTTTTAATTCTTTGGTTTTTTCTTTTAGCTTTTCATTAGAAAATTGCTCGAATTCATTTTCGAGTTTATTTATTTTCTCAACTAATGGCTGAAGCTTTTTTAGATATTGCTTATTAACATCACCAAAAATTTTACTAAAAATTGACATATTATTTATTTTAATCTCTTTTCAAAAAAAATAAAGGGATTTTGTTCCCTCAAAATTGGTCAAGACTACAACCCGCCCACCACCCTCCCGCCTCGACGGCGGGCCCCTTAGTTCTTGACACCGATTTTTAACGATAGGATTTAGGTAAAACTGTTGAGGAAAAATGAATTTCCGGAGAATAATATTTTGTTTTCAGTTTTAATTTTTTGTATTTTTCTTTTATTTTTTTGAAGCTGATTTTATCAAGGTTAATTTCTTTTGAACCAAAAGAAAAAGTATGCTCATCAAAGGGATAACAAGCGACAAATGCCCGGTGAATTTTAAAATAAGGAAAAACTTTGGCAATGTCCTTTCTCGCTTTTTTGGCAAAGGGTTCCCTGATATAACCGCTCTGAACACCAATTACTCCTTTGTTTTTTAAAGCGCGTGAGACATCCTTATAAAAACCAATTTTCCAGAGTAAAAGCGAAATACCGGTCGGGTCGGTTAAATCAATGATTATAACATCAAAAAAGTCATTATATTTCTTGACAAATTTTAAACCATCTTCATTAAAAACTTTCACTCTTTTGTTATTAAAAGCTCCATTGGAAAGCGAGGGTAAATACTTTTTTGAAACTTCAATGACTTTAGCATCAATATCATCAAGAAAAATTTCTTTGACCGGATATTTCGCCACCTCTCTCAGGGCTCCGCCATCTCCGCCACCAATTATTAAAACCCTTTCTGGCTTTTGATGATAAAGAAAAGCAGGATGAATTAACATTTCGTGATAGACAAATTCATCTTTAGTTGAAAGCTGAACTAATCCATCCAAAACCAGAATTCTGCCAAATTCTTCTGTCTCAAAAACTTCAATTTTCTGGAATTTGCTTTTTCCAGAATAGATTTCCTTTTCAATAGCAAAACCCCAGCTAGAGGTTGGTAATTCCCCTGGCAGAAAATCTTCAAAAAACCAATTTTTACCAGAAATAAATTTCTTTTTCACCCCGTTAGAAGTCTGTTTTATATAATATATATGATTAATTTCGACAGACCCCGTTAGAAGTCTGTCAATTCTGGATTCTTGTTAGTTACAGAATAGACAGATTTTT
>Ga0315296_10001788_pt1 | contig 18709 bp, 16 predicted proteins | sample YL17G14_18_MG_FD_203921 | JGI IMG/M metagenome (GOLD analysis project Ga0315296, IMG submission 203921) | Sediment microbial communities from Yellowstone Lake, YNP, Wyoming, USA - YL17G14_18 | ecosystem: Environmental > Aquatic > Freshwater > Lake > Sediment | place: USA: Wyoming | collected... | reverse complement strand
ATCCGTTTTCCGATGAGAAATATGCCCCATGCCGCAAAGAAGCCAAGAATCGCGGAAAGCAGCCTGGCCACGACTTCCGTGTTTCCGAGAGGCAGGATAAAATGGAGGAGAAGAGGATAAAGAATGCTGCCATAATTTGTGACCAGGAGATAGGACACCGGCTTTTGGGCAAATTCAACTGTATTAAAACGCTCATCCCCATATAGAGGCCGCGTTCCCAAATGGTAAAAGCGAAGGGCAAAGGCCAGAAGGAGAATGATCCCCAGGACCATGAAAGGAAGGCGCTGCCGGTTTATGGAGGCGATGGCCATTTTTCAACCGCTATTATATATCAATCGAGCTCCGTCCATGTAAATAAAAATAGGGATTAAAGTTTGGCCAAGAAATCGGCGGAGAAGATGTCCATCATCGACGAAGAGTGCCCCAGAATTCGTCGCCGCGGCTGGGCTATGATATACTTGAAACTGATGATCTTTATGATGCCGATGCAAGATCCGCTGCCGAACCTGGCCGCGGGCGCTTGGTGGGCCGACATGGAGGAAGTCTTTCACACCGATTGACAAAGGACGGCGATGGAACGCACCGCGAACGGCCTGGCCAAACTGGACCGGATGAACAAAGCGCTTCGCCACGAGGAAGCGGACCGTGTCCCCATCAGCGATTTCTTCTGGGGAAGCTTTCTGGAGCGTTGGCGCAAAGACCTGGGCTTGCCGGCCGGCACCGATATCTACAAATACTATGACCTCGACTGGATCGTCACGGTCCCCAATATGGATCCGCATGTCAAGCCGTTCGAGATCCTCGAGGAAACCGGCGAGCACGTCATCGTCCGCACCGGCTTTGAAGCGGTGATCAAGAAACAATTCGCCGACCCGATGCCCGCCTTTTTGAAATTCGAGACCGATTCCCTGGAAAAGCTGTCCGCTCTGCGGTTCGATGATCCCTGGGATGACCGGCGCTACTTCAGCCCGGGCGATAACCAGATTGCTGGCGTCGGCGACGGCTTCGCCCGGAACTCGCCGGCCTGGGTCGAGACCGTTAAGACGCTCCATCCCGATTTTCCCGTCTACGGCAGCGTTTGCGAAGGGCAGGAAATGTTGTGGCGCATCATCGGCTCGGAAAACGTCATGCTCTGGATCGGGCTTTATCCGGATGAGATCGGCAAATTCTTGGAACGTCTCGGCGAGTTTGCCATCGGGCTCGCCAAGGCTCAGATCAAGGCCGCGGGAGGGCTGTTGGACGGCATGGTCGTCTGGGGTGATGTGGCCTATCGCAAAGACCTCTTCTTTTCGCCCGCCTATTGGCGCAAACATTTCAAGCCCATCGTCAAGGAGATCGTGGACGAGTGCCACGCGCACCGTCTGCCCGTCATCTATCATGGATGTGGGAACGTCCGGCGTATCTTTGCCGATTTCATCGAGATCGGCGTGGATGCCTACAACCCGCTCGAGGCCAAAGCAGGACTTGACGTGATCGAACTGCGGCGGCAGTACGGCCATAAGATCGGCTTTTGCGGCAACATGGACGTGATCACGTGGGCCCGCGGCACGCAGGATGAGATCAAGAGGATGGCGCTGACGAAGTTGAACGCGGCCAAAGGAGGCGGCTATATCGTCCAGTCCGATCACTCGGTGCCGAACAATATCTCGGGCCGGAACTATGATTACCTGGTCCATCTTGTCCGCGAGCACGGCCGGTATCCGCTCCGGCTCGGCGAGTACGACATCCCGGACATCCGCTGATTTTCAAATACTTGGGGACACGTACCGAAGGTACATGTCCCCGTTTTACATATTGATTAGCCGCCGTCTAAACTCTCTGGCCAGGTTTATCGTATAATATTGGCAGGTGGCTTTATCGGAAAGGAGACCGGGCATGAAATGCGACAGATGCGGCAGGGATTTTCCTTCGGAATTCTATTTCAAGGCGAGAGGCGTCTGCAGCGATTGCTATGACAAGCTCTCGCCGGAAGAAAAAGTGGAGGCCAAGAAGCCGCCGAAAATTCACGCCATGACGACGACGGCTTTCACCATCGATGGCTACCAGATCACAAAATCTCTCGGCGTTGTGCGGGGAATCATCGTCCGGTCGCGCTCGGTCTTCGGGACAATCGGCGCCGGCATCCAGACCCTGGTCGGCGGCAACATCACCCTTTTTTCCGAACTCTGCGAGCAGACGCGCGCCGATGCCTTTGAGATGATGGTCAGCCACGCCCAGGAGATCGGGGCCAATGCCTTGATCGGCGTCCGCTATGATGCGACGGAGATCATGCAGGGAGTCACGGAAGTCCTCTGCTATGGCACGGCCGTCGTCGTCAAGGCGATAGAATAATAAAACGGGGGGACATAATTTTCTGTCCGCGGCTGCACAAGTCTTAATATTGCTCCATCTGAAGAGAATTGCCTCGCCCCAAGCGGGGCTCGCGAAGACATCTCTTTAATCCGGTTTTTAAACCGGGGCATAAAAAAGGGGACGAGTAATTATTAAAAAATGGGGCCGTGTACCCACAAGTAAGTACCTGTCCCCAAATATTGTCTGGAATTTTGAGGCTGTCACCAAGAGCGAATTCGCCAGAAATATTGGTTTTACGGGAAGGAGTTCATCGCGACTTTTTTTGTGTTGACTCCGGTTTTTTTCTGTGATATTAAATTTGACGATTTTGGGGAAAATCAAAAATAGCAGCTAGAGGTTATTAAATCGCAAAAATCTCTTTTTATGAGGAGGTAAAATGGAACACATCGTTTTCTATGCCGTGGCCGCTTTTGCGGGCCTTAGAGCGCTTTGTCCCCCGGACGCGGGGCTTAGGGACCGCGATCCCTGCCCCGATCCTCTGGCAAGAGTTCTCTATGGCTTTATTACAGGAGCGATCGCTGCCGGCGCCTATTTTTTTCTATTTGTCGGAAAACGGGCTCTCGAATGCTGCGATCTCATTGCTGTCGCCATACTCGCTTACCTCTTCTCCTATTTCATCTGGGCCCTCTTTTTTGCAAAAAAAGCGAGAACATAATCGAGGCGAGCCGCTGAATCCTGCAAAAAACAAAGACAGAAGAAAAAAACCATCCGGACAATCTTTTAACGTACGCTCAGCGAGCTTCTCCCTCAATCCGAAGCAGCGTTTAGCCTAGACTGGTCGGAGTCGAACCGGATTTAAATAGAGAGGGCGTATTATGCATAGTCACGCAGAGAAAGAAGAAATGATCGGAAAAACGATCGGCCACATCCGCATCATGGGAAGATTGGGCAAAGGAGGAATGGGAGAAGTCTACCTGGGTTTCGATGATAAATTGGAGCGAAGGGTTGCCGTTAAAGCGATCGGCGCAAAATCTCGGTACGACGCACGCACAAAATCCCGATTTTTGCGAGAGGCTCGCGCACTTTCTCATCTGGGACACCCGCATATCTGTCAGATCTATGATTATGTCGAGGGAGATACCAGCGACTATCTCGTGCTCGAGTTTATCGAAGGAAAAAGCTTAAAACATAAGATTGATGAAGGGATAGAGAGCCCCCTGAAACTGAAGATCGCAGAGCAAATCGCCGAAGTGCTGGTGGTCACCCACAAGAAAGGAATTATCCATCGCGACCTTAAGCCATCCAACATCATGATTACCGATAAAAATGAGGTTAAGGTTTTAGATTATGGATTGGCGCGATTTGTTCAAGCAAAACATGAAAGCAGAGGGCTCGAACAGAAAGACGAGGTTGCCCCTGCCGAACCGGAAGGCGACGCTCAATTAGATCAAAAGGATGCCACCTGGACTCTCCCTCAACACGATGATGTGTCCGAGGCAGACTCGGGGCCGCCTCCGATTGTGAGCTTTATGACCCGAGACGGAATGATCATGGGAACGCCGTTCTACATGAGCCCTGAACAAGCCAGAGGTGAAGCCGCCAGCGCGGCCAGCGATATGTACTCTTTTGGGCTTGTCTTGCAGCAGATGTTCACGGGCAAATTACCCTATGACGAGACTGTCGACCGGACAACGATCCTCAACTTGGCCCAGAAAGCAGAGACGGTCCCCATAACGGGAGTGAGTGCGGATCTCTCCGCACTAATCAATCGTCTGAAATCGCCCATCCCTGCTGCCAGACCATCGGCGACCGAGGCGTTGGAAAAAATACAGAGAATTCGGGAAAAACCGAAAAGGCGAGTCAGAAATCTTATCATCAGTTCCGTTGCTTTGGCCTTTATTCTCCTTGGATTCAAGTACATATGGGATCTTCGCCAAGAGCGCCAACTGGCTCTTCAGGCACGTGACGAAGCCACGAATGTTGCGAATTTTCTTGTGAATCTTTTTAAAGTCTCTGATCCGGGAGAAGCGCGCGGCAACACCATCACGGCCAGGGAAATCCTGGACAAAGGCGCTAAAGAGATTGAACGCGGACTTGAAATTCTTCCCCTGACCAAGGCTCGGCTCATGGAAACCATCGGGACGGTCTATCGCAATCTAGGGCTTTATCGAGAATCAGAACCACTGACGAGAAAAGCCTTGGAGATTCAAGAAAAGCAACTCGGAAAGGAGGATCTTCAGGTCGCGCGAAGCCTCGTGAACATGGCCTTGCTTTACGAGCGGCAGGGCAAGTATCCGGAGGCGGTGCAATGCTCCGAACGCAGTCTGGAAATCCAGAAAAAGAGACTGGGGTCTGATCATCCCGACACTGCCTCAAGCCTCCATTTGCTCGGACGCATATACTATAGACAGGCAAAACTCAAGCAGGCCGAGTCTTTTTACGAGCCGGCGCTGAAAATGCGCGAAAAAACGCTCGGTCCCAATCATCCAGATGTTGCCGAAAGTTTGAATGACCTCGGGGCCCTTTATTACCTCCAAGGTCAGTTTGATAAGGCGGAACAGTGCTACAAGAGGGCTTTGGTCATTAGAGAATCTGTTTTGGGAACCGACCATCCGGACGTCGGCAATACACTCAACAGTCTGGCAAGTCTCTATCTCTGGCGAAAGCGATATAGTGAGGCAGAGCCTCTTTACCAGAAATCGTTATCGATTCGCCTAAAAACCCTTGGCCCCGATCACCCCGTAGTGGCCAACAGCTACAATAACATTGCCATTCTTTACCAATATCAAAAAAATTATCCAGAAGCAGAAAAATATTACAAGAAATCGCTGGAGATCCGAAAAAAATCGCTAAGGGAAGACCACCCTGATCTTGCCGGCGGGCTAGAAGACTTGGCCAGTCTTTACCAGGTTATGGGGAGGATTTATGAAGCAGAAACGATGTATAGGCAGGCTCTTTTATTGTTAGAAAAGGCCTATGGTTCTGACAATCCAGAATTGGTCAGCGTTCTCAATAACCTAGCCTATATCTACATGGACCTGGGCTCTTACAGCAAAGCGGAAGTAAATTTCAAGCGATCGTTCAATATTATGAAAAAAGCTTTTGGCCCTGGCCATCTTCGGACAGGCCGATGCTTGGCCAACCTTGGCTATCTCTATCTTAAAGCCGGACGCTACGACGAATCGGAAAAACAATATCAAAGTGCGATTGCCATTTTGGAAAAGGAGAGGGGTCCTGAAGATGCCGGTATTGCCGAGTACCTCAGTGATCTCGGCCGGCTGTGCTTAAAAACAGGCAGGTACGGAGAGGCAGAAAAGCATTTGAAGCGGGGCTTGGCGATTTGTGATAAAAGCGGCGAGAAAACTAAGCCGGCGGTGCGAGCCAGCATTCTCGGCAATTTTGGATGTCTTTACGATCGTGGATTCGGACGATATGAGGAAGCTGAATCATATTTCAAAAAGGCTCTGAAAATCATTGAGCAAGATTTAAGCACGAGCGATTCTGAAGTCCGAGAAGCCATGAAAGAGTATGCCGATTTACTCAGAAGGTTGGGCAAGGACAAGGACGCAAAAGAGCTTGAAGCGCGGCTAAAATCCAGCTTAAAGAAATAAGCAAAAAACCTTGAAGCTTGGCGTGACTCTGCCGCAGCTTCGCAAATTTTAATATTCGTCCAGCAGAGGGGATTGCCGCGCCCCAACTAGAACTCGCAATAATTTAGAGGATTAAAATAATTAAGGGGACAGGCACATTCAAATAGGCATCTGTAAATAAGTGCCTGTCCCCATAGCTCAATCTGTCCCCGAAACTCAATCAGCCGTCATGGGCGTGACGATCATGACGGCGATCTCGATAAGGATCTTTGAGCACTCTTCCGCTTTTCCCTGTTGAATCTGGGCCCGGGCGGCTTGGAGTTGCCGGCGGGCATAGTCCGAGGCTGCGGCTGCGTTTTTTATCTCAGCGGGCATCGAGAATTTCTGGCCGGAGTGGGTCAGGACATAGCACTCGCTGAGCAGGGTGATTCCTTCTTGATTGAATATCGATGTCTTCTCGAACAGGCTCTTGGCCTTTGTCATCTTCTCACCGAACGCGGCAGGAAACGATGTGTCGGGAGCGGCCAGAGTGATGGCCTCTACCAATGACAGGAATCCGTCCTTACAATCCTTGTCGGAAGGCTGCTTCTCCAGTAAAAGATCGCCGGCAAGCTTGATTTTCGCATCGATTTTTTCCGCGTCTTTGATCGCGGCCCAACCGAACGAAAACGCCAGCAGCGTGATCGCTACGAGAACACACACTTTGTTTTTCATCCTAAGCTCCTCATTTTGAATTCAGACATTCAGGTTGTCCTTTCAATCAAGAAACCGTCCGGCGTGGCCGTTTTGTTTACGACAATTGGAAAAAATCGTCATGAAAAGCTAAAATAGGCCTGAACCCGGCCTTCTATCAAAGAATAGATATGTCAGCCGCCCGTAAACATTCCTTCCCCCTGAAACGGTTACCCTTATGGAAGAACGATGGATCTCACGCTGGCTTCTCAAGAAACCGCAAGCCGCTGCGGCGAATGCGGCCGGGAGTATCTCATGGAGATACCCGAGCCGGACGATAGGACTTTCTACGAAGAGCTGATTGGCCCGATTGAATCCCAGATGATGCGCTCCATTTGGCGAGTCGTCCGCCACCCGGAGCTGGCGGAAGACGCTCTTCAGGACGCCCTGGCCATCATCTGGCGGAAGCGGGATCTCATCCGGCGCCACCCCAATCCCCGGGCGCTCGTCCTGAAGATCTGTCTGAATGCCGCGTGCGACTCGTTAAGGAAACGAAACCGCTTTCTCCCTTTGCAGACGGCCTCGCTGTCCGCTCAGGGACAGGACATCTCCGACCCGTCGGATGTCGGTCGCCAAGAAAGGAAGCGGCTGGAAGACGAAGTCCTTAGAGCTATCGCCCGCCTTCCCAAAAAACAGGCGGCGGCGGTTTTGATGAGGATCGTCCAGGACCAGCCCTATGATGCCATCGCCAAGGTGTTGGGGTGCAGCGAGGTAACCGTAAGAATCCAGGTCTCCAGGGGAAGGGCGCGGCTGAGCCGCTGGCTCTCTCATCTGCGGCCCGATTCCCTAAAGGAGGAGTCCCGATGAAAAAAGAAAAACCTCTGGCCGTGGACGTCGATGGACTTTTGAAAGACGCCCTGCATGATGAACTCCCCGCCGAGGCAGAACGCCGGATGCAGCGACGCCTCGCCGAGTTCAAAGGAATGATCGAGCGGCCTGCCCAGCATCCCGCGACTAGCCCGGCAAGGTTCTGGCAGAGGCTGTTCCTGCCCAAAGACCGGCCGTCGGCGGTTCGCTGGATATTCAACAAGCAAGCCCTGGCATTTTTATCTATATTCATGCTGGCCGTCGGCGGATTCCTCCAGGCCATCGGCCACCGCAGCGCCCTGGCCGAAAGCTTAACAAGCCTGAGAACATCGGTTTCCGTCGCGGACAGCATACGGCAGTCCGGATTCATGGAGTGCCGGGTGCAAATGGCTGCGAAGGAGGGAGTTCGCTCGGATTATGTCATTCGCTGGATCCAGCCCGGCATGACGCGAGTGGATGTCCAAAAGGACGGGGAGGTCCGAGAGACCCTATGGATCACGAACGGCGACGTGGTCATCGTCGATCACCTAAAAAATTTACGGCAGAAGTTCACCAGTCTCAAGCAAATCCAGGACTCCGTGTTTCAACCTATCCTGAGATTTCTTTCCCCCGCTCTGCTTGCTGAGAACATGGATCAGAGATGGCAGCTTCGGCGGTTCGAGCAAAAAACCGGGAGCCATCAGGGGACGCTCACATTCGTGGATCACGAAAAGGGGTCGTCCCTTAAGATGATCGTCGACCTTGGCACTTTTTTGCCAGTCCAAATCAGCAAATTGCTTCTGGGTGCCGAGAAAGCCGGCCCTGGCGAAGAAGTTATGCGCATCGATCTTGCCTGGAATCAACCGGATTCAAGCCAATGGATGATTCCTCCGACTATTGGAAAAAATGGCAAAGGTTGACAGATCGACAAATTCGTCGATAAGGAGGAGCAACAAACATGTCCACTGAAAAAAACGGCAAAAGGCCACATCTCCTACTGTTCAGAATTTTGATCGTGGCCGCCTTGGCTGCAGCCGTCGTGCTGAGCGGCAAATTCAGCGGCTTCATGAACGCGCGCGGCTTGTTCTTTGTCCTGGCCGGAAGCGTGACGCTGGCCCTGGCCAGCTTTTCCTTCCCTGAGATTGGCGCCGCCTTCAAGCACGCGGCGGGCGCACGGGGGGAACGGGGTGACGTCCGGATATCCTTAGCTTTCTGGGAAGCTGCCGCTCGGAATGCTTGGATGAGCGGCGTTATGGGAACGATTCTGAATTTCATTGTTGCGCTTTGCACCCTCTCGGGCGGAATCGCCGATGTCGCGACCAGAATGGCGACATCTTTCCTGGCCACAGTCTATGGAATGGTCCTCGCAGTTATCTGCGCCGTTCCGGCTTGGAAACTCGGAGAGGTCCTTCGCCTCGAGCTGGCGGGGAATGTCGCGGAGACGATCCCGAAACCTGCGCCGGTAGTTGCGAAATCCATCCGATTCGAAAATGTTCTCGGCTGTCTGCTCTTCCTTGTCGCCGTTGTCTGGACAACTTTCAAGCCTGTGCTGGGCATGGCCTACCTCAATTTCTCGCCCTTTGATTGGATCATCCACTGGCCGTCTCTGCTCGTGGTTCTGGGAGGGACGATCGCCATGGTCTTGTTTGTCGGCAGCGCCGGCGCAGGGAGGATTCTAACGCCGGCTTTTGCGATCACCGGGCTGATCGGTTCGCTGATGGGATTCATCCAGGTCCTGCTCGGCTTTGCCTCCAGGAAGATCAACCTTGTTTCGGCCGGAATCACATTCGTCATCGCCTCTTGTTTCATGGCGATGCTGGGGATGATGCTTGTGGGCGGACCTTGGGAGGATCGATTGGTCAAAAAGGGACGAATAGATAAATCCTCGGCGCTCAGCCGGGCGGCGGTTTATGGTTTTCCGATCCTGGCTTTGATTTTTCTTGTCGTGGCGCTGATCTTGGTGATCACGCCCATGAAGAAAGGATAACTTGTATTTTTTTATAAGGTTCAGGTCGTCCTCATTCAGGTTTAGTATTCTTGACTTCGACCCGAGGTCGGGAATATCATTTATCTCGCGACGAACTGCAGTGATTCCGAGCTGCATGTGGGGAAGGTCGTGCGACGCAAAAAAGTAAATGCTTATACCCAGCCGATCGACATCACCGTCCGGCCGAGATTAATATTCCATCATGGTCGATAGGGGGGATATCGGGGAGGAACCATGCGAAGAATATGGCTCGGATTGAGCTTGGCTGTCCTCCTCTTGGGAGGCGCCCCGACTCTGACGTCCCGTCGGCCCCAGTCTCAGGCCGACCAGTCGATCCCCCTCGACGACAGTTATTGGACGGGGACGATCACGATCGAGAGAAGCCAAAAGGGCCGAGGGATCCCGGATTCCTCCTACCCAAGAGGATCCCTTGAGTCCGAAGAAAGCCAGGTGATCACCTTCACTCTGGACCAGGTGCCCCGTTTATACGACCTCGATAAATGGGGAAACGATAAGGTGCCTTTCGTCATCAAGGGAAGCCGGAGAACCCTAAAAGTCGTCCCTCCCGACGGGAACTACAAGGGATGCCGCGAGGAGATGCGCTCGACGAAAAGCGGCTCCGGGACGGCGACCGTAAATCTCACTCCGGAAGCCGATGATGAGGGGAAGCCGGTCAAGATCCGTCTCTGGATCTCTCCGAATCCTGATGATGAAAATGTGACGCAAAAGTCATCCTGGGTCACGACAACGGAGGAGGGCACGAAGACTCAAAACGATGAGACGAAAGCCAGCGCGGGAGGGAACCGCGAGGTGGTCGTACCCTTCGATCCAGACCAGAGAAGCTTGTCGGGCGAAAAGACCAAAAGCCATACGATAGAGAAACAGAACGGCGAAAATCTACCCGGTGTCTACAATGAGATCATTCGATACGACTTGACCCTGAGCCGGCCATCGGATATCGAAGCGGTGATCATTCCTTTCTCGGGCTACGAGGACTGGATTCCAGAGGGTGGCAAGGACGAAGACACAGAGGGGGGCTTCCCGATCGTGGTTGATGTGGAGCTGCGGCTGAAAAGCAAGCCAGACAAGGAGATTTCGGAGAAGGCGAAGTTCAAATTTGAGCTGATCGACACATCCAAGGAGCCGGGGGTGTGCCTGAACGTCCCGAAAAAAGACAAGGCCAAACGCTCTTATGACCTGAAGTTCAAGCAGAAAAATAATTCAGATCTCGATGTCTCAAACGAGGGACAGATCGCCCAGTCCAAGGACTATCAAAAGACCGAAACTGCCGTCATCAGCTCCTACGATTGGGGCGCCTACGGGAAGCTGAGAGTCACGGCAACCCTGGCCCGGGGGAAGAAGGTGGTAGCGCATGTAGAGGGCAAGCCCCAGAAGGAAAGGCTGGTGATCCCTTGCGATGAGAATGACAATCGTGTGGCCGACGAATGGGAGAAGCAGGCGGGTGTATTCGATAAAAAGCTGCCGGCGAACTGGGACGGTGCGGAAGAACCGAAGGGACAGAAGGCCCCGGGCGACGGGATCTCTCTCTTCGAAAGATATCGCGGCTTCGAGTTTGAGGGGATCCACGAGCGGCTGGACCCGAACCAAAAGTACCTGTTCGTTCACGACCCTGACGAAGTCGTTCGCCGCGTCGCTCAGGATGCGAGCGTCAAGGCAACGAGCTTTGAATCAGTCTCGAAACTGCGGCTGAGGTATGTCGATGACGATCACTGGACGGGCGGCGGATCATCCGGAGAGAAAAAGCGCATTGTCAACTTCAACACGGATTGGAAGCCCGGTCACGCCGAGGACCAGCATGCGCTCGATGTGGCCGTTGATATGACGTCCGGCGTATTCCCCGAGGACTATCTCGATGCCTTCAACCGGGCGAACGTCAATCTCAAGGGATCTATGCCGAGCGATGTGGGTTTCGCTTTCCCCGATACGGCCGGGGGATTCGGATCGCCCAGGCGCACGTTCCAGATCATGATCTTCCCGTTTAACATACAAGAGAAAATAATTAACTTTGATATTTCGTTAGTTAGCCCGCAGTTTCAGATCATCGCGGCAATGATGCTTGGCCAGATTGATGGGACGATCGGCGACTCGCTCAAGCTCAAAGAGGAAATGGATAAGTGGGTTGATGAGTATATCCGAACTCATCCGAAAGAGAACAAGCAGGCGCTCATTAGATGGATCGCCGTTGTCTTGTCGCACGAAATGGCCCATGGGGTAGGAGTCGAACACCACGATCCTCCTGAATCAGGGAGTGCCGCGTGCGTGATCGGCAGGGGTTTTCTAAAAAAGGCTGGTGCCCGAACAGTCGGCGCTTTAATGGAAGATCCATTTAGCTTAAAAGTCGCTTGGCCCGACGAAATCTGCCCGGGCAGATGCTGGGGTCAAGTCATTGTATCCGACCTTGTCGACAAGAAGGCTGGAAAATAAAAGGAGACTTGACGTGCGAAGAAAATTTCTCCTTTGGTTTATCGTTTGGCTTTGCATTTTTGGGGTCGCGCTTGCCTGTCGCAAAAAGTCAGCTCCGCCCCCGGCTCCGGTTGCCGGCGGTCAGGAACAGGGGGCCGCGGCGGTGTTGGCGATTGGGACGGAAATGCGCTGGCAGCCTGTCTATGCCGGTGACCCGCTGATGGTACTAGTGCGCATTTGGAGCCCAAAGGAAAGGCAGGAGCTATACAAGCAGACGCTGAAGGCCGAGCAGGGCCAGGCGCCGACTCCATCAAATTTTGTGCCTCCGAAAATCTCCGATGGCTGGGCATCATCCGTCGCTCTCAACCTATTCAAAATCGACCAAGCCGGCAAGCATGTTTCTGTGTTGCCGGCGAGCTCTTGGGAGCCCTATCGTGTCAAGCCGGAGACCGGAGTATCGCTTGCCGAATTGGGGTTGGCGAATCATTCCGCGCTATGGATCGTCTCTCCCGATGCCGCGAAACTGACCGAAGGACAATATCTATTGACTGTATCTTGGAAAGGCAATTCGCCTGACGCTAGCTCGCAGGCTGGAAGCAACGAACTTAAGGGCGAAGAGCTTTTTTTTGATATCAAGCCTTTGACAAGTGATGCCGAGAAGGCAGGCCATCTGGGAAGAATGGCTTATTTCGAATACAGGATGGGAAACTACGAGCAGGCGCGCCGGGACGGCAAAGAAGCGGTTACTTTGGACCCGGAAAACTTGTTTCCCGAACGCATCGAGACGTGGTTCATCACTGCCAACGCTTCGATTGGGCTCAAGGATTTCAAGTCCGCAAAAGAGACTCTCACGGCCTTGCTGGCGAAATTGCCGCCTCCGGCAGCGAGCGATATCGCCCTCGCCGCGAAACAATTGCTGGATTCCCTTAACGAGGCACAGAAGCTGCCCTGAAAACGATGAGAACAAATTAAGAAACCCGTTGAAGTCCTGTCGGTTCCTCTCTATAATGCGGCCATGGGAAAGCAAAATTTTCGCTATCGACGGCTTTGGCTTTTTGGGCTCATCGCGGCATTTCTATTTTCTTTCTCTGCGCTGACTCCGCGCGGCGACACGAAGAGCAGCCCGGAGCGTTTCCTGAAGATTGCCAAATGGAAGCTTAGGGCGGACTGGCAGGCTTCGGGAAGCTACGAGGACACCCTCAAGAACGAGGGCGGCAGTTTAAACGTCAAGTCCACGGTCCAAGTCAATGGCCATGGAGAATACCTGCTGGTCAAGAGGCCCGGCGACGGAGCCTACGAATGGGGCACCCCCGAAGGCGAAAATCCCAATGTATCCGTATCTTATAATGGCCATAAAACCCTCATCGTCAGCCACGGGGGAGGCACCTTCCATAACGACTGGAGCTACAAAGGCCAGAGGCCTGATGGCGGCTCGGCCAAGCTCGAGATCAACGCCGATGCAGGGACCTACGATGTCTATGCAGTGGTCTACTTTCTCAAAGAAGTCATCTCCCCGCCAAGCGGAAGCAAGCCGGAAATCGTTCATGACAGTATCTCCATGTCTCCCCGGGACTCGGAGTTCCGTAAAAAGAACTTGCTGCCCGACTCCGGGTTCAATTTATCCGGTTCCCATGAGTTTCTCGCTATGCTGGCGCCACTCAATGAGGTCGATCCCCAGGTCAAAAAGAAGCTGCCTTTGATGGCGCCGTGGGCCAGGATGAACGTGAATTGGACGCTAACCCCGGCCGGCGAGGAGGACGTCGAGGCCGTCATCGAAACACCCAAAGACTACGAGAATTGGCAGCCGGCCGCCGAAAAAACAGAGGACAAGGCGGGACCCCTGCCCATCATTGTGAATGTTCGTCTCCATAAAAAGGGAGAGAAGGACAAGCCCGCATCCCGGAGGGCTCGATTCAGGTTCGAGTTAGTCGATACAACCAAGGAAAAAGGGGTATGCCTGAACTGGCCGGCGGCGAATGCCCAGGATACTTACGATCTGCGCATCGAACAGGACAAGAACAAGGACCTGGAAGTCCTGGACGATAAAGAGGGGCAGAAGGCGAAGACAAAGAAGAACGCGTCCGGGGCGGCGGTCACGATCAGTTGTTTCGATTGGGGGGCTTTTGCCAGACTGAAGGTCACCGCAATCCTTGACGACGGCTACGGATCCGAGGTTCTCGCTTATTTGGACTCGGATAAATCCAAGCACGATCTGGAAATCCCTAAGGATGCCGACGACAACTATATCGCTGATTGCTGGGAGAAAATGAAAGGCGTCTACGGCAGCTACGCCGAGGACGATGAGGAGTCCTCGCCGGAAGGAGACGGAAATACTGGCGACGGCCTGACCCTGTATGAGGAATACCGGGGCTTCATGGAAAATGAACAACACATCCTCGGCGATCCGAAAAAGAAAGATCTTTTCATCTGCAATAAGATCGGGGATGCGGTCCAACCGGGGATCGAGATTCTTACAGACATCTCCCGCCTCGTTGTCCATTCAAAATTAAAGCCGGGAGGAAGAAGTGGGCCGGGGGAACTGGACGCGAGCAGGATCATCAATCGCAACCATACCAAGATGGCGCATGCCGTGGACCAACATGGCGTGTTCATCGTCAAGGGTGATGCAGGATTGGAAAGTGAGGCCCAAAGAGTTAAGGGGTCTGAAGATATCATCGGAACCCCAAAAAGGTGTGAACAGGTAAAAATTGGCCTGGGTTTTCTGGATAAAGATTGTCCTTCTTATAAGCTAGCTTCGGTTGTTGCCCATGAACTCCTGCACTGCTGCAGTGTCTGGCATCATGGAGAAATCGATCTGGGATTTTGTAAGTTCCAGACCAAGACCGATACGGCCGGGGTGAAGCGCATTTTCGTTTTTAACGTCGATGACGATGGAAATGCTGTCGGGCCGGGAACGGCGATTATTTTATACAAAGAGACGGGGGGCGCTGTCGATCCCGATGAACCGATTGCATTAGAAGGATTTAAGCTTTGGGTTGGAGACAAACAGGGACAGCATAGCGGAAATACAGATTGTGTCATGCGCTATTTTTGTGCCCACGTCTATCTAAACAGCGGGGGTCGATATGTTGGTTTCGAACCTCCAGAAGAATGCGGCTTGAGCTTATGTAAAAATGGCCAGGGCACGGGGGTGAATGAACCCGGCCGCAAACCCGAACCGCGTTATGGAAATGCGACCGCTGGAAAGGGAAACTGCGAAAAACAGATCTGCGTCAATGATAAATACCATTGATTTTGGGATTAATATCTGAGGAAGATGATGAAAAAAAGAATGGGGAAAGGGAAATGGGGTTTGATTTTTGTTTTGGCCATTATGACAATTGCGGTTTTGGATCCGGGCTGCCGAAAGCGTTCCAAAGCCGGGGAGGAGACACCTTCGGGGCAGGTCAGAGAACAGCCGGAAGCCATTGACGTCCAAAAAGAAAAAATGCCCGTCCTAGGCCTGATGGTCAATCGCCTGGGAGAGATCGATACATATCAGGGCTGGCCGGTGCTGATGGAACTAGAACTGAGGCATCCAAAGCTCTTTCTAAGAGATGAAAAGGTGGAACCCATGGTCATCGCCTCGCGCGGCGACTCGTGGGCACAGGCGATCACCTTGGCAGTAAAGAATTCTAAGGACCAAGTCGTAAACTTTCTCTTCAAGCTCAAGCCGCTCGCGGAAGCGGCCTTGACGCTGGATGCGGAAAAAATGTGGTCCCTGAGCTGGTGGCTGGCCGGCGAGGATACGAAGACGATCCCGGAAGGGGATTATCGCATCATCGCCAGGCTCGATACGACGGGCGTGAAAAAGCCCGGCATCTGGCTGGGCAAAGTCAGCAGTAAGCCTGTCATGCTCCATCTTTCTAAGGAACCCTCGCCCCTGAGCGAAGAACAAGCCGAAGAAAAGCAAGTTCTGTTGGCCGCCTGTGCCAAGGCGTCGGGCGATCGCGCCAAAGCCATGGGATATATTAACACGCTGCTCGGTACACGGCCGGAGAGCCTCCAGGGACTGGCCCTGAAGGCCGGTCTGCTCGAAGAGGCGGGAGATAAAATGGCGGCCATGAAGACTTATGAGAAGGCGATTACGATCTTTGGCCGAAAGTACCCGAAAGCCGATCCACCCTATGAACTTTGGGACGAATATAACCGGCTGGTTACTGAAATACTGAAAAAGTGAGCGATCTAGAAAGATGAAAATTTTCTACTTCGCCATAAAAAGATTTTAAAAGGTGGCACTCATGGAAAGAAAAACGAGATCAACCCTTTTGTTAGTCATGATGCTCACGTTCCTGATGTCAATCCTGATCCAGGCTTCATCTTCATGGCAGAAATTCGTAACGCCGGATAAATCCTTTTCTTTTCATAATCCCCAGGGCTGGAAGGTTAAGGTCAAGCAATCAAACATCGAGATCATCGGCCCGGCCGCCGACGAACAGCTCTTGATCGCGGCCTTTCCCGCGGCCGGGCCTATCGAGCGCAATGCCCGCGCTTTCCTTTTCGTGCTTGAGTTCGCTCTCGGCGCGCCTTTCACCGGCGGCCAGGAGGAGATCGTATTGGCTGAACTGCGCAAAGGCTGGAAGACGAAATCCGAGCAAGAACTTCGGAAATACGACGCTTACCCAAAGATCGTCGAGGCCATAACAAGATCCACTGATCGGAAAGCGTTGGAAGACCTGCGACAGGAGCTCGAAAAGACCATCCGGGAATGGCTGGCTGAATCGGAGCGAAGTGATCCGGCCGTGGCTCTAATCTTTGCCCAGCTTAAGGAAAAGGGCAAAGTCCTCATCCCGGGAAATCCACCCCTGACGGTCATGGCCGCGGCCGCTTATAGCGAAATCTATGCCTATTCTGAGCTCTTGCAAAAAATCCCCGACGCTCTGCCGGATCGGGCATCACCGGCTGTTGTGGCTAAGATCAAATCCCAGCTCCTTAAGGCTTGGAACGGATTCACTGCGGGAGAGCGTGGGCAGGTGGCCTCCACGCCCGGACTCTGGGTATCTATGCGGTCCGTGCTCCAATATGGGACCCCGGCTGATCAGGCAGAAATCCGGGCCGAATTGGGCAAGATCGCTGCGGCCGTCGAACAAGCTGAAAAGCCGGGCTCGACGACTCCCCCTCGGAAACGCCTGGGCTCGGGAAAAATCAATCCGGTTGGGGAAGCGATCAAGCACACGGCCCTGCTGAACATTAAACAGATGGTGTTCAGAAATTATATGTACAGCCGTGGGTTCAGCTCCGTCTACTGATCAGCCCGGCGAGCGACATGTGTTCTAAAATTTGACATCCCCTTACGGCATGATCGATCATGCGCGACTATGCGGAGGGATAAAAGTGGAGCACGCCTGCTCATTCCGCTAAGATTGATTAAAACGAAATCCCCTGTGAGGAGGACGGCATGAGCGAAATAAAAAACGGATTAGCCTTCACTCAAGACACCGTTATCCACCGCCCCCCGGCCATCCTCAAGCCTAGAGGACTCAGCCCCGTAATCTACACTCACCTCCTGTCGGAATGGGCTGTCGCACTCCACCTGTCCAAGATCGACCGGCCTAGCAAGCGTTATACCGTGCGGCCGGCGCGATTTATTTAGTGCGTTCGAAGGGGGGAGACGTTGCGGCTGTAATAGAAAACCGAAACGTCCGCATAATTATAGTATGTCTTGGCGAAAAGCCACTGGATATGAAATCGGCGGATGCCCATCCTTTTCCGGACGGCCTTCTCACCGCTTGCATAGCCGGAGTTGTAGGCCGTGGCATAAAAACGAAGCTTTTCCAGGTCACTGGCGAAGGTGAGTTTTCCGTAGAGCTTGTCCATCACCATCATCAGGAGCCTGAGGTATCGTGCCTGCCAGTGAAGATCGTCGAGCCGGAGCACACGCTCCTTGCGCAACCGGGAAGAATCGCCCGTCTCAAACGGCGCGATCTCGGCAGCCGTCTTCTCTTCCGTTGAAAAAAGCCGGTTGTAGTCCCTCTCGATTTGTTCGGCGAAGGTCGGTTTCATCTGAAAATGGCCGACCGAGAAGTCAGCGTATTTTCGGCCGTACTGGACGTACAACACCTTAAGAGCCCGCACCTGGACCTTGTCCTCCAGAGCCTTGAACCGAATAATCTCGGGAAACACAACGGCCAAGGCGATCCGGGTTTCCTGGGGCGGGAGCCGCAGGGATTCGGCAATCCAGGAGTTCTGCCGCAGGAATTTCTCGGCTTCGGCGTACTTTGCGCCGAAAAGGACGGTGTAATCTTCCTCGGCGGCGAGGGGGGACAAAACCAAGGGAAAAAGCAGCACTCCAATGAGCGGCCACACCGAACGATGCCATCGGTGGGTCAATCGGATCCCTCCAGCCCGGATTCTTTGGAGTAAGAGTCGCCAGGCGCTAAATCGCTCTCTCGTAGACGACAATATCCTTTTTATTTTCCAGGGCGACCCACTTGATCATGGTCTGCCCGCCTTCCTGGAACGGGATGATGCTCAACGGAAACGGATATTTCTTGCCGTCGCTGAAGACGAGGTTCTCGAGGGTGAAGAGCGCATACTTCTTGCCGTCGGCGCTGAGATAGAAATCGCAGGGGCTGAACGGCTCTATCTTGACAGTGAGAGTCGGGGTCCCGTTCATGTAGAGTTGGTTGCCGTCAAGGAAAAAGAAGTTGTTGTTGCCGACAGAGAACCAGAAATCCTTGAAGTCCATGCCGTAAGGGCCAAATTTCTTGCCGTCGATCGTGTAGACATATTTCTTATTCATTTCGGCGTTATACTTTTCAGGCTGGGAAGCGATTAGTTTTACCATTTCGGACGGTGCGAGGGAGCCTGTACAGGCGACGATGGCGTTTTTGCCGTCCGGACTGATCTTGATGGTATCGGGAGCGCTGGCGATGAAGACCTTCCGCCCGTCGGAACA
>Ga0315296_10001787_pt1 | contig 18709 bp, 26 predicted proteins | sample YL17G14_18_MG_FD_203921 | JGI IMG/M metagenome (GOLD analysis project Ga0315296, IMG submission 203921) | Sediment microbial communities from Yellowstone Lake, YNP, Wyoming, USA - YL17G14_18 | ecosystem: Environmental > Aquatic > Freshwater > Lake > Sediment | place: USA: Wyoming | collected... | reverse complement strand
GATTTATGCCGAGGTATTGGGCTACGGTCTTAATAGCGATGCCTACCATATAACTGCCCCCGACCCTGAGGGTAGAGGAGCAGCTAGCTGCATGAAAATGGCACTTGACGATGCTGGCACTTCCATTGATAAGGTTGATTATATTAATGCCCACGGCACATCAACAGTGCTGAATGACCTATCTGAGACCCGGGCGATAAAGAGTGTCTTTCAGGGGCGGAGCAAAAAAATACCAGTGAGCAGTAACAAATCAATGATGGGTCACTTGTGGGGTGCTGCCGGGGCGGTGGAGGCGATTTTCTGCCTGCTGACTATTAACCGGGGTATTATCCCGCCGACCATCAATTATGAGACCCCGGACCCTGAGTGTGACCTTGACTATGTGCCCAATGTGGCGAGAAGGGCTGAGGTAAAAGTAGCCCTGTCTAACTCCTTTGGCTTTGGTAGCACTAATGCCACCCTAGTTTTTGGTCGTTTCCTGGCATAGAAAAATTCTTCTTTTTAATTTGATGCCGGCACAAAGTGTTGCAATTTATAGCAATGTGTGTTATTATACATAGACAAGCTAGGTATTACGAGTGAGGTGATAAATGGCACAAAGGCGTGAGTTATTGAAAGGCAGCATTGATTCCCTGCTTCTTTGCTTGATAGGTCAGCAGCCGATGTATGGCTACCAGATTATTAAGGAGCTTGAGCAGAGGAGCCAGGGCTACTTTAAATTTAAGGAGGGCACTCTTTATCCTGCCCTTCACCGCTTGGAGAAAGCGGGCTTACTCGGCGGCAGATGGCAGACACTGCCCAATGGACGGCAGAGAAGATACTATCACATCACTGAAAAGGGGCTCCGTAGCCTGGTAGCCGAGAGGAGCCAGTGGCGGGACTTCCTGGTTGCCATGAACTTAATTATTCAGCCAGCGTCTGACTAATGTGAGGTGGCGGAAGTGCTAACTGTCCTGAGTCATTATTTGGATAGTATAAAAGAGAATATGAGGCTTGACCGCTCCTCAGAGAGTGAGGTTATCCACGAGCTAGAGACGCATATTGAGGAAGAGGTTCAGGAACTACGGGAGGCTGGGCTATCAGAGGAGGAAGCAGCTAATGCCTGTTTAGGGCTTTTGGGCTCGGCTAAGCTGGTAGCTCACCAGATATATGAAGCTCATAGCCAGGGGACGTGGAGTCAGGCATTGTTAGCCGCCATGCCCCACCTACTTTTTGGTCTGTTATTTGTCCTCAACTGGTGGCGGGGCATCGGCTGGCTGCTGGGTATGCTGGTGCTAGTCCTCAGTACGGCAGTCTATGGCTGGTGGCGGGGCAAACCAGCCTGGCTTTTCCCGTGGCTGGGTTACTCTTTACTGCCGGTGGTGGCTGCCGGTCTGCTGTTACTTTATCTGCCTGAGGGGTGGTCTTGGGTGGCAATAGTCATCTATATCCCGCTGGCATTATGGCTGTTATACTCCATTACGGTTAAAACCATAAGGAGGGACTGGTTATATACCTCGCTGATGCTCCTCCCGGTGCCGACTATTATCGGCTGGTTCCTGGCTGTTGAGCCGGTGAATCAATTCCCGGAGCATTGGCTTCAGCGCATCCAGGATTTTGCTCCCTGGGTGGGGCTAACCTTTCTTGCCTTAGGGGTAACCGTAGCAACATTTATTCGGTTGAGAAAGCGTTGGTTAAGGGTCTCGGTCTTGGTGGTGTCGGGACTGCTAACTTTAACCATGGTCGCCTATTACACCGAGGGTAGGCTCAGTATTCCCGCCTTTTTGATTCTAATCGTGGTAATGCTGCTACTTCTGCTCAGCCCGGCGTTAGTGGAACGAACCCTAAAACATACTGGGCAACAATGAGCAGCTCAGGCTGCTGTCTTGTCAAGGGGGATTACGATGCAAAAGGTAGTTATTGTTACTGATAGCCTAGCGTGCCTAACCAAGGAGCTGGTGGAGCAATATGGAATTAGGGTTGTGCCTCTTAATATCCACTTTAACGGTAAGGTCTATAAAGACTGGGTGGATATAACCCCAACTGAGGCCTATGAGCTATTTTTAAAGGCTCCTGAGTCGTGGGGCTCGTCGGCACCATCGCCTATGGACTACCTTGAAGCTTACCGTGAAGTAAGCAAACAAACCGAGAACGTCCTGTGTGTTACTGCCTCAGCTAAATTAAGTACCACCAATGATGTCGCCAAACTAGCCAAAGAGCAAGCTAAGGCTGAGCTTCCCCGCACTGCCATTGAAATATCGGACTCCGAGACAGTTACCGCTGCCGAAGGCTTTGTTGCTTTAGCCGCAGCTCGAACTGCAGCTGAGGGAAAAAGCCTGGCTGAGGTGGTTAAAGTCGCTGAGGAAATAAGAGACAGGGTTACCTTTGTTGCCCTTCTGGATACCATCCGCTATGTTTACCGTTCCGGGCGCATACCCAAGTTTGCAGCCCGGGCAGGCTCTATACTCAATATCAAGCCATTACTTACTACTTCATCAGGGGTGGTGCGTACCATCGGTTTAGTCAGAAGCAAAGAGCATGGCATAGCTCGGCTGCTTAAAATAGTGAAGGACAAGGTGGGGCAGGGTCCGGTTCATATTGCTGTGATGCATGCCTACGCTTTGGATGAAGCCCAGAGGTTGAAGGAGAGGGTAGCGTCCGAATTCAACTGCGCCGAACTGTGGCTTACCGAGTTTAGCCCGCTCATGGGCTATGCCTGTGGCACGGGAACCATAGGACTTGCTTTCTATAAGGAGGATTAATGGTTAACGGGATTATAGCTGTGGTTCTTGGCTACCTACTCGGTTCCATCCCGTCAGCCTATATTGCCACTCGCCTGGCTGTGGGCAAAGATGTCCGCCAGTTGGGTGGAGGTAATGTCGGCGGCTTAAATGTCTACCGGGAGGTGGGGCTTGTTCCTGCTGCGGTGGCGGGCATTGCTGACGTGGCTAAGGGGGCAGCCGCGGTAGCCATAGCCCATTGGCTATTGGATGTGTCCCCGCCCTTCGTTCTGGCTGCGGCATTGGCAGCCGTGGTTGGTCACAACTGGATGGTCTTCCTGAAATTCAGCGGTGGCAAGGGTATGGGGGCTAGTATAGGTGCCCTATTTGTTTTGCTGCCCGTCTATGGGTATCCGCTTGGGTTAGCCTTTTTCTTTGGCGTAGTCTTGATACCCTTCATAATCACCCGTAATATTGCCCTGTCTATGGGCATTGGGCTCTTAGCGTTACCCTTCATTAGCTGGTTGGGCATGCAATCGACTCCGTCCACAAGCAAGATGCACTTTATCATCTTCAGCGTTGTCCTCGGCTTAATAATACTGGTAAAGTTTCTTCCCACAGCTAGGGCGGCTCTGGCTAGGGCTGGGAGTAAAAAGGACTTCATCTTTGACCGCGGGCAAAGAGGCAAAAGATAGCAAACATCTAGCCAAAATGAGGCAAACATTCTATAATTGAGGATGTGGAGGATAGCCAGCTTATTTCTGATGTCCAGCGACTTACCGATAGCTTGGGGCAGTTTCCTGAGCCGGTAGTTAAGCCGACTTTTATTGCTGTCAGCGGCTTGCCTGGAACAGGAAAATCTCACTTCTGCAGTAAGCTAGCCGAGAGACTTTCCTTTGTTATTGTGGAAAGCGATGCCTTACGTAAGGTGCTTTTCTCACCACCAAGCTACAGTTCACCGGAGAGCACCCGCCTTTTCCGGGCATTGCACCTCCTCATTGAGCGGTTGCTTAGAAAGGGAGTTTCCCTTATCTTGGATGCGACCAATCTATCAGAGCGATATCGTGAGCGCCTGTATAATATTGCCGACCGTCTGGATGTTAAGCTGATTCTAGTGCGGGTTGAGGCACCGCCGCAGGTAGTATATGAACGGCTTAAGACCAGGCTAGAAGGAGCCAACCCAGAGAATAAATCGGACGCCGACTGGGGGGTCTATCAGAGAATGAAGCCTACGGTCCAGAAAATACGCCGTAACCACTATGCTGTAGATACCTCCAGAGATATTACCCCGGTACTGGACAAGATTGTTCGTGAGGTAAAGCGTTAGGTTAAGGAGGATTTGAATGGAGATTAAGGTCATAGCTGGTGATATCACCCGGATTGAAACCGAAGCCATCATAGTGAGCTTCTTTGATGGGATGAAGCGCCCTGATGGTGACCTGGCGGCAATAGACCGGGCTTTAGACGGAGCTATCTCTCAACTCATTGGTCAGGGTGAGATAAAAGGCAAACTTAATGAGGTAACTATTGTTCACAGTCTGGGTAAGCTCCCGGCAGCCAGGGTGGTGGTTGTCGGCTTGGGTAAAAAGGAGGAGCTATCTGTGGATAGGGTTCGGATGGCAGCGGGCGAGGCTTGCCGACTTTTGCAGCAGAGGGAGATTAGCCATGCTGCCACCGTTGCCCTGGGAGCCGGGGTAGCTGGGGTGGGTCTGGATGGTGCTGCTCAGGCGGTGACCGAGGGTGCCTTGCTCGGCGTCTACTCATTTCGCCGACATATGACCAAGGAAGCCGAGCATGGCGAGCTTAAGCGACTCACTATCGTTGAAGCCGATAAAACCAAGCTCCCTATTTTGCAACAGGGTAGCGATAAAGGCAGGGTTCTGGTTGAGGCGACCAAACTGGCTCGTGACATGGTCAATGAGCCGGCTAACTATATGACGCCGTCTCATATGGCTGAGACAGCCGCCAGCTTGGCTAAAGACTATGGGCTTGAACTCCAGGTTCTGGAGCAGAAGCAGATGCGTGAGCTGGGCATGGGGGCACTGTTGGGGGTGACCCAGGGAAGTCGGCAACCGCCAAAATTCATCGTTCTCCATTATCGCGGGGGCGATTCGGCTGAAATTGATTTAGCCCTGGTTGGTAAGGGAATAACCTTTGATTCCGGAGGTATTTCCATAAAGCCATCGGAGGGGATGGGGGAGATGAAGGGCGATATGGCTGGGGGGGCGGCGGTTATGGCAGCAATAAGTGCTATTGCTCAACTCAAGCCCAAGCTCAACGTGGTGGCTATTGCTCCCTGCACCGAAAACCTGCCCGGTGGCGAAGCGTTGAAACCTGGCGATGTCCTAACCGCCATGAATGGCAAGACCATTGAGATTATCTCCACTGACGCTGAAGGGCGGTTAATCCTGGCTGATGCCTTGGGCTACGCTAATAAGCTTGGTGCTAAGCGTATAGTTGATGTGGCAACACTGACCGGAGCCTGCCGTGTAGCCCTGGGTGATGACTGCAGTGGCGTTTTTGGTAATAATCAGGCGCTGGTGGACAGGTTAATTGCCGCCAGTGTTGACGCTGGTGAGCTTATGTGGCAGTTGCCGATGTATGAACAGGCTAAAGAGCAGTTAAAGAGCGAAGTTGCCGATATTAAGAATGTGGGTGGTAAATGGGGAGGGGCTATCACCGCTGCTCACTTCCTGGCTGAATTTGCCGGTGACACCCCCTGGGTTCACCTGGATATTGCCGGCACCAGTCTGAGCGAGAAAGACCGAGGCTACGTAGTGAAAGGGGCAACCGGCGTGACAGTGCGCACCCTGGTGAACCTTGCCCTTTCCCTTGCCAGATAGAAAGGGGGTTTAACTGTGAAGGTTAAATACTTGGGGCATGCCGCCTTTGCTATCGCCTCAGACGCAGGAGTAAAAATAATCACTGACCCCTATGAGACAGGTCCTGATTTGACCTACGGGGAGATAACAGAATCGGCTGATATCGTTACTGTAAGCCATGACCATCTTGACCATTGTAATGTCGCCGGGGTCAAAGGCAATCCCAAGGTAGTTAGAGGCGTGGGCAGGTCAATGGCTAAGGGGATAGAGTTTAGGGGTATTGCTAGCTATCATGATGAGGCTAAGGGCAGGTTGAGGGGTAATAACACCATATTCTGCTTTGAGGTGGATGGGATAAGGGTCTGTTATCTAGGTGACCTTGGTCACTTGCTCGATGATAAGCAGGTGGCTGAGATAGGCAGTGTGGATATATTGTTCATCCCGGTAGGTGGTTATTATACCATCGATGCCAAAGCTGCCACCCAGGTTTGTAACCAGTTGAAGCCCCGGGTAATCATACCCATGCACTATAAGACGGAGAAGGGCATCCCTAACATCAAAGGGGTGGATGAGTTCCTCAGTGGCAAAGCCAATGTAAGACGGCTGGATGCCAGCCAGGTGGAGTTCAAACGAGGAGGACTACCAGCCACCAGTCAAATCGTGGTTCTGAAACCAGCGTTATAGCCATAAAATCTAGCTTTAGAGATTGTCTAGCAACCTATCCCCCTGACCCCCTTCCCTTATTAAGGGAAGGGGGAAATATTTAATTAAGAGAGGCGAAGCCTCTCTTTAATTCTCTTACTTTTGGGGCGTTTAAGAGGGGCGAAGCCCCTCTCTAAAATCTCTTCCCCCTCTCCTTTTAAAAGGAGAGGGGGATAAAGGGGGTGAGGTTAATAAACAATCTCAGCTTGGGGTTGTTGACTACGGTGGTATAATAATATATGGGGGTGAGGTTAGAGGGGACTGAGAAGTATACTTTGGGCATAAGTTGCATTGTTCTTGCTGGTGGCAAGGGCTTGCGTTTAGGGCGGGACAAGGTTCAAGAGACTATTGGTGACAGGAATTTGCTCCAGCGGGTATTATCCCAGCTTAGTTCTTTTAACAATGATATTATTGTAGTTACCGCTGGTGAGAAGTCCCTTTCCCAGCTTATTGGCTACCCAAGGTTTAGAATAGTAACCGATACCTACCCGGGTAAGGGTGCATTAGGTGGCATCTATACCGGTTTAGCCGTATCAAACACGCTATATAACCTTGTTGTCGCCTGTGATATGCCCTTCCTGAACCAAGCCCTGCTGCGTTATATGATACAACTTTCGGCTGGCTTTGACCTGGTGGTTCCCCGGGTGGGAGAACTGACCGAACCGCTTCACGCCGTTTACTCAAAGAGGTGCCTGGCTCCTATTGAGCGGCTGCTAAACCAGGGTGGGTTGAGGGTTAGCGCCCTGTTTGGTCTGGTTAAAGTCAGGTATGTAGAGGCTGAAGAGATTGACCGGTTTGACCCCAGGCACTTGAGCTTTTTTAATATCAATACCGAGGCCGATTTGGCGATGGCCCAGCGGTTGGCAACAAGGGGTATGAGCGATGATAAGTGTTGACCAGGCTCTAGAGAAGGTTCTCGACCATATAGATGTCCTTGAAGCAGAGGAGAGCCCTATTTTGGGCTGTCTGGGGCAGGTTCTGGTTGAGGATATATTTTCCAGTATTAATATCCCTCCGCTAGATAATTCAGCCATGGATGGCTATGCAGTCAGGTCAGCAGATACTCGGGGTGCTAGCCGGCAGTCTCCTCGTTTTCTGTGCGTTATTGATACTGCCACTGCCGGTTTTATCTGTCCGTCCGAGGTGAAACCGGGCACGGCTATTCGGATTATGACCGGGGCGCCAATACCCAGGGGTGCCGATTGTGTGGTGAGGTTTGAGGATACCGATGAATCAGAACGTCACGGGACTCCACGGGAAATAGGCATTCTCAGAGAGGTAGCGCCTGGTACTGACATCCGGCTGGGGGGTGAGGATATTACCGCCGGGTCACTAGTGCTAAGCAGGGGGATAGTAATCAGACCAGCCGAGGTTGGTGTCCTGGCGTCACTGGGTTGCAGTAAGGTGATGGTTATTCGCCGTCCGGTGGTGGCTATCTTAGCCACCGGAGATGAGGTGGTGGACGTCACTCAGCCACTACCTGAAGGTAAGATATATAACAGTAATAGTTATAGTGTGGCTGCCCTGGTTCTGCGCTATGGCGGTATTCCTAGAATATTGGGGATAGCCTCGGACAGCGAGGATTCGCTGGTAGCCGGGCTTCACCCTGGGATGGATGCTGATATGGTGATAACCTCTGGCGGCGTATCGCTTGGTGATTATGATGTGGTGAGGGATGTTCTGGCTAAACAGGGTGAAATTGTCTTCTGGCAGGTTCGGGAGAAGCCGGGGAGACCTCTGGTCTTCGGTATAATTAAGGCACCCGGTAAGGCTGGCGGCGTCAGAAATATACCCCTGTTTGGTTTGGCTGGTAATCCGGTTAGCGCCATGGTCAACTTTGAGCTATTCGCTCGCCCGGCTATCCTTAAGATGATGGGTAAGGAAAAAATGGCCAAGCCCACTGTGGAAGCGGTGCTCGAGAATGCTATTGAAAATGCTGACGGTCGGCGTATCTTCGCTCGGGCGATGGTGGAAAAGCGTGGCGGTCAATACTTTGCCCGACTTACCGGTCCCCAGGGCTCAGGGATTCTAACCTCTATGGCTCTAGCTAACGGGCTGGTGGTTGTTCCCGAGGATAAGCCAGGGGTGAAAGCAGGCGATTTGGTTAAGGTAATGATGCTGGACTGGAGTGAAGAGGTAGAGTAATCGGTTAATTAGAGGAGGAAGGCTTGATATTTGATGCTTCCGGGTTTGTCTTTGAACCACCCTCGGTGATATCCAGGGCGCGGCGCGTTTTGATTAAACCCAGCGCCACTTACCCGGTGTCATATCCAGTGACCACCAGCCAGAGTATACTATCGGCGATAATAGAGGGTATCAGGCAGATTAGTGATGCCGATATTCTAATCCTTGAGGGTACCCCCGGTGGGGGTCCGGTCAACTCAATATATCAGGCCTTGGGTTATAATTTCCCTCGGGTGTTGATGCTGGATGTGAAGGATTGCATCTGGGTAGAGATAGATAACCCCTTACCTAAGCCGCTGGCTGTGCCCACCTTCTGGGTGCCTAATGTTATCCTATCCTGCGACTACCTGATAACTGTGGCTCCATTAAAGGTTATTAAGGGTGGAGGAAGCCTTAGCATAATGAACCTGCTTTCGGTGCTACCCAGCAGCAAGTATGGGACTGGGGCACCCTGGGGCTGGGAGGCTTTATATAGTCTGGGTATAGATAAGGTGGTAGCTGACCTCTATTTTACCCTCCCCTTTGACCTGGGGATTATTGAAGCTCGGCAAAAGTTCATTGGACAAGATGACCTTACCAGAGGCGAGATTGAGGAGTGCGGTAAGGTTTTTGTCGGTGAGCCCTACGAGGTAGATAGTGAGGCGTCAAGGGTACTGGGGCTTAAGACAGATTACCTTGATTTAATTAAGGAAGCTAGAGTGGGGCTTGAAAGCTAAGCGTTTTGTGGACAAGGGTATGAGTAATGACCAACCGGTTCAGCGCTGGTTTATTGATTTAACTTGGTTTGACCAGCATAATCACTCGTTTTTGGCTCTGGCTGAGGGCTACTTGTGCCCCAAATGCCGCAAGCGGCTGGAGGGGGGTAAGGGGGAGATTTCGGCGGCTGACCTTCTATCTAGTATTAAGGATTGCTGTGCCAAGACCCCTGGATTTGTTACCGCTAAGTCGCCTATTCTAGATAGTATATTTCGCCTTTTCCTGGCTAATGGTAACCAGCCCCTTGATTTGGAAGAGCTGAGTAAGCAGTTGGCTGAGTGGCGTGGCGGTACGTACCGCGCCTCGCCACAGACTTTGCCTCGCCTGCTTAGCCATGACCGATACTACGGCCTGAGGCAGGTTCAGGATTTAGGGAATTAGATAGCTAGCTCCAATACTCTACAGTAACTGAGATATGTGCCCTTTGATGTTATCTACTAGAGGAATAAGCTGCTGTGCCTCTTTGGCAGTGTGTTTATAACACTCGTACCTAGCATTTCTACTATCTGTTTCTAGCTTAATAAAGTTATTCCATATTGGGCGTAGCTCTGATTTATGGCTCACTATGTTCGCTTTTCTCTCAGCGTGTTTTTTGGAATGTTGGCTTTTAGTTGCTAAGAATGCCTCGACCCAATGCACTGACTCATAAAACATCCCAGTAACCACCCAGTCTGTAAAAAGAGTATTATCTAAGTCAATACTTGTCCAGAAGTCTCGGTCGTGTCTAGCCCAGTCAATATGCTCCTCTTTCTTGTGCATCCTCTTACCCCTGTCTTGGTAGTCTAATGGCTCTAGTAGGCGCTAGGTCCTCTATTTTACGGCCACACCGATATATCACATGAAAATCGATAAGGAATACAGGGTGCTCTCCAGAAACAAACATTTCAAGTAGTTCCCACTCAATATCTGCTAGTTGGTCGAGCACAGTAAGGTCACGTTCTGGGATTACCACCCATACATCAACATTGTTGTCTTCGATGCTGACAAAGATATCCTCTACTGACGGGTTTGCGTAAAGCTCTTCCCTAATAAGGGCTATCCATCCATCAACACATTGGTCTGAAGAATCAAAGCCTCTCTTGTTGGCCACACTTATTACAGGTAGTAGTTCTTCGTATGCCATAAAAACTGGAGGCGACCAATCTCTAGGTATAGATTGTTTGCTTGCGCTGTCAAGTAAATCTACCTTGATATCATAATATGTAGCTTCTACCTCTAGCTTTGATATTAGTAAATACCAATCTGCGTCTCTAGTATCAACTATGCTCATTAAGTTAATCCCCCTTCTATCTGTCCTGCGGCTTTCTCTTCAAGGCATCAGGTGACTTTACCATTGGTAAATTAGTGGACTTTATTTGATAGGCGGGATTCCCCTCATTATCATACACACCCTCTATTCTAAAGATTTGACTAACCACCAGTTTCATTTTAATAACAGTCCCGTCCATTAGCTGATATTCATTCCAGTCTTCCTTGCGAGTTTGAAAATCTACCTCAGTAGCATCAACTTCTCGCCCCTGAAAATTAATCTTTGGCATTTCACTGTCCTCCCTCCCCAGTAATGTAATTGCTACATTGGCTCGTCATTACCGAGGAATGTTGATTCAACATGTTTAGTATTATATCATTTTTACGATACTCAGCAAACTGGGATATGTCAAGCTAATACCTTATACTGAAGTGGGAGTAACTTCCGGTATATTCTGACCAGTTGGTAACTACTCTTTCCACCCTAGCTGCCGGTGGTCCCACCTTAAGATGGCCGATTAGCTCTTCTAACCGCTTCCTTTCCCCTTCAGCCTGAACCTCTACGGCTTCACCAACGGGCAGATTTCTCACGTACCCGTTCAAGCCCAGCTCTTCAGCCCGTCGGGAGACAAAAGTGCGGAAGAAGACGCCCTGAACATAGCCATATACTATGGCGTGAACCGAGGCTAAATCGGTATTACTCATCGCTTTATCTTACTACGAACCTTAGTGGCAGTGGGAATTGCTCTTTATCCAGTCGGTATAGACGCTGCTGGTGAGCCAGGTCAATAGCTTCATAGAACTCCTGCTTGAGCAAAGGGCGGGCAAGCTGCGGTATATCAAAGGCTTTATAGCAAGGGTGATACTGAGCCATAATGTTTAGGTAGGTATTGGTAGACACCTCTTGGGCAAGGAACCTTACTACTTCCTTGGTACCAGCTAGCCCATTAGGCAGCACCAGGTGACGCACCAGCAGACCGCGCTGAGCTACACCCTGCTCATCTAGCTGGAGGTCGCCCACCTGACGGTGCATCTCTTTGACAGCGGCTCTATTTATTTTAGGGTAGTCTTTTATCCCGGATAGCTGTTCAGCGATTTTTGCATCGGAATACTTCATGTCAGGCATATAGATGTCAACAACACCGTCCAGTAGCTTGAGTGTCTCTATGGTATCGTAGCCGCCGGTGTTATAGACCAGGGGCAGGTGCAGTCCTTTGTCCGCCGCCAGCTCTAAGGCATCCAGGATGTAAGGCACAACGTGAGTTGGGCTGACCAGGTTTATATTGTGGCAGCCTCTGTCCTGGAGTGAAAGCATCATTCCGGCTAGCTTTTCACTATCTATCGAGCTTCCTTCACCTAGCTGGCTTATGGTGTAGTTCTGGCAAAAGACGCAGTGGAGATTACAGTAGGTGAAGAAGATAGTCCCTGAGCCATGCCTGCCAACTAGAGGCGCTTCCTCTCCGAAGTGAGGACCATAGCTGGAAACTATGACCTGGGTGGTAACCTGGCACTCACCGCTTTCACCAGCCAGGCGATTGACCCCACACCGCCGGGGGCACACCTGGCACTCTTCCAGTATTGCTCTGGCTTTCTCAGCCCGAGCCTTTAACTCCCCGGTATAATGGAGCTGTTGGTAGGCAGCTATCTCTCTTGCTCCTCCTCTTCCCGCTTTTTCCCCTTTTTAATTACTTCCACCGTTACCGGAGGTGGTAAGATGGTAGTGGTTATTTTCTTAGCTTCCTTCTTAGGTTTCTTCTTTTCTCTCCATCTATAATCTCGCTTGCTCATGGTAGCACCTCTACTTGGGCATTGTAACTAATGTCATGGTTAATTGAAGTTTAGCAAAGGGGAGTTATTGTGTAAAGTTGGTTGGAAGCTGGGCTAAAGCTGAGTGGGCAGCCTCTGCCTCAGCCTCTTTTTTACTCTTGCCTGACCCCCTGCCCAGAACGGTATCACCAACCCTCACCTCAACGGTGAACGTTTTATCGTGGTCCGGTCCCACTGTTTCTATTACCCTGTAGCTAGGTGTCGGCTGCTGCCTGGCCTGGATAAGCTCCTGCAGTTGTGATTTATAGTCAACCTCTACCCCTTGAGTTAGCAATTTATTTAGCTCTTGATTAACCGACCTCAGGACGAAATCCCTGACAGCGGTTAAGCCCTGGTCTAGGAAGATAGCAGCTATTACTGCTTCTAAAGCTCCAGCTAGGTTAGCTGGCTTACGCCGCCCGCCACTTGCCTCCTCGCCTCTTCCCAGATAGAGGTAATCGCCCAGGCTAATATTTTTCGCTATACGGGAGAGGGTATCTCGCCGCACCAAAGATGCGCGCAGTTTGGTCATCTCCCCTTCGCCCAATTGGGGAAAGCGCTGATATAGCTCTTCAGCGACAATAAAGCCTAAAATAGCATCGCCCAGGAACTCAAGCCTTTCGTTGGAGGTCGGGGCAAAATCTGGGTTCTCATTGATGTAGGAGCTATGAATTAGGGCTTGCTCAAGGAGGGACGGTTGGTTAAACCAGACCCCCAGGGTTTGTTGCAGTGCGGCTAAATCAGCCAAGGCTTGTCTTCCTTTCTTTGTAGCAGGATAAATGGTCAAACCTGCGGTGTCAAATTATCCTGTTGTGATAGGCACAGCCCTGTGCTATAATCCTTTTGTGCTGGGGAATAGTCTAGTGGTAGGACAGCGGGCTCTGGACCCGTGAGGGAAGGTTCGAATCCTTCTTCCCCAGCCAGCCTTTTTCGGTGGCGCATTCGTCTAGGGGTTTAGGACACCTCCCTCTCAAGGAGGAGATCACCGGTTCGAATCCGGTATGCGCTACCAATCGCCTTTTGGCCCTCATTTTTGAATCTATTTTCATCCCCAGGTCACTTGACATTTCGGTTATTGCTACCCGTTTGCTACCCAACTTTTCCGGAGCCTTCTTTTTCAGCTTTGCCGGTGAGCATCTGGTCGAAAAGGCTTGCCGCCGCTTGTTGCAAGCCCGGCGTGACATGGCTGTAGATATCCAGCGTTATCTCGATGCTGGAATGCCCCAATCTTTCCTGGACGATCTTGGGATGTATGCCCTTTTTCAACATCAACGAAGCATGGGTATGCCGGGCGTCATGAAGGCGAATGACCTTGATCCCGCATTTGGCAGCCAGCATTTTCCATGCGCGGGTAACCGTGTTAGGACGTAGGGGTTTGCCTTCCAGGGTGCCAAAGACCAGGTCATCCTCTTTCAAAGGGGTTCCCAGCATAGCTCGGGTGGATTCCTGCCTCTCCCTGTGTTCTCTGAGAACCTGGATTGCTGAGGGCGGTAAGGCTATGGTGCGCCGGCTTTTGGCTGACTTTGGCTCAGTGAAGATATAGCTGCCGTCCTTGAGATGGTGCAGGCCGCGGTTAACCGAAATCTGGCCAAAGATGAAGTCCACGTCCTTCCAGGACAGGGCTAGGAGCTCGGATCGTCTCATGCCGGTGAAAAGGGCAGTGTAAAACAAGGCATAGTAGGGGCTGTCCTTTGCGGCTTCAAGGAACCGGTTGACATCATCTTCATCCCAGGTCTGCATTTCCCTGTGGTGTGCCTTTGGCGGGTCCACGGCATCGGCAACGTTCCGGTTGACCATCCCCCATTTAACCGCCGTCTGCAAGGCCACATGAAGGACGGCGTGATGATACCTGACCGTCCTGGCACTGTGTCCGTCATTGAGCTTGGCTGAGTAGTGCCTTTGAAGGTGCTCCGGCCGTAACTGCGTAAGGGGTATGCTGCCAATATCTGGTATGAGGTGCGCCCTAATGATGTCCCGGTAACGTTCAAAGCCTCTAGGGGAAAGACTGGGGCGGGCGTAGTCCGTTAGCCAGTTCTCAAGGTATTCGGCCAGGGTAAGCTTACTAGGCTTAACGAAGCTACCGGTATCAATCTGGCGCAAGAGCTCCGATAGCTTTTGCTCAACGTCCTTTTTGTTACCTTTGATAGTGTGCCATTGCCGGAGCCGCTTGCCTGTTACAGGATCATAACCCAATGATAGGACGATGCTATAGCTGTCTTTACCCCTTTTAACGATGTGGCCTCTCATGATTCCTCCTTTAGAAAACACCAGTTACCCAAGACCTAGCTCCCGCAGAACTCTTTCGGGTTTCCACCGGTGGGGTGAAAACAGCTCTGCCTGAAGGGTTTTCAAGTGAATAAGGCGGTCTCTCTCCTCACGACTGAGTGAGTTCCCAGATTCCTCTTTATCTTCAAGCTGTCTCATCTCCAATAGGCTGTTCTTCCATTCTTGTTGTTTCGCCTCCAACTCCCTATTCACCCATTTTCCCTGGTCAGCAACTTCGTCATGCAGACTCTCCATAATTTGTCGCTTTTGCGTATCGTCCAAGCTGGCCCATGCCGGGCTCTGACTGATTTTGCGCAGCCACATCGCATACACCAGGTCAGCGCTACCAGAGAGCCTATAATATTTCTCCACTCCTGGCCACAGTCTTCGCTTGAAATCCAACTGAAGAGCTAGTTGAACGGCTACTCCCGCCGGCCATTCCATTGATGTAAGAATTTCCCGCCTGAGCGGTTCCTGGCCTGCTACTGCCTCGTGTCGCACTGTCGGGGGCAACGTTGCGGTAGCGTGAGCGGTATCTAGTTCCCAATTAGTAGACCTCAACAGAACCAGTATGGCGTCCAAATACGTTGAGTCGATTTTTTGGCCTAAGGCATCACATGCCCTTTCCTCTGCTGCATACTTACAGGCCTGGTTTAGTAAATAGCTTAGCCACCTGTCATCGCTATTTGGGAACGTTGGATTTTTTAGTCTTTCAAGCCAGATAGGTCGCACGGACCTCAACCTCGCAACCCACATCGCCTCCCTGATGCTGAATGGCCAACCTACAACAATACACCACCTGTTAATCTTTAAAATGTCTCCGTTTGCTTCCGGGGGTATGTTGAAATATCCCGATGCCGCCAGATTCCAGGGACCATCTATGTCATATTTAGCAAGTTTCTTGGACTCCTCTTCACCTTTACGCGCCTCCTTGAGAGTCTTTTGCACTTTTCTAATACCAGGCAGTAGGTACTCCTTCGGCTCATCTTCAAGCAGGTGTGCCAACTGTGCGCGGACTTCTTTAGCCGACAACAATATGCCACTTTTCATTGAGGTTTGGTAGATACGAACGATTTCTGTTTCTATCCAATCAGGGGTCTTGGGGCCTAATGGCATTATGTGCTCCTTTATGCGTATATTCGGTACGAATATGATTGACACGTATAACGTATGAGCTGTAGACTAAAGACGATTATATTATACCAGATTGCTCTGCCCGTGTCAAGACAAAACTAGAACGTAGGGGGTGATTCATGAGCGAAAATGCTCTAACCCTAACCATTACCGAGGTTGCAGCCCAGTTGAGGATTTCCCGGGGTCTCGCGTATTCCCTAGCTAGGGAGGGCAAACTCCCGACGCTTCGGCTAGGCAGACGTCTCCTAGTGCCCCGCAAGGCCCTAGAAGATTTATTGAGCCAGTGGCAGCCACCAGCCGGATTTCTGGCGAAAACCATTGCGGGCTTACATCCTGGTGGAGACGAAACTGATCTGAAACCGGAACAGAAAAATGATAAGGCAAAACCGTGAGAGGGAAAAGCCACCAATCGAAACTCAATTGGTGAAAGTTTTATGGATTTAAGACGCACGGAAAGTAAACAAGTGCCAGTGGTGTCGGGAAAAAACCTAGGCCTGGCCATAGCCGAGCCAGACGCCAGTGAAGGAAAAGAAACGAGAAGATTTCCTGAGCCTCCCAATATAGATGAACTTATTAATGCCGCCCTGGACCCGCGGGGCAAAGCTTTTGTTGCTCTACTTGCAAAAACCGGTGCCCGCATCACTGAAATAATCCAGCTCAAGATCAGTGACATTGACTTTGAACGGGGTGCTCTGACTATTTTACACCTTAAGGAGAGAGCAAAGTTGAAATGCCCGGATTGTGGAGAGGGTTTAGGAAGAAAGCACGTTTTTTGCCCGGGCTGCGGTAATAAAGTACAGCAAGCCATACGGCAGAGAATAGAGCAGCGTCGCCAGCGTACTCTTCCGCTCGATCATAATACTCTGACCCTGATAAAACAGTATCTGGAATGGCGGCAGCAGTTTTCCTACCGGGGTCCGCTACTCTTCCCGTTCAGCCGCCAGCGGGGCTGGCAGATCGTTGAAAAGCTGGGCAGGCGTATTGGCATAACCGGACTCCACCCCCACAGCTTCCGCCATTTCCTGGCCACTAGGTGGGTAAGCAAGGGCCTTGACATAAAGAAACTCCAGATCTTTTTAGGTCACGCAAGTATAAGTACTACCATGGAATACGTCGATTCTAGCTTCGATCAATTGCAGGATGAATATTCAAAACTGTGGAATGACCCAGAGAATGAAACGGCGGAAGGTGCAGATAAATAACACGGCCCAAAACCTTAAAAAGGCTAAACAGCAGGGTAATCCTATGCGAGCTACTGTGGCCTGGGGAAGGGGAGCCTCGGAGTATCGTCCCGGCCTGTTTACGAAACAGTACTTTGAAAAGCACGGAGAGGCGTGTGCCGCCGATGTCTTTTATGCATTACGAGAAAACCTTGAAGGCATAAATAGGATGCGTATCGAGACTGGGGACAAACCTATTAGGGGATGCACCTACAACTCCTTCGCCAAGTATTGGCATTGGTTCAAATTGCTTGGTTTAATTGAGCCTGTTGACAGGCGGGAGCCTGCTATATACGGCTTTCTTGAGGAAAGACAATTCTATCGCCTGACCAACAGGGGCAAAGTTGAGGAGGAGGCGTGGCGAGATCCGATTTCAGCAAGGCATCCAGAGCTTCGCTAAAGCGGAACGGAGGTGCCACGAGCGGGCGGTGAAGCGTAATGAGTAGGCATTTTGGGAGACCATCTGGATAACTTTCGGAGGTAGGGTATGGGAACGATGCGCACAATGGAGGTTGATTTCGGTGCCACGACCGGGCGGTTAAGCGTAATCAAAGGGCACTTTGAGAAGCCCTCAGGACAAGTTTCAGGGGCAAGCTAGAGGAACAATGGGCATAATAAGGGTTACTTTCGGGGACACGATGGGTAGTTACAGAGGCCATAAGGAGTCGTTTCGGCGCCATTTCCTGGGCACTTTCAATAGACAATTCGGAGGTAAGAAATGGGCAGGTTGGCAAAAGCGCAGACAGATGAAATAGCAAAACTAAGGAAAGAGGGATATACGCAAAAAGAGATCGCGGAAAGGCTACATGTACATCCGCGAACAGTCCGTAAATACGACCCTTTGCGCCAAGAGAGGTCAGAAGAGCGCTCAGTTGAAAATAGGCTCTCGGTCTTGGAGGAAGCTATAAGGGTATGCTGGGACTATATTGACCTTATATATGTCGCTGTGCTCCGTTCTGCGATTGGAGAATGCCTGGAGAAGGAAACGTATCTGTGCCCCCGTTGCAATGGGAAACTAATATATGATGAGGATAAAGTGACCTACATCTGTAAGAAGTGTGGTCACAAATTCAGCATTCTATCAGACTGGTGCTACAATTGCCTCTCCACGGCAGAGTCTGTCTGGTCAGACGAAATAGATGACCAGGTTTGCCCAAAGTGCGGAGCCAGGCGGTATTGACCTAAGGCTTGAACTCAGGAGATAATACACTTGGGGCAGCTCGCCTCTTGTTGCCCACTGCGAAGGGCAAAGTCCCAGCACGCCTCGCGCAACAGAAGTATCTCCATGGTCTTCCGCACGATGTTCCCCTCGAAGTTGCAAGCAAAGTCCGATACGCCGGCACTGCCACGGTAGGGATATATCGTCGCCCCGAGATCCTTGACACCGACCCATACGGCAGGGACAAGATCATTTACTCAATTCACCCCTTCCTGCCCCTCTGGGAGAAGAAGCCGCATGGCAAGTTACGGCAGCTTGCCATAAACTGCCATAATGGCAAGGCTATGGCATGCCAACGGCAATACAAATGGGCTTGCCATAACAGCGCCGTTAAATGGCCTGCCGCTAAGGCTACGGCAGGCTTGCCTTCAGTCTTCCCCACGATGTTCCCCTTGGTCTTGGGTAAGCCGACAGCGACATCGTCCCCGTTTGCTTCCGAGCTCCGTGCTTGACATCCAAGCGTGGCAAGCTGGTCGGCTCGGTTTTATAGCCGAATTCCATTTTGACGCTTTTATTAAAAAAGTAATTACTTCCTTTCCTTTTCTAAAGGCTCTTTTGTAAAGTATGCTTATTGTAGCAGATATGAGATTTTGGGTAAATCACAATTCTGCTAGCACCTTAACAAAAGACGGCTATCCGATACTGGTCAACCAG